>Ga0247727_10008071_pt1 | contig 19708 bp, 18 predicted proteins | sample WisWelCaveWW1625_FD_202498 | JGI IMG/M metagenome (GOLD analysis project Ga0247727, IMG submission 202498) | Biofilm microbial communities from Wishing Well Cave, Virginia, United States - WW16-25 | ecosystem: Environmental > Aquatic > Deep subsurface > Groundwater > Cave microbial mat | place... | reverse complement strand
AACGTCGAACTTCGCCGTCGAATCGCGTACTGCGACCATGGCCAGCATGGGCAACGTTTGATGGTGGCAGGAAAAACAGTTTCGGTTGTTCGGATAATTGGCCGCCGCCTTTTCAACGATCTTCAACCCACGAGCCGCCGCGGCCTCAACCTGAGCACGTGCCGGCTGTGGCGCTTCGGCTTGGGCACGTGCGACGTTGCCGAACAGTGCAACCATGCCAACATGAATGAACAGCAGTTTTGAGGTTTGCATTGAAACTAGACCAAGCCCAATTGTGCGAGTTTCTCATCGGTTGGCCGGCCGGATTGGGACCAGCCTCGGAGTTTGTAGTATTCAGGCAGCATTGCGTCGAGATTCACGGTCACGCCGGCGGATGGGCCGGACTTGTGGCCCTCTTTGAGCAGGCGGTCGGGTAGCGTGTCGTTTTTCTTTGAAAGGCCGGCCCGCATGTTCCAGAGCCGCTCGAGGTTCCAAGTGCGCTCGCCGGCCTTGAGATAGTCGGCTTCGGAGAAATCGACGCCGGTCGCGGCCGAGGTCAGTGCGGCAAGATCCTTGTGGTCGGCGCCGGCAAATGCGACGAACAGGCAAACGCCCGTGTTGTCGTGCGCGGTGGATTTGTCTTGTTCGGCGATCACCCAGGCGCTCTTCCCCTCGGTCGAATGTTGCGGCATGATGCCGAACGCTTCAACGGCCGGCGTCCAGGCTCGCAAATGGCAGGCGCCGCGATTGCAAGTGGCGTAGGCGACACCCATGCCCTGAAATCCGCGCGGGTCGTAGGCCGGAAACTCCTGGCCCTTCACACCCATGAACACCTCGGGGTGCTTGAACTTTTTTCCCATGCGGGCACTGCCTTCGGCGAGCACGTCGCCGAACCCTTCGCGAAATGCCGTGGCCTCGGTCATGCGGATCAGGGCTTCGGCCGAGCCGAATTTGAGCGGTATCTTGGTCTTCTTGTCGTCGATCACGCCGGTCTCGTAAAGCTCCATCGCGGCGGCCAAGGTCGCACCCATCGAGATGGGGTCCATGCCTAGGTCGTTGCACAACCAGTTCGCCTTAAGTACGGCGTCGAGATCGCCCACACCGACGGCGGCACCGAGTGCCCAGGCGTTTTCGTACTCCGGCCCTTCGCCGGCAATCTTCCAATTGCGTGGGTGCGTGTTCACCATGAACTTGGTGTGCGTGCCGGACGGAAGGTGCGTCACTCGACCGCAGGCAATCGTGCAGGCGAAACACGCCTTGTTGCGAATCATGCGCGTGTCTTTGATTGCGTTGCCGTTGAGTTTCTCGGAACTCTCGAATTGGCCCTCACGAAAATTTCGCGTGGGCAGGCCGCCGAATGCGTTGATGAGGTCAATGGTCGGCGCCGTGCCCAGTTCGGACATACCCTTGCGACCGTCGTTGATCGCCATCTTGTGGTGCTGAGACCACAGGGCCTTGAGGAATTCGCCCGGCCGAGCAACGTTCACCCCACGCGTGCCGCGAACGGCGATCGCCTTGAGGTTCTTCGATCCCATCACGGCCCCGACGCCGCTACGTCCCGCGGCCCGGTGCTTGTCGTTCATGACGCAGCCGAATCGCACGAGATTCTCACCCGCCGGTCCGATGCCGGCCACACGCGCGTCCGGCATTCCCACTTCTTCGCGGATCATGTCCTCGGCGTCAAACACCCCGCGGCCCCACACGTGTTTGGCCGAGCGAATCTCGACCAGGTCGTCGTAAATCCAGAGGTAGCTCGGTTCCGGTGCGCGGCCAGTCAGGATCACCATGTCGTAACCGGCGAACTTGAGTTCCGGCCCCCAGTGACCGCCGGAGTTCGATGTCGTGATGGCACTGGTCAGTGCCCCTTTGGTCACGACCATGTATCGGGCCCCGCAAGACGTGTTGGTTCCCGTGAGTGGCCCGGTGGCAAAGATCAGCATGTTCTCCGGGCTGAGCGGATCGGCCTTGGGGTCCATACCCTCATAAAGATACTTTGCGGCCAGCCCGCGCCCGCCAATGTAGTCGCGAGCCCACTGCTCGTTGATCGGTTCGACTTGAATTTCGCTCGTCGTCAGATTCACTCGCAGAATTCGTCCGGCCCAGCCGTTCATGATCATCCTCCTGCCACGGGCGGAATCAGGGTCAGTTTGGCTCCCGCCGGCAACGGCCGGCTTCGGTCTCGTTCCATCTGGCCGTTTACCATGACGACGCAGTTCGACACGAGTGCGACTCCCAAGCTGTCGGCAAGTTGATCGAGCGAAGCTGCATCGGGTACGTCCACTGTGCCTCGTCCGCCCGGAATACGATCCTTCAGTTTGTCGCGCAGCGTGCCAAACACCTCAAGGTGTATTTGCATTGGTTCTAGTTGGAGTCAGGTTCAGATTGCCGCGGTTGCCTGCATGCCTGCGGTCATGGTATGGCGGCCCGGGGATGGTGTCAACGAAGGGCAGGATCGATTTCAGCGGCGGGTGCCGCCGGCCGATTTTCGGTGTCGGTTGGCGACGGGGCCAAACGCGGCGCGGTACGGTGCAAGGCCAAGGCGAGTGAGAAGAGGATTAATGCCTGCAGGCCAACGCAGAGCATTACCCCACGTGGCTGGCCAACGTTTACCGTGCGGAGCAGCGTGACCAGCGGGCGGATCAGACCCGCGAGGAGGCTGGCTACTTGCCTCAGCAGCTCAAACATTTTCTGAAGTAACTGCTTCATTTGAGAGATTCTGTTTTCGGGACCAAATGCGCACAATCACCAGCAAAGTCGCGGCGGCAATGGCAAGGATCAGGGCCGCGGAACGAAGCTGGCCTGCCAAATCGAAGCCGATGGCCACAACCCAAACCAGGAAGTACGATGCTCCTAGCGCAAGGCTGCCCATGCAGCGACTCGTAGCGCCATGAAGCACCAATGCCGCGCTCACCGCCACGGCCCCCGCGTTGAACAGGGCTGCCAGGCCGATGCTCGCGGCTGTCGTCGCCCGCTCATCTAATAATGCTAAGGTCGCGACCCCAAGCAGACCGGGAACCAACGTCACGGCAGCCAGCACCGCAAGCGCTGGCCAATCGCCACGCCAATCCAACAGACGAGGCAACGGAACAACGGCCACCAGCACTCCTGCTGCCGTTACCCCGCACAGCCAATAACGCAAGAGATGCCCGGTCGTCATCAAGTCGGCCGTGACGCTCGGCATTGCCAGGGCCAAGAGGACCGCCGCGGTCAGACCCAGGCCGACTTTTTTGTAGGTATCCGCGAACGAGTTGTCGTCATCATGCCGCAGACCAATCAAATAAAGCACCGGGCCGAGCCCGGCCACCCAGAAGAATCCTTGCCGCCCGAGGTCACTCGCAACCGCGAGCATCGACCACCATAGGACAAACGACAAGAGGCTCAGAGTGAGCACCCCGCGCGAGCGGTTCGTGTACGCCCAGTGGAACAGGCACATAGCCAACGCCACAAAAAGCGAAGTAAACGTCGCACTTCCCGAAACGGCAATGTGCCACACAACCCAAATGGAACCAAGCACGCAACTCAACGACAGCATGAGCGACGAGCTTAAGACCCAGGCCAATGGCAAAACACCGGCGGCCCAGAAGAAAAACACCCAGGGGTACATACCGAGCAGGTGATCGCGCTCGAAGATCAGCCACACGCAAGCACCGTAAAGTAAACTGCCCGCCAAAAACCACCCATCGCATTGCTTGGTCGTGTCGCGATGAAATCGAAACCAGTAGCCGGCGCCGTAGCACGCGAGAGCACCAACCGCCGTCGTGTCGATCTTCGCCGCGAATGGAATGAACTCCCACTGATCGCACGTGACCAGGACGACCGCCAACACCAATGCAAACGCCGCCATCGCGCAAAGTGTGATCTTTGTCGCGGTCGTGATGTCGATGCCGCAGCACGGTCGATCGAGGTGTTCGCCGATCCGTCGTTCTTGCTCTGCCTGGATGATTCCGGCGGCCGTCCACTGTGGCAGCTCAGACCAGAGCGACCGACCGACTAGCCAGGGCAACGGATTCCATTTCATGCTACACTTGGCACAATGAATAGGCTTGCGATTAGGCGGTTCCTTGCCGCCTTCCGTCTCGAAGACACGGACACGCCGAGAACTTACAAACCGAGGTAAGTATAGATCATCCCTGAGGGAACTTCCGCGAGCAAGTCGCGTCAAACGTGCGTCGCTTGCCCGATTGCATCCGTGAACTGGACTTGCGACTCGAAACCGTTCAATCCCCAAGATTGGCACATCCATAAGGAGTCAAACCCATGATACGATCCATCACGCCGCTCGCCATTTCTTTGCTCACCCTGGCGGTTGGTTCAGTTGCCTCGGGCCAGGATGCCAAGCCCCAGACAAAGGGAAAAGCTGCCTCAAAGGCTGAAGAAAAAGTGGCCAAAGGCGGGGATGCGGCACCGGGAGCCGCAATCGATCCGAAGGCCGCGGCACAGTCCACGTTGCCACTTGCGGAAGTCGTGCTCTACTCGAGCGGTGTCGGCTACTTTCAGCGCGACGGACAAGTCGCCGGCCGCTCGCAAGTCGATCTTCGGTTCAAAGTGGACAACATCAATGATCTGTTGAAAAGCATGGTCGTGCAGGATTTCGACGGCGGCCGCGTCTCGACCGTCACCTACGGATCACGCGACCCGCTCACCAAGACCCTGAAGAGCTTTGGCATCGACTTGACCACCAACCCGTCGCTCGGCCAAATGCTGGCACAGATTCGCGGCGAACGCATCGAGGTGACAACGCCAACGACGGTGGTCGGGACGATCGTCGGGGTCGAGACGAAACAGCAACCTGCCGCCGACAACAAGGTCGTGGCGGTCGAATACCTGAACGTGCTCACCGACGAAGGACTGCGATCGATTCCGATGAGTCAGGTACAGAGAATCAAATTGTTGAACGAGCAGCTTGGCGCGGAGTTGAACCAGGCCCTATCGGTACTGGCCTCCAGTCACGACACACAAAAGAAGACTGTCTCTATTTTGTTTGATGGTCAGGGCAATCGCCGAGTCAGCGTCGCGTACATCATCGAGACTCCCGTGTGGAAAACCAGCTATCGGCTCGTTCTCGACGACGACGGCAAACCGTTTCTGCAAGGCTGGGCGATCGTCGAAAACACGACCGACGACGATTGGACCAACGTGAAGCTGGCGCTTATCTCCGGCCGACCGATTTCATTCATGATGGACTTGTACCAGCCGCTGTATGTGCAGCGTCCGTTGGTCGTGCCGGAACTGTACGCCTCGCTTCGCCCGCAGGTTTATGGCGAGGCCATGGATGAGCAGCGCAAGGCGTTGGCTGATGAGAAGGCAGCCGACAAGGGTCGTGGCGCCCTGGCCAGGGCACCCGCGGCACCCGCACCCGCTGCCGGCGCCGCACTGGGAATGGGCGGCATGGGCGGCGGCGCTGCGCCTGCCCGCAGGCTCCGCTCGGAAAGCATGGCCGCCGAAGTTTTCGCCGACGCTGAAGGAATCGCCCGACAGCAGCTCAACCTGCAACAAGGCGTCGCCTCATCGGCCCAGTCGACTCAGACCGGCGAACTTTTCGAGTACGCAATCAAATCGCCCGTCTCGCTCGGCCGGCAAAAGTCCGCCATGCTGCCGATCGTCAGCGAAGACGTTGACGGGAGCAAGGTTTCCATTTACAACCAACTCGTCCACGCCAAGTTCCCGCTCAATGGCTTTCGTCTGAAGAACACGTCGAAGCTCAACCTGATGCAGGGTCCGATCACCGTATTCGACGGCGGCACCTATGCGGGCGACGCCCGCATAGACGACATCGCACCCGGTCAGGATCGGCTCATCAGCTACGCGATGGATTTGAAGGTCGAGGTCGAGCCGATCTCGAACATCCATAACCCTGAGTTGACTTCCGTGAGCGTTCGCAAGGGAACCCTGATCGCCACGCGCAAAGCGATCGAGGAAAAAACCTACAACGTCAAAAACCGCGACCAAAAGAAAAAGGTCGTGCTCATCGAACACCCGTTCCGCGAGGGCTGGGAACTCAAGCAACCCTCCGAACCGTCCGAGCGAACCCGCGACGTGTATCGCTTCACGCTCGCCGTCGATGCCGAAAAGGGCGGCCGTGTCCACGTGCGTGAAGAACGCCCCATCCAGGAACAGGTCACTCTCACCGACACGGGCCCGGACGTAATTGCCTACTTCCTTAAGGCACAAAAGGTCAGCGCCAAGGTCAAGGAGTCCCTCACCAAGGTCGTGGAACTCCGCAACAAGGTCAGCCAGACCGCCGCCGAACGCGGCCGCAAAGAACAGCGCGTCAACGAAATCACCCAGGAACAGGCCCGCGTCCGTGAAAACATGAAAGTGCTGAACCAGAACTCCGAAGTCTACAAGAGCTACGAAAGGGAATTCGTCCAACAAGACACGGAGATCAAAACCATCCGCAAGGAAATCGAAACCATCCGTGCGACCGAGGCGAAGCAGCAGAAGGATTTGAACGATTACTTGCTGAGCCTGGACGTCGAATAGCTATCAGGTTTCCTGTTTCACAAAAACGGGGGCCTCACCCACTTTTCGATTCGGAGGACGGTGCCCAGCCTACTCTTTTTGCGATTGCGGCGTCACGCGTAACTTGTGAATCGTGTAACTCGAATTGACAGTCCCCACTCCGAACAAGTCCGGGTCGGGCCAGCGGTATTCTGCTTTTGGCACCCACAAATCATTCACCGGGCCTGAATGAGAAGTGATCGGCTTTCCATCCAAAGTAGCCGTTAACATGGCCAGGTCGTCATCGATTCGAATCGCAATCGTGACGCGATGTCGCTCGCCGGCAATGAACACAGGGTGCTCCACGCGAGTCTCGTTGTCTGAGATCGGCTTGTCACGAATGTGCCCGAAACCAGCAAAGTTCTTGCCTTCGTGCGGGTACGTGTTGAGGCCAAGGAAACAGTGTCGGCCCGCAACCGGCAGCATGAAAAAAATGGCATCGTTTCCCGAATCAAGCGTGAACTCGGCCTCCACTGAGTAGTTTGCAGTGGACCCCCGGCGGATCGGAAGGTTGTTTGTTTCCACGGTCGCCTCGCTGACTAACGAGTTCCGAATCCAACGCCAGCCGGGCCGCATTTCGAAGCCAGTTGCAGGGTTCGCAGCCGCGAGCATGTCGTGGTCATCTCCGTCCCACTCGACAGTACAGTTCGCCAACACCTCCCGGATTGTTGCCAACCCGGCATTCGTAACACCGGTTTTGACCAAACTCAACTTTTCAAGTTTGGAAAGGGCCTTAAGTTGTTCGAGTGCTGTGTCGTCAATTCCAGTGTGCGACAAAGCCAGCCATTGGAGTTTTTTCAGATGTTTCAGATGTTGAATTCCGTTACTCGTTATTTGTGTGCTGGAGAGGGAAAGAAATTGAAGTTCGGTTAATCCGGCGAGTTCAACAAGTCCGTTGTCGCTTAGTTGGTTTTGGTAGAGTGACAAGGAGTTGAGATTTGTAATTGTCTTCAGATGCGCAAGCCCGGCATCGGTTATTTTTGTGTTGTATAGGTCAAGCTGCCGCAGTTTCTTCAGAGGGGTTAATAGCGCCAATCCGCTGTCCGTGATTTGTGTTCCACCAAGTGAAAGCAAATCGAGATTTGGCAAACCTCGAATGTGCACCATACCCGCATCCGTTATTTGGGTGCCGGACAGGTCCAAATCGATAAGCCCCACGAATGGGGAAACGTACTTGAGGTTTTGATCAAATATTGGACATCCGCCCAGTTTCAACACCTGAAGATCCACAAGATTGCGTAAATGCTGAAATCCGACCCCAGTAATCCTCGTATTTGTGATGTCGAGCCAAGTCAGATTTGTCAAATCCTTCAAGCGTGCCAGATGCTGATCGCCAAGTACCTTGTTATTAACTAAATCGACGCGCGTAACTCGAAATGCTGCCTGGGGCAGCTCGCCACGCGATCTGATGGGCTGGGGTTGCCCATTCACTGAAACATGAACCTGCCCGCCGAAAGCCAGAACCCAGTCTGCCGCGACTCGATCGGGGTCAGCAGTCGATTCAACCACCGCACTTGACGGCGAAGTTCGCGCCGATACCTCATTCGGTTCAGCATTGATCAATGATGCCACCTGATCTCGTTCAAGACTCTGTTCCTGCCTGGGCAGCATCCACATCACCAGCAGGCCAGCAAATGCCGTGATTGTGCCGATTACCGAGCTGCGGACCCAACGCAGCCGCTTACGCGATTGATCCGAACTCGTTGAGGTACAATGCACCATACTAGTTTGCGTGCTCTGGTTCGCGCTAACGGCGTTCGTTTCCTTCTCCGTTGCCGTTGGTCGCGACTTGGCGGTCGCAGCAGCCGTCGGTTTTTGCGCCAGCGTTTGTAGAAAGGTCATCAGCTCCGGCTCATTAGTAGCTTGTTTAAGGTTTGAGGCAATCTCGGCGTTTGCACGAGGAAAGGTTTCGTCCCGGGTTACTTCTCGATGCGTTTCAATCGCATTTCGCTGCCAGCCAAGTAGATCACGGATAAGTTCGGTCGTTGACTGGTAGCGAACCTGGGGCTGCTTGGCGAGCATGCGACGAAAAATGGGGTCGAGGGCGGCGAGTTGCATTGGGGCAGGCGGCTCTCCCACAGTTGGATGCGCGGAGTCATAAAGCGCCTCCGTCTCTCGCGCTGTCACCTGATCCACGAGCGACGGAATCGGTGCATCGCGGTGGGCGAGGATTTTCTTGACGACGGTATCGGCCGGATAGAGGTTACGACCTTTGAGGAGAAAGAAGAAAGTGCAGCCGAGCGAGTAGATATCGGAACGATGGTCGGCGTGTTTGGTGTCTTCGGCCTGTTCGGGCGACATGAAGTCCACTGTGCCCATCACATTACCGGTCGTGGTCAGGTTTTCGGGCACACCGGATGTGTGTGCCGGCGATAAAGCCTGTTCAAAACGGGCCAGGCCCATGTCGAGGATTTTGATGATACCCTTCTTGTCAACCAGCAGATTCGACGGCTTGATGTCTCGATGGACCACGCCTTGGGCGTGCGCGTGTTCAAGGCCACGGGCAGCCTGAAGCACATAATCGACCGACCGCTCGACCGGCAGCGGCCCGGACTGTTTCACCAATTGTGCCAGGTCCGTCCCATCTACAAATTCCATCACGAGACAATGCACACCACCCTCTTCACGGGCATCAAGCGCCGCAACGATGTTAGGATGCGACAACCGGGCCGCGGCTTCGACCTCGCGCTGAAACCGCTTCACTGATTCCGGTGAGCCGGTAACCGACGGCGACAACACCTTCAGTGCCACGACTCGCTTCATTCGCCGATGCATGGCCTTGAACACCATCCCCATGCCGCCCGCCCCGATCGTGTCGAGGATCGCATAATCGCCCAGCACGAGGCCTTTCGACTTTCCCTGCCAGAGCAGCGTGGTCTGATAGCGTGTGAGTTGGTCGGCGGCCAGCAGTTCGCGAGCAATTGATTCGGCGTCAAGCGGTCGTCGCTCCGGCGGTAGCGACGCCTCGAACGAATGTAGTTCCTCGGCAGACAGCAGGCCGCTGTCGACGATGTGCCGCACAAATTGTTCGCGGGTCGGAGCCATGCACGGGACCATCCAGTGTCGTGCCTAATCATACCAGCACGGCAATCAATTTGAATTGTTCTCTTGCTTCTCCCGCACAAGTGACGTTTGATAACGGCCCTAGGCCGATTGCCCATTGAACCAGGTGAACCATGCAGGTCCTTGATTACGCCCGTGAATTGGTCAGTCTCGCCTCGCCGAGCCGCGTGTCTAACGTGGCGGTTTCGGATTCCGCAGAGAGAATATTGCAATCGATTGAATTTGAGACCGAGCGAGTCGAGTACGTCGACGAGAATGGTGTACACAAGGTAAACGTGATCGGCAAAAAGGGGCGTGGCACGGGCGGACTGGCGTTTTTCGGCCACACCGACACCGTGCCGGCGGACAATTGGGCGGAGGGCGATCCGTTCAAGCCATTTGTTCGCGACGGGAAACTGTTCGGCCGCGGAAGCTGCGACATGAAGGGGCCGGATGCGTGCATGATGGCCGCGGCGGCGCGATTCACACCGGTGGATTTGAAACGACCGGTGTACATCGTGCTCACGGCCGATGAAGAAATCGGTTACGGCGGAGCAACAAGCGTCGTTGCTCGATCGCAAATCTTTCAGGAAATCAAATCGGGGCAAGGAATCATCGGCGAGCCGACGATGTTGGACGTGGTACACGGCCACAAAGGTGCCCTCGGTTTCATCGGCATTGCGCATGGACGAGCGGCCCACTCCAGCACGGGACTTGGCACAAACGCAAACCTTGCTTTGATCCCCTACCTGGTGGAGTTGAAAAAGTTCCACGACGAGTTGCGAAGCGACCCGCGCTGGCACAACCCCGAATTTGACCCGCCGTACGTCGGATTCAATATCGGCATCAACGACGGCAACACGGCGGTGAATATCACCGCGCCGCGTGCGGTGGCCACGGCGTACGCCCGGCCCATGCCCGGCACGGATATCGATGAACTCGTCCGGCGCGTGCAAGCCGCGGCGGACCAATGCGGCATCGAACTCAAAATCGTCGGGCACGGGCAAACCATGTACACCGACCCGAAATCCGACTTTGTCCGGCAAGTGCTCGCCGTTGCCGGACAGGCCACATCGCACACGGTTCCGTACGGCACCGACGGCATCACGTTCGGTTCGCATCTGCCGCTTGTCGTCTGCGGCCCCGGAGACATCGCCCAGGCACACACCGTGGACGAGTGGATTACGATCGAGCAGTTGGAGAAGGGCACCGACTTGTACGCCAGGCTCATTCAACGATTCTGTCAGGGATGACTGATGTTGCGAGTTCAAGGCGAGGAAAAGTTTGACCAGCCGCCCGACGTTTTCTGGATGTCGCTCGCCCGGCCGGAGTTCATTTGCCTGTGCTTTCCCGGCGTCGATCGCGTTGTGAAGTCCGATGACCGGTCGGCGGCAATCGTGGTCCGGCCTGGTTTCTCGTTCGTGCGCGGAACGTTGGACGTGTCGTTCGAATTCGCCGAAACCGACCCGCCACGTTCCGCCCGCGTCCTCATTCATGTCAAAGGCATCGGTAGCGCGGCGGAATTGGAGTTGCACATCCAACTTAATCCGGCCGATGACGGAACAACCGTGGCGTGGACGGCAAACTCAATTCAGTTGGGGGGGTTGCTGAAGGCCGTGAGCAGCGGCTTGATGCAAGCGGCGGCTCAAAAGGTTGCCAGCGATACGTGGGCCGAGGTTCGTAAGCGGCTCCAGGTCGGATAGCAACTTGATTTGGAGTGCGGCGACTTGTCGCCGCTTTCTCCCATTCGGTGAGTTACCCGATTTGGCCGTATGGCAAACTGGTGGCCTGCATTACCGCCGGAAAGCGGCGACAAGTCGCCGCACTCCAAATTATCGAAACGCCTCGAACTCTTTCCCCAACACGGCCGCGGCAATCTTGAGTTGCAAGATTTCGTCGGTCCCTTCGTAGATTCGGCAGACGCGCACGTCGGCGAGATGCCGGCCGGGGCGATAGAGGGTCGAGTATCCGCGCCCGCCGAAAACTTGAACGGCGCGATCGGCTGCGTCCCAAGCGGCGTTCGTGGTGTAATATTTCGCCTGGGCACACAACAGGTCCGCGCGGGTCTTGAGGTCGGAATTCTTCGGATCGGCGTCGCTGGCCGCCTTCGCCTCCGCCGCCTTCATCACGATCGCGTCGGCTGTTACGCGAGCGATCTCGATCTGTGCAATGTGCTGCTGCACGAGTTGGTGCTTAGCGATCTGCTTGCCGTGTTGAGTTCGCTCCTTCGCATAATTCACGGCCTCGGTCAGGCAATCTTCGATCACACCCAGGCACCCGGCCGCGACCGATAGCCGACCGCCGACCAGCGTGTGCATCGCGATGCGGAAGCCGTTGCCCTCGGAGCCGAGCAGGTTTTCGGCGGGCACCGCATAGTCGCGTAACTCGAACATCGCCGTGTTTGCCGTGGGCATGCCGATCTTGGCGTGCAAATCTTCCTTGAAAATTCCTTCACCTTGAGTCTCCACAATGAACGCGCTCATTCGCCGCCCGCCGCCTACCGCGCCGCCCTCTTTCGGATACGCGAACGTGACGATCACATCGGCGATGCCTCCGTTTGAGATCAGGTACTTGACTCCGTTGAGCAGAAACTTGTCGCCGCGGCGTTCGTAGGTCATTTGCAATTCGAGCGGGTTCGAGCCGGCGTCGGGCTCGGTCAAACCGAACGCACAGATGAGTTCGCCCTTGGCGGTTCGAGGCAGGTACTGCCGCCTCTGATCCTCGTTGCCCCAGTTCAGAATCGGCAGTTGCCCGATCGAAGTGTGGCCGGAAAACAGTGTGCGGACCCCGGTCCCCTCGCGCCCGATCCGAGCCAGCGCCCGCGCGTACGTGACGACATCCGCTCCGCGGCCGCCGTACTCGGTGGGGATTGGGATGCCGAGCAGGTTGAACTTCCTCGCCAGCGGAATTGCCTGGTCGTTGTAGCGACGCTCGGCGTAACACAGTTCCTCGCTCGGCCGCGCCTCCTGACAGAACGCCTCCACATCGGCCAGCAATTTCTCTTGCGACGCGCGGTCCATGAGGTTCCTTTCGGATCGACTTCCGGATTTGCCAACTGCACGGGCCGTATGCTACCAAGTCGCGAGGGCCGTCAAAAGCGATACTCGTCACTCTGTACTCAGTACTTAGTTCTCATTACTCTGGTATGGTTCGATGGATTATCACCATGAAATCTGCGCCGTGAGGCCGTAATGAGTGCGTCGCCGAATAAGAGAATTGCCGCGGGCGCGGACCGGCGAGTCCGCGTGGCCGGTGGCCGGGCCAGACTGCATCGTATTCGGCCGGAAAGGAGTCGTGTCATCGATCGCCTTGAAGAGATTATCACGCAAGACTTGGGCGGCCGTGGGCTGGCCGTGGACCCCACCGATAATCTGGTCACGCGCTGCCGCGGCAATCTGGCGCGAGCCGCACGGCATCTGGCCGGTGAAGGAACGAACGTGGCGATCGTCACGGGCTTTTTCATTTCTCACGCCGCTCGGCCGAGCATCGAAACGGATGGCCCGTGCGGTGCAATCGCGCTGGCGTGGCTGCTCGCCGAACTGGGCTGCTCCCTGACAGTCGTGACCGACCCGCTGGGTGCGCCGGCGATCGAAAGCGGACTGCGGGCCACTCACCAGGGACGTCAGCAAGTCAGTTTGCAGGTATTCCCGTTCGAAGACGATCACCTCACCGGCAATGGCCGAATCTCGAATGATCACCGACTTAGCTCGCGCTCGTTGGCATTCACCGAATCGTTCTTTCGTTCCGGCGGCGGACAATCGCTCACACATCTGATCTCAATCGAGCGAGCTGGGCCGAGCTGGCAGGGTGTTGGTTCGGACTCTGTGGGGACTGATCCACGGCGATTCGCCGAACTTTGTCCGCAGGATCATCAAAATCAGGTCCACAACTTTCGCGGACAAATCATCACGGCCCAAACGGCAAAGACTCATTTAATATTCGAGTTCATCCGCCAAAACAACTTGCCCGTCCGCACCATCGGCATCGGCGACGGCGGCAACGAGATCGGCATGGGGTCGATCCCGTGGCAGGTGATTCACGCCAACATTCCGAATGGCCTCGGTGCCCGCATCGCCTGTCGCGTCGCGACCGATTGGACGATCGCCTGCGGTGTCTCCAACTGGGGCGCTTACGCCTTGGGCTCGGCTGTGGCTTGGCTGCGCGGCCGGCCGGAACTGCTCGTCGAGTGGTCGGATGCCCGAGAGCGAACCGTGCTCGCCGCGCTGGTTCAGGCCGGCGCGGTGGACGGCGTGACGGGTCAGTCGAGCATGAGCGTGGACGGCATGCCGATCGAGCAACACCTGGCGATCTGGGGCCAGATTCGCGAAGCGGCGCGGATGGAATCGGGGGCGAATCAGCCATGACCACACAGGCTGCACTCAAGACCGGTCGCGAGGTCCGACATGCCGCTCGGTCGGGTGAGTGGACTGGACCAACTTGTGGGTTGGCGCCGGGTTTCCTACAAGCAAACCTGGTTATCATCCCGCAATCACTCGCATTCGATTTCCTGCTCTTCTGCCAGCGAAATTCGAAACCGTGTCCACTACTGGAGGTGACCGACGCAGGCAACCCGGAACCGCGCGAACTCGCCCCTGGCTCAGACTTACGGACGGACTTGCCGAAATATCGCGTATTTCAACGGGGCCAGCTTGTCGATGAACCAACCGACATCCGCCGCTGGTGGCGCGACGATCTCGTCGCGTTCCTGCTCGGCTGCTCATTCAGCTTCGAGGAGGCGATGCAGCGAGCTGGACTGCCCGTTCGCCATGTGGACGAAGGCCGCAACGTCCCCATGTATCGCACAAACATCCCGACCAAACCCGCGGGCATTTTCCACGGCCCGACCGTCGTCTCCATGCGGCCACTCACCGTCGCCCAAACGATTCGGGCCGTCGAAATTACCACACGATTCATCAAAGCCCACGGTGCCCCGATCCACGTCGGCAACCCAGCCACGATTGGCATTTCAGACATCCACAAACCTGACTTCGGCGACGCCGTCACTATCCACCCCGACGAAGTCCCCGTCTTCTGGGCCTGCGGCGTCACCCCCCAAGCAGTGCTCATGGAAGTAAAACCCGAACTCGCCATCACCCACAGCCCCGGCTGCATGTTCGTTAGCGATGTGCGAGCTGACGAGCTGGAATAGACGCGGCAACGCAGATTCACTTGGTGGTTGTGGTACTCGTGTGTACGATCCACACGAACTACTGCCGTTTGGTGAGGCCTCAGAATGTAAAGGGCGATATTGGCTGTTACTCTCCTGCTGGCTGCTCGCGCATCATTTGACTCCGATAACCACGCAGCAATTCATCAGCAAATGGCAGCCCGTGCAGCTCACGCGAGTCCCAGCGCGCCGGGATCGCAGCAGCATTTCCTCGACCTCTGCGAGTTACTCGAACAGCCCAAGCCCGCCGCGGCCGATCCGGACGGCACCGAGTACACCTTCGAACGTGGCGTGAGCAAGACCGGCGGCGGCGACGGATGGGCGGATGTCTGGAAACGCCACCACTTCGGCTGGGAGTACAAGGGCAAGCACAAGGACCTCGCCGCCGCATACCAGTCCCGGCGCGCCGGGACTCTATCGCGAGGACCTGGGGAACCCGCCGCTGCTGGTCGTTTGCGACATGGACCGCTTCGAGGTCCACACGAACTTCACGGACACAGTGAAGCGCGTGTACGACTTCAATCTCGCGGGCCTCGCCTCCCCGTCTAACATTGACGTGCTTCGCCGGGTCTTCACCGAACCAAATTCGCTGCGACCCGATCTGACCGCCAAGCGGGTGACCGAACAGGCGGCGGAGGCCTTCGGGCAAGTCGTCGATGCACTACGGCTGCGAAAGATCGAGGCCCCGGCCGCCGCGCACTTCCAGATGAAGCTTATCTTCTGTTTCTTTGCCGAAGACATCGGCCTCTTGCGCAAGGCTCCCGGCGCGCCGGGACCGACCGGCCTCTTCTCGTCGCTGCTCGCGAAGGGCCGCGACGACCCGCCGCGACTGGCCAAGCAGATGCGGGCGCTCTTTGAGGCGATGTGTACCGGCGGCGACTTCGGCATCGACGCCATCCCCTACTTCAACGGCGGCCTGTTCGCCGACGCCGACGTGATCGAACTGCGGCCCGACGAAATCCGCATGCTCACCGAGGTCAGCCGCTTCGGCTGGGAGCACGTCGAGCCGTCGATCTTCGGCACGCTCTTCGAGCGGCTCTTGGACCCGTCGAAGCGGTCTCAGATCGGCGCGCACTACACGTCGCGGCAAGACATCACCGACCTGGTCGAGCCGGTGCTCATGGCCCCGCTACGTCGCGAGTGGCCTCCGCTGACCTATTGACGCTCAAGACCGTCCTGCACACAATCCCGCCTGTCGGTACGTGATTTTCGAATGGTTCGCCGAGGCGACGCTGGGACGGGGGCGAGTAGGTGGGACCGGCGTTAAGGAAGTGCTCGATCTTGGTGCGGGTGATTGCTCTCCTCTGTTAAGTGCTCAAGGTTCTGGGGCCGCTCAAATGTCGAAAAAGCTGCATGTTGTAGCCGGCATTCCTGGGACGAGAGTCCAAAAATCACTCGACAGCTTTGTGCAATACGTCGCAGACAGGCACGAAAGTCCAGTTTCGTGGGTTTCGGTAGACGAAGAGTTGCGTAGGGCAGCGGAGCCCTACGTTCAGAAGTTCTTCGGAATGCCAGGAAGTTCACTTGGCCCCCTTTTGCTGCCTCGGCCATTCTTGCGGCAAATCTGGCGGAAAGCGTTCGATGCTGTGTGGCAACGAGTCGAACGGGCGCTCGAATCTCAGAACGTGATTCTGACGCTTCATCTTTGCTACTTCCTTCACTACACGCGTGAGTTCTTCGTGCCGCTCGATGTGGACGTTCTGAAGCAGAAGATCTCTAAACGTGCGACCGCGGTCATTACCTTGATCGACGACATTTACGACTGCCATCAGCAGCTCTTTGCAGTCGGAGGGCGATTCAACCCACCAGAAAGCCCTGAGGCGGCAGTCCTGGCTCTGCTCATGGTGCTTGACTGGCGGTCCACCGAGATCCTGCTGGCCGATTCGCTGGCGGCGGCGTGTCAGCGGCCTCATTTCGTATTTGGAGTTAAACACACATTCGAAACCTTCTTTGATCTCCTCTACGCGGACAAGCGCAAGGTCTACCTCTCGCATCCCATTTCAGAACCGCGACGAACGCTCCGTAACGGCGACGCGAACTCTGCACGGGAAGTCGTTACCGAAATCAACCAAGCTCTTTCCCGCCTACAGTCGGAAGTGCTGGTCTTTGAACCGACAGCTATCGACGAACTTCGCTTCAGGCCGTCCGATCAGGACAGGCGGAAGCCATCGGGCAACCTAGAACCTCGCTGGCCGTTTGCTCGCGACGGTCGTCGCATGCTCTATACTCCGCCGGAGCATTCGAAGAATTCGTTTGCGTTTCCTGTCGGATGGGAAGAAGATCGAAGGGCTGAGATCGGGCATTCTTCGCTGCTGAGTGAACTCTTTGAGGCGGTGTCATCGCAGATAAATGCTAGAGATCACGCTCTCGTGGAGCAGTCGCAACTCCTCGCATGTTACCGCCCTCTCTTCATGGGCAATGCGTCCAGCGGCGTAACCGAGGAACTGCTTCACATGAGGCGGCTTATTGATCCCGACGTTCGCCGGCGGGAGGACATCGGAATCGTTTTTTCGCCTGAATCGGATCGTGACGATTATCCTTCCCGCCAACTTTTGAAAAAGTTCGCCGCCTGGCGGGATGATGGACTTGTCGCTGGCGACAAAGGGGATTTCGACCGGCTCCTGTCTGATCTACGCGAACCTGGCAAGGTCAAGGAGCGTACCGTTTTGTTGGAACAGGGAGATTCAAGGGCTCTCATGGCAATGTGCAGCAGATACAACCTGACCATCGCCTCCAAGAGTGGTGGGCGGCTTCCCGACGGAACGCTCGGTACGACTTCAGAGGCCCACCGTGACCAGAATGCAGGCCAACTTGCAGCGGGGGTACTAGAATTGAAGCGGACTTACCTTGACGATCTTGCCGATGATGGATTTGTGAAAATGTTCAACAATGAAACAGCGTTTTTCAAAGCACTTGGATGTTAGGAAAGGAGTCCAACATGGAGACTAGCAGTACACAGCAGCGATCGTTGATTCTGTACGTGGATCGCAGCAAAGGATCGGAGGCAGTCGAGGAGGCGCTCACACAAGCGAGAGTGAACTTCCGGGTTGTAAACGCATCCGGCACGATCGCTCCACTTCCGGCAATCGCCACTCAACACGGTCTCGTTCGTGGCCTTAGCAACATCCGCCGCTACTTGCTGCCCGAAGTGAAAGCAGAGGCTTGATCAATTGCGGCGGTCAAATCTGCTTTGCCGCGCATGAAGTGTGGACGACCGGCAAGTGCGGCATACATGGCGGGGAGCGGCGAACAACAACCCGACCGAGTGTTTCGAGACCTTCCCGTTCCCGGAGTCGTCGGCGGAGCAGTCGGAGCGGATCGCGGAGGCGGCGCGGGAGTTGGATCGGCTGCGAACGGGCTGGCTAAATCCGCCGGAGTGGACGCGCGAGGAGGTGCTGGAGTTTTACTCCAGACGGCTCGGTGCACGGCCCGTGGGCTCGCTACGCCCACGACCCCGACTCGCGCGTGGCATCGGCAGGGGCGGCTAGCCGCTCCAGGTGCCGGCAGTTACGCTGGCGGCGAGCAGGAACACGTGTACCACGGTTCCGGTTCCCGTTGCGACTTCCGACGTAGCCTCTCGCACACCCACCTTGAGGATTTCTTCAAGCTCCAGCCGCAGCGAGCCGCAGGTGGTCGCGAAAAGGACCCGATGAAACTCCTGCACCTGAGCGGCACCGGCCGGCGTCTTGGCCAAGTCTTTCTCCGCGGGCGACAACATTTCGCGCAGGGTGATGAGCACTGTGTCATTTTGCAGGACCGCGGTCACCGACTTGGGCGCGTGGCCGGTCCTCTGTTGCTCGAAATCACACGCGGCCAGAGCGACCTGTTTCGCCTTTTCTGAAATGGACTCGGACATCGGGGTGATCCCTCCCTGGAGAAAAAAGTCCCACACCGTCGAGCGCGAAAACAAAAAAACCGACGCGGTCGAACACCCCGAGGAGTATTCGACCACGTCGGTGTACTCATCGACCAGCCCCCGGCACGGCCAGGTTGCCCTTCGTTTCGTCAACCGACTTCAACGCCCCACGGAGCCGATTCGAAGTTCACAGAGGCTCCGCAGTGGTCCACATGATATGGCTCAAAGCCGAGAAAGCAATCCAATCGTAGTTCCAAGTCTCGATCTGCCTCCGATTTCTCTGGCGAGCTGGAGTTACCCGGCTCGGCCAGCGGCCCGTGGGAATGCTACGTCCACGAACCCGACTCGCGCGGCATCGGCACGGTCCGCTACCCGCGCCGCGTGCCGAACTCGGAGGAGGTCGCAGGCGAATTGGCCAAACGCACGCTCACCAATCTCTACAACCAGCGCCCCACCTGGCTGATGCTGGCCCACCAAAAACTCGACTCCGCCGTCTTCGCCGACTACGGCTGGCCCGACTCCCTGACAGTCGACGAAATCATCGAACTCCTACTTTACCTAAACTACCACCGTGACCTCGCCAAATAGACGCCACTGCGGATGTGTGGCACGCCGTGAGGCTTTGGGAAGGGCGTGGTTTCATGACCATTTCGCCACCGTGATCATGGAATTGAATGCGGATCTCGCTATCACTCACAGCCCCGTTTGCAAGTTCGTAAGCGACGTGTGTGCAGATCAAGTTGGTTTATCGTTGTATGGAGCCATGTTCAGCCCTTGGGCGGCACCATCGTGAATCTGTATTTGTCTGACCAGATGACAAAATGAATTGGCGTCTTTTCTCCATCGTTCCCCTCAATCGCATCAATGACGAAGCGAACTTGCGCCGTGTGGTCACCCATCGCTAACTTTGTGAAATCGACATAGGTGTGTGGGGCTACTGGCATAACTCCTAGCTGGACAACAGAGAAGCCGGGTTTTTTGACCGCTGGAGTGCCGGGCAAAGCGTGTGTTAGTTTGCTAAAAGCCGGTCCGGCTCGTTTTTGCATTAACGGGATTTCCAGAGACTATCGCATCGTTACCGGGCTGAGAAGGGCTTCTAAGCGGCTCTGGCGTGGTGCAACGTGCGGGTTGTGTCGTGGCGCGACTGAGCACGGGAGTCGCGC
>Ga0247727_10008070_pt1 | contig 19709 bp, 11 predicted proteins | sample WisWelCaveWW1625_FD_202498 | JGI IMG/M metagenome (GOLD analysis project Ga0247727, IMG submission 202498) | Biofilm microbial communities from Wishing Well Cave, Virginia, United States - WW16-25 | ecosystem: Environmental > Aquatic > Deep subsurface > Groundwater > Cave microbial mat | place... | reverse complement strand
GCGGCGCAACGGGTGCGCCTTGGCCAGGAGCCATTGGACGCGCCGTTCCACGTCAAAGAAACCGGGAGTTTGGGAGGCTTGATAGGTCTTCATGCGGCAAATTCTATCAGCACCTTTTTCCAAGGCGACTGGTTTCGTTCTTCTCCGTCATTTTTTGCTGAGTTACCGGAGGTGCCCAGGACTGTCATGAGGGGGTGACGAACGAGGGTGGGGCCGGGCATTTCCATGTGTACCGCAGCATCTTCTCCCGGTCGAAAAGGGCCGACATCGCCATGCGCAACGCCGGCTACTTCGGGATTCGCCACAATTGGTCCATCGGTTCGAGACGGTTTGTGGATGCGCGGGACATTGGCGGCTGGGCGGTCCCGTTAATGATTCAGGGCAACACGATTCTGGATAGCCCGGAAGGTCTCGCCATCTCGGTGGAAAATCCCGGCCCGACGTTGCTGCTCGATAATACGATCATCTCCCGAGCCGAGGTGACCAACGGGCCGGTGGTGACCCTCATGGCCGGTTTGGACGGCGAGTATGCGGCAGTCGGGAACACGTTCACCGTGACCAATGCGATTGTCGCCAGGCCGCGGCTGCTGGAGTTGGAGACCAAGGTCGTGGCGGCGAAGACGATCGCGCCCGTAGAACTGCCCGGCGCGGTCACGCCACCGGCCAGGCAGCGCAAGACGTTTGAGTTGCCGGCAACCGCTGACACCGGGACGATTCAAGCGGCGATCCAGCAGGCCGCCAAGCTGAAAGGGCGGCGACCGGTAGTTCACTTGCCAGCCGGCCAGTATTCGATCACGGCGACGCTGACCACCCCGGCCGGGGCGGATGTGCAAATCGTGGGCGACGGCTACGAGACCGAGTTGCGCTGGGGCGGACCGGCTGACAGTCCGATGCTGGTTTTGGCGGGACCGGTTCGCGCGACGTTTCGGGACCTGACGCTGACGGGCAACGAACAGGCGCCGCTGTTGGTCGCGACGAACTGCGACCAGCCCGGCTCGCGCATCTATGGCGATCAGTTGACTGTCCATCGGGTGGGCACGGGTTTGCTGGTGGATGGGCTGGAGCAGGCCGATGTCAGTCTCGACACTTTCTATCATTCGGGCTGCCGGGACATCAGCGTGCGTGTGGTTGGCAGTCGGGCCGCGGCCGCGGGCAAACGAGCCGCGGCGCGGACGGTGATCTTTGGCGGCGCGTCCAGCAATTCGCCGTTCAACTACGACGTGGTGAACGGCGGCCGATTGATGGCGCAGGACATTTGGTATGAAGGCTCGCCGGTAACGTTTTTGAAACTGGCCGGCAGCGGCACCTTCACGCTCAGCGGTGCCAAAATCGCCCCCGGCCTGCCGGGAGCCAATATGCCGTCCAGTGACCCATCGTTTGCGGGTGTGGCGCTCGATCATTTTCGCGGGCGCGCGACGTTCCTGAGCGCGATCACCCACACGCGCGTGGTGGTAGCCGGGGACGATGCGGCGGCGAATCTGCTGCTGCTGGGAGTTCAACCGGGCGGGCCGGAAATGCTGTTGCCGCCCCCGCCGCAAGCGCGCGTGGCGCTGCGGTATTCGCGGCGCTATGCGGAAGGCAAGCCCCCGACGGTTTCGGTGCCGGATGTCGGCGCGGCGTCGCCCGAGTGGATTTTGCAGATGCTCGAGCAGGTGCGGACGGACATTCCGCGACCGCTCCGGGTGGTTCGGGGATCGGCGACCGATTTGCGGTTTTACCGGGTGCAGGTCCAGAACGGCGGGACGGGCATCCATTTGCAGAGTAGCTCGAAACAGTAATCGGGAAACCAGAAATGAACAGAAGTATGAAACAGCAATGGGACAAACTCGGCAGAGGTGTCACCGCGCTGATACTGGCGTGGGTAATGGGCAACCTGCCGTTGGGCGCAGGCGCGACAATCGTGAACATGGACTTCAACGGCCGGGACGTGGGCGACCCAGCGCCGCCAACATTCTCGGGCGTGGGCGCCGCCGGTGGTGGGACGCTTTGGAATGGCGTTCTGGTGGATTCGAGCAGCGGCAACTTCAATCTTACCGTCACGGCGACTAGTCTGACGAGCGACACGGGGGGTGCGACGGGCTTGGGCTTCACCATCGCGCCTGTGGCCGGTGACAATAATACAGTGATAGCGCCCGATGCATTGCTTCAAGACTATTTGTTTATCAACTATCCTCCCGCTGGCAACAGCGCCACAACCGCTCCGTTTACGATCAGCGGGTTCGGCGGCGCGACGACTGCCAATTTATACTTCTACAAGCATTCTTCGGCTGTGTTCACAGGAGTCGGGGGTACGGGGAGTACATACCCTTGGACTTCTCCTCCGTACTTTGTTCACCAATTTCTGAATGTGCCAGTCATTGCCGACACAATTACGGGGAGTCTTGGAAGCCCCAGCCTCTCGCCTGGCGATTTCCAAATCCTTTACGGCCTGACCGTTGAATTCACTCTTCCCGTCGTACCCGAGCCCGGCACGTTGTTGCTCATGGCCTGTGGCGGCGGGCTGCTGTGGCGGCGGCGACGGCATCCATTTGCAGAGTAGCTCGAAACAGTCATCGGGAAACCAGAAATGAACAGAATTATGAAACAGCAATGGGACAAACTCGGCAGGGGCGTAGCCGTGGCGCTACTCGGATGGATGCTGGCGGGCAGTTTCACTGCGGCTCGAGCGACGTTGATCAACTTTGACATTAACGGCTACGACTCGCTTGGCTCTACTGTTGGCCCCACCTATTCGGGCGCGCAAGCGGTTGGCTCGGCGGGGGACTTCTGGAACAGCGTCGCCGTGGACAACGACGACATCACGACATTTACGGCTTGGGATCTCAAGCTGAGCGACGGCGCCACCACGACCACGGTGGACTTCACCGTCACGTCCGGTTCCGCCGGCAAGAAGCTGGTGGCGTTCCGTGAAACGAGCTACACGATAGATGACTTGTACAATGATGGCCTGACTGTGTGGCCTACTATGAATTCCAGTTCTCCCACGAACATTAGGTTCACCATTGAGGGGCTAAACCCGGGCAATTCTTACGACCTCTATCTCTATAGCTCGCCGGGTGCCTATGGGAATGACTACGCTTTTTCGACATTCATAATTGGCACGACTACGAATCAGAATCCTGCAGGTCCACCGCACTATGTGACGTTTACGGGCTTGCAGGCGGACGGCAATGGCAAGATTACCGGGACGTTGTACGAGCATGTGATTACAGGTGGCAATCCCGGCATCCTGAACGGGTTCCAACTGGTGGGTGAATTCACCACCATCGTCCCCGAGCCATCGATGGCGCTGCTTTTTGCAGGCGGGCTGGGCGTGCTCTGGTGCTGGCGCCGCGCGCGACGGAGCTGAACGAGGAGGTCCACTGAAAACGTCCCGGCGACAACCATTTACCCTTGTCGAGTTGCTGGTGGTGATCGCGATCATCTCCTTGTTGATCGCGCTGCTGCTGCCGGCACTGCGCTCGGCCCGGGAAAGAGCCCACCGCGTGGTCTGCCTCCACAATCAACGCCAGATTTATATCGGCACGACGCTGTACGCCACTGACAATTACGACTGGTTGCCGTGCGGCACCGATTCATCCAAGGGTTGGACGGCCTATCAGGATGCGTGGATGAAGCGCGCTTCGTTCTTTGAAACGTTCCTCGGGATCCGCAGCACGGGTAACACGTTCGATCCCGATCAGAGCCACAAAGTCCTGTGGTGCCCGAGCGGCGGGCAACGGAGTCGCCCCGACACCAACACCGCCGACTGGGGCTGGCGGATTTCTTCCGATTACCATTTGGCCGGGTGTAGCCCCGCGAATCTCACTCAAATGGGTTATCCAGCGAAGCGGATCAAACTGTGGACGAGTAATGGCACATTGGCGGACTCACCGCTGCCGCGGATTTTCTCGATGGACATTGCGACGAGCGTCGGCAACCCCGGTTTGCTGGGCGGACTGGCGAACGACATTTACATCCGCAGCCCGCACGCGCGGGGAGGAGTCGCGCAGGGCGTGAACGTCACCACCGTGGACGGCAGCGCGCGGTGGGTGGGGGAGAACGAGTGCAGCACGAAAGGCGGCGAAGCGGTGGACGGACGCTGGCAGTACCTGACCGCGGGCGGCGTGGACACGCCGTATCGGCTGATGCCGAAGGATTACGAATATCTGTATTCCGAGTACAACTACACGTTCGAATGGAAGATCTGGCTGTTCGTCACCCGCTACGGCTATTTCTGGGGGGGCGGATCGATCATGCTGGACCAAGCCGGCGTCGTCCCTTGGCCCTAGCCCGCGCCGCCCACCGCCCGCCAACGATTATGACCGCTCGCACGGCTGCTGCCTGTTTCCACGTCGCGCCCACAGGCTCCGACCGATGGCCCGGCACGCCTGACCGCCCGTTCGCGTCGCCCGCCAGGGCTGCCCGCGCCGCGGCCGAGGCTCGTCGCCGACCGGTCACGGTCGTCCTGCATGACGGGACGTTTTTCCTAGAGCGCCCACTCATTCTCACCGCTGACGTTTCAGGCTCGGTCTGGACAGCGGCCCCCGGCGCAACGCCGCTCCTCAGTGGCGGACAGCGGGTTGCCGGCTGGCGCGTCGGCACCCATCGTGGCGAACGCTGCTGGCAGACCACCGTGCCGGCCGACTGGAATTTCACGCAGTTGTTCGTCAATGGTCGGCGCCGGCTCCGTCCGCGGTTGCCCAAGACGGGCGTCTTCCAGTTTGCCGACCGCCGGCCCGACGATTTTCCGGGCGGACTGGTCCGCTACGGCAACGGGCCGACGCATGCCTACTACCGCCCCGGCGATCTGCGTGCGTTTCACAATCTCACGGACACGAAGCTGGTGATGTACAACGCCTGGTACGAAACCCATCACCGCCTGAAGTCGGTGGACGAACGCACCTGTCGGGTTGATTTCCAATCGCGCGGATTCAGCGAAGGCTACACGGGCGCGAGCAGCCGATACATCGTGGACAACGTGTTCGAGGCGCTCGACACGCCCGGCCAATGGTATCTCGATCGCCCGACCGGCACGCTCACGTACCTGCCGTTGGCCGACGAGCAGTTGGAGAACACGGAAGTCATCGCGCCGCGGCTCGATGTGCTCGTCCGCGTGGCCGGCACGGCCCGGCGACCGGTCACCAACGTGCGGCTGGAGCGTCTCGCGTTCGCACATGCCGAGTGGGATTACGCGCCGGATTTTGCCGGCTCGCTGCAGGCGGCGGATCTGGTGCCGGCCGCGATTCAACTGACCCACGCCGAGCACTGCACGTTCTTCGATTGCCGGATCAGCCAGATTGCCCAGTACGCCATCGAGATCGGCACCGGCAGCCATCAAAACGCGATAGTCGGCTGCGTGCTCTCCGACTTGGGCGCGGGCGGCGTCAAGGTCGCCCATGAAGCACTGCCCGCGGTCGCCGGCGTGTACCCGGCGATTGCCGGCAAGACACTGCCGCCACGCGCCACCACCATTGCGGATTGTGTCATCCGTAACGGCGGCATCCTGTTTCCCAGTGCCGTGGGCGTGTTTATCGGCAACGCGGGCGAGAATCGCGTCGTGCACAATCTGATCTGCGACCTGAGCTACACCGGGATTTCCTGTGGCTGGATTTGGGGCTACGCGCCGTCGCGCACGCGCAACAACCGGATCGAGTTCAATCACGTCCATCACATCGCCACCGACGACCTGTTGCACGACCTCGGCGGCATCTACACGCTCGGCATCCATCCCGGCTCGACGATCCGCCACAACTACGTCCATCACATCGGCGGCAACGGCATCTACCTCGACGAAGGCAGCAGCGAAATGCTCATCGAGGGCAACCTCGTTCATCATGCCGGCCTCGGTTTCACGCACCACTACGGACGCGACAATCTGGTCCAAAACAACGTGTTTGCTTTCAGCACCGGCACGCATTTTATGCCCTCCGCATCCGAGCGGCATCGCAGCCTCGTGCATCGGCGCAACGTCATCTACTGGAATCAAGGCGAGTTTGTGAAGAACACCTTTGGCGGATCGGACAACTGGAACATGCTGCACGGCCGGTTCGAAAAGAACGTGCTTTGGGACGCGCGCAATGGTCGTCACGAATTGGATTTTGGGCGCGGCACGTCGCTGGCCGACTGGCAACACAAAGGCCAGCATCTCGGCACGCTCATTGCCGATCCGCGGTTCGGCGATCCGGCCAACGCAGATTTTTCCATCCGCCCCGGCTCGCCGTTGCGGCGCTTGGGCATCCGGCCGCTCGACCCCGCCCGCACCGGCCCGCGGCTGAAGAACGGTCGCCCGTCGTACGCCGACTGGTTGCAATGGGGCGTCTCCCCGCCAACCCCGTGGGTGCGGGCGCGATGGGAGCAGCCGGGCGACGGCTTGGCGCGGTTGATTTTGGAGAACCTCGGCAACAAGACCGCCACAGGCCGGTACGATGTGCGGGCCAGTGACGGCATCCGGCTCGGCGTGAAGCGGGTTGCGTTCAAAGCGTTGCGGCCCGGGGCAAAGAAGACGTTCAACGTCCCGTTCACCGCTGCGCCCGGCGTCCCGCGTTGGGGATTGCTGGAAACGTTCCCCGCTGGCGACGCCATCATGCCGGCCGCGATCCGTTTGGAGGCGGCCGGCGAAGACTGGGTGTTGCGAAGGATTGGCGCGCTCGCGTCAGCGGAAGCGGTGGCGCCGGCGCTACGCGACGAGCAGCCGCGCGCGATCCAATCCTGGCGTGGCGACCACACCGCCGACGTGCAGTTGGCCATTGCCGGGGACGCGCTCGCGGTGGCCATCGAAGTCACCGACCACCAACCCTCCCGTGGCGAGTTGGCCTGGCAAGGCTCGGTTGTCGAAGTGTTCGCCACCCCGGATGCCTCCGGGCAATGGTCGCCGACCCAACCAAATCCCAACGTCCGGCAGGCGTATCTCTTGCCGTCCGTTGACGGACATGCCGCTTCGGGACGCAAGCAGGATGGCCATCGCGAACTGCTGGCTCCGGAGATTCTCGTGACGGGCACGACCGGGCGCGGCACATGGCGGTTGGCTGCGCTGGTGCCGCTCACCACCCTCGGACTTGCGCCGGACCAAAAAACGTTCATGCTGCAAGTTGTCGTGACCGCCACGCCGGTGGCCGGGCACGGAGCGCAACGCGGGGCGCTGTTTTACGGCGGTATTTCGGCCGCGGGTAGCAACCTGCTTTATGGTCTGATGCGGGTGAGGCAATGATGACCAGCGATGACAAGAAGGCCCGCGTCGCGGAAATCGTCCGGTCGGACCCGCACGCTCCGGCGTGGCATTTCATCGCGCCGGAGGGGACGTGCGTGCCGTTCGATCCCAACGGCGCGCTGTTCTGGCGGGGCCGGTATCATCTGTTCTACATCTTTCAGGATCCGACTTTGCCGCATGGGGGACATTGTTGGGGCCATGCGTCGAGTGCTGATCTGGTGCACTGGACGTATCATCCCACCGCGTTGGCCTTGGAGCAGGGCGACCCCGATGTCGGCATTTTCAGCGGCAATGCTTTCATCAACAAGGCGGGGGTGCCGACGATCCTCTATCACGGCGTCAATGCCGGCACCTGCGTCGCCACCGCAGTTGACGGCGGGTTGATCCAGTGGCGCAAAAGCCCGCGCAACCCGGTGATCCCCGAGCCTCGACCCGGCAAGCCGGGCTGGGGCGTGTATAACGTGTTCGATCCGCACGGCTGGGTTGAGGATGGCGTGTACCATGTGATCTTGGGCGGCAAGACCAAGCCCGACGACGTCCGCGATACCGCCTACCTGTTTCGCTCAAACGATCTGATTCATTGGGATTACGTGCGGCCGTTCTATGTGCCGCATCCCGACTGGACCGGCCCGGAAGAAGATTGCGCGTGCCCGGACTTTTTTCCGCTCGGTCACCGGCACATGCTGCTTTGCATCAGCCACCCGCGCGGGGCGCGCTACTATCTGGGACGCTACGAGCGCGGCCACTTCATCCCCGAGGAACACCATCGCATGAACTGGCCGGGCGGTTCGTGTTTCGCGCCGGAAACGCTCTGCGATGACCGTGGCCGGCGCATCTTCTGGGCGTGGGTGCCGGGTCAGCGTCGCGGACAGGGTTGGGGAGTCGCGAATGAACCGGGCGTGATGACCATGCCGCGCGTGTTGACGCTCGACGAGCGCGGTCAACTGCTTATTGATCCGCCCATCGAACTGGAAACCTTGCGACGCAATCCCCGGCGTTTGGAGTCGCTGACGCTCGAACCGGATCGCCCGGTCCGGCCGAGCCACATCCGTGGCGCGGAACTGGAGATCGAGTTGACGGCGCAATTGCCGGCCGGGGCCGAGCTGGAGTTGATTGTGCGCGCCTCGCCGGATGACGCGGAGCAAACACGCATCGTGGTCGCTCCCGCCAAGGCGACACTCGCCATTGATACCAGCCGCGCCAGCCTTGCACCCGACATCTTCCGTCGTTACCCGGTCTGCGCCGATAACCAACAAGATGTGCCGGTGCAGGGCGCGCCGTTCGCGCTGCCGCCGGGCGAGGCGCTCCACCTACGCGTGTTTCTCGACCGCTCCATTCTCGAAGTCTATGCCAATCGCCGTCAATGCGTGACCCAACGCCTCTACCCGACCCGGCCCGACAGCGTGGAGGTGGCGCTCGTCAGCCGGCACGGTCCGACGGTAGTGTCTGCCTTCAACGCGTGGGACTTGGCCGCCACAAACTGTAAGGAACATCAATTATGAACCGATATTGTTTGCCGATCTGTTTGAGCGGACTGCTGCTGGCGGGCGGCGCGCACGCCGAGGTCAAGTTGCCGGCAATCTTCTCCGACCACATGGTGCTTCAGAAATCGGACAAGGTGCCGGTCTGGGGCAAGGCCGCGCCGGGCGAGACCGTGAAGGTCAGCGTGGCCGGCGCGACCGCCGAAACGAAGGCGGGAACGGACGGCAAATGGAAAGTCACCCTCGATCTCAGCCGGGCCAAGGCCGGCCCGCACACCGCCGTGATCGAAGGCAAAAAGCGGATTGAGATTCAGGACGTACTCGTGGGCGAGGTGTGGCTCTGCTCCGGCCAGTCCAACATGCAGATGGCGGCCGGCAAAATTCCCGACGCCGAGTTGCCCTCCGTCCGGCTGTTTCAGGTCGCCATCGATCCCAGCCTCAAGCCGAGGGACGATTGCCGTGGCCAATGGGTGGTCTGCACGCCGGACACGATGAAAGACTTTTCGGCAATCGGTTTTTTCTTTGCGCGTCGGCTTTACCGGGAGCTGGGGATGCCGGTCGGCATGATCCAGGCCGCCTTGGGTGGCACGGGCGCCGAACTGTGGATGAGCCGGGAAGGTTTGGAAGGCCCGCCGGAATTGAAACCGATTCGCGACCGGCTTGCCGCCGTCTGCGAGCGCGCCCAGGATTGGGATCCCGCCGCGCGCCACGAGCACCTCAAGTACAACGATCAGTGGGCCTCGGCCACCCTCAATGACGACAGCTGGCTGGACATGGAGTTGCCCCAGACCACGCAAAACGCCGGCTATGCCCTCAGCGGCCAGATCTATTTTCGCAAACGGGTCACGATCCCAGTCCACTGGGTCGACAGAGAACTGACGCTGTCCCTGGGGCCGATCAAACGATTCGATCAGACGGTGGTCAACGGCGTCACGGTGGGAAGCACGGAAGGAGCCGGAACGTTCCGCAAGTACACGATCCCGGCCACGGCGGTCACGAACTCGCAGTTGCTGATCGCGATCCGCCATGACAACAGTGAAGGGTTCGGCGGATTTTTTGGGCGGCCGGAGGATATGAGTCTATCGCTCGCAAACGCGCCCGCCGAAAAGCCGCTCTCGCTGGCCGGGCCGTGGCGGTTCACGACTCTCGAAGGCAACTGGTGGATCACAACCAGCCTGTTCAACGGCCTGATTCATCCACTCATCCCGTTCGCGATCCGCGGCGTGCTTTGGTATCAGGGCGAAACCAATGCCGGCTGGTTCTGGCTGTCCGAACACGCCGAGACATGGCCGCTGTCGCCGTTCTACGGCATCAATCGCGGTCGCCAATACCGGGTGCTGTTCCCGGCCTTGATCCGTGACTGGCGCAAACAATGGGGACAGGGCGATTTCCCGTTCCTGTACGTGCAACTGCCCAACCAAGCCGGGACGAATCACATTCCGCAAGATCCCGGCGAGGTCAACGAGTGGTCAGAGGTGCGCGAGGCGCAGACGATGGCGCTCGCGTTGCCGCACACCGGCATGGCGGTCACGTTCGACCTCAATCACGAAGGCGCGTTGCACCCGAGCAACAAGCCCCAGTTCTCCGAGCGGCTGGAGAATCTCGCGCTGGCGAAGGTGTACGGGAAATCGGTGGTGTGCGACAGCCCGCTGTACGATTCCTTCACAGTGGAAGGCGCGCAGATTCGGATCAAGTTTCGCAATGCCGCCGGCGGGCTGGTCGGCAAGGATGGCGCGACCTCGGTTGGCGCACCGTCCCTGCGCTTCTTTACGATTGCCGGCGCCGACCGCCAATGGAAGTGGGCGACCGCCAATATCGAGGGCGATACGCTCGTCGTGTCCTCGCCGGAGGTGCCCCAGCCGGTCGCGGTGCGCTACGGCTGGCCGATGACCGGCCCCGGCCCGCTGTTCGCCAAGAACGGCCTGCCGGTGTCGTCGTTCCGGACTGACGACTGGCACTGAACCGCTTCGATGAAGGTGCAACTCAAACTCGACGGTCAGACAGTAGAGCCGGTGCGCTCCCTGGACGCGGGCGACAAGGTCGTGCATCAGTACCGGTGCGGCTTGGAGGCGGTCGGGACGAAGACCGGTAGTCGCGAGATCGCCGAATGGCGTTGGCAACTGCGAAATGCCGGCTGGCAAAAGAGTCCCACCGTCACGGGCTTTTATCCGCTCTACTTGGAACTTCCCTGTTGCGGACGATTGTCGCCGTGGCTTCACGGGAGCCGGGGCGGGCTGGATGAGGCGGTTTTCCCTCCCGCCGCTTGGACGCAGTGGACACAAGCGCGGGTCACCGAGGCCGGCGACTGGACGCTTCTCCCGGTCGGGTCAGCGCACGGACGTTCCTCCAACGATCACCTTCCGTTTTTTGTTCTGGAGAAAATGGATCGGCGCGGCGGGTTTGTGATCGGACTGGGTTGGTCCGGCGATTGGAACGTTTCCCTGCGGCGGAGCGGCGAAGTGTGCACGTTGAGCGGCGGCATGACCCATCTGGGGCTGCAGCTCGAACCCGGCGAGACTTTCCTACAACCGACCGTCCTGATCGGGACGTATCGTGGCGACGCCAGCGCCGGTCAGCGGCTGCTGCGGCGCTACCTGCGCGACTACGTGCAACCGAAGCTGGATGGCCAGCCCATGCGACCCGTTTCGTTCTGGGACAATTACTACGGCGATTACGGCGCGTTCACCGAGAAGGATTTTCTGACGGAGATTCCGTTGGTCGCCGCGGCGGGTTTCGACTACATGGTCTTGGACGGCGGTTGGACGGGCGGCGGCCAGGACGCCCAGTTCCACTCGTTGCTGCCGCACATCGGTTCCTGGCGACCTGACCCCGGGCGCTTCCAGTCCGGCTTCGTCCCCATTCGCGCCCAGGCGGCCCGGCATCGGCTGAAGATGGGACTCTGGTTTGATGTCGAGCACGCGCATCCGTCGTCCATCGGTTTTCGAGAACACCCGGAGCTTTTTGCCGACGTGCCCGACCAGTTCGGCTGCCGGCTGTTGCGGCTGGATCGCACCGAAGCGCTGGATTGGGCATTTGAAAACATCGCCCGCAATATCCGGGAACTGGACGCCCGCTGGATTCGCATGGATTTCAACGCCAACCCGGCCCAGAGCTGGGCGACGACCGATACCCCGGAGCGACGCGGCGCGACCGAATGCCGCTACGTCGAGAACCTCTACAAACTTTACGAGAAAGTTCTCGCCGCCTTCCCGGCCACAGTTCTGGAAAACTGCGCGTCGGGCGGTCGCCGCATTGACTTGGAGACGACCCGTCGTTCCCACACGGATTGGATCAGCGATCACAGCTCCAACGAGGCCGTGATCCGGTATCACTTGCACGGCGCGGGTCGCTGGTTGCCGGCCACGCGGCTGAACACGTCCATGGCCCACGCGTTCCTCGAACGTCACCGTCCGGTGGATTGGAAGGAGGCGCTGCCCGCCTCCGCCTATCTCAGCCATTTCGGCGGCAACTTCAGCGTCAGCGACCGGCTCAAGCCGATGCGTCCCGCTGCCCGGGCGAAGCTCAAACGGTATCTGACTTTGTTCAAACAGACAGCCGCGTGTTTTGCCGGGGATGTGTACCCGCTGGGTGAACCGACTGCGCTCTACGATGGCCCGGCTGGATTGGCGGCCATTGACGCAACGGGCGAGCGACGCGCCGTCTTGTTGTTTGGCGGGAAGGCGGCCGATGCTCGCCGGTTAGTCCCACCGGGATTCGGATCGTTGTTGCGACGACCGCCCTTGATTCACGACGCCGGCACCGCGCAGTTCATTGGCTGCTCGCTGTGGGCTGATGCACCACGATCCCCGGACCAATGAACACCCCCATCCCTCAGTGGCTTGAGCTTGGCAACGGGACCAACGTCCAGCTTTTGTATTCCGATGAGTCGCACTTCCTCGGACTCGGGGCGGTGGTGGTGAAGGGTGTGCCGCTGCGGAGCGGGCAGGTTCCGTTGCGTCCCTTTATCAAATCCGTCGGTGGCGTGCAGTACACGCGGTTCGCCCTGGAACGAATCGAGTCGCTTACCGGCGGCGGGGTGGCGCTGCACACCCGGGCCATCGGCGAAGCGCTTCGGGAAAGCGCCTACGGCGATGAATACGATGCGTTGCAGTGGAACGTGTCGGTGACCGGCGGCGTGGTGTCGGACCAGTTGACGTGGTTGCTGCGGCCCGAACAGATCCAAATCGGCGACTTGGCGTATGTGGGTTTCTCGTATGCGTGGCGGTTCGCGTCGCCGACGGAGAAGATTTTCCGAATGGTCGTGCAGGCGACCTGGGAAATCGGCGGGCGCGCGACCGGCAACACGATCCTGTCGCAAGGTCAGGTGACGCCGCCGGTGTACACGGCGGCGACCGAAACACACTTTACCAGCGCATGTCTCAAAGGGCTGAACCGCTTCGGTGATCCGCAGGGGATGTCGTTTCAACTCGCGCCGCGTTGGAGTCCGCACCAGTGCTTTGATTTCATCGCCGCTGCGGCGGGTTCACTGGTCGGCTGCTGGCTGGAGCGCGCCGACGTGCGCAGCTTCGTGCAGAAGAATCCCGGCGAAGAAGTGATCTTTGTAATCGACGCGATGCAGTGGGCCGCGACCAAGGAGTTGGAGACGCCGCGCAAGCATGTGCTGTTCGCTGCTTCCGAGCGTGGCCCGCTGCCCGAACACGAGCAACGCAACCGTTGGAAAGACGCCTACGATTTCTGCACGGAAGCGGTGCGCGCGCTCTTTCACATCCAGCGCTCCCGCCCCCTGCCGGAAGTGAGCATCTCGTACGACCAGCGGCTGGAGAGCGACGGCACGTTCCGACTGCGGGTGGGCGACCGGTGGGTGGCTTCCCGGGAATGGTTGAGCGCCATCGCCGACGATTTGCTGCCGCGCCTTGCCGCGCGCGGCAGCAAACGCGTCATCACCGAGCCGATTTGCGAAACCGATCCGACCGAGCGGGGACGCGTATGCAAGTTGAACATCGGGCTGCATGGCGATCTCAATGTCGGGTCGGTCTGCTGTGTGCACCGTTACCGGCCCGCGGAGTTTTTCGGCGGCCTGAAAGCGTGGCGCGACTTCTATGAGGCGGCGCACCGGCTCGGTTTGGAGGTTGGCCATTGGGTCGGCCCGCACCTGGCCTATCACGCGCCGATTCTGCAGCAGCATCCGGACTGGGCCATGCGCGGCGCGAACACGTTGCCCGTCAGTGGCGGCTATCCCAATTTCGTGTTGGCTTCATTGAACTGGAATACGCCCGTGCGCCAGTGGATTCTCGAGGATCTCAAACGCTGGAAGGAAGCCGGCGGGCTGGATTACATCTGGTTCGACTCGATCGGCAACCTCGGGCTGTTCCCGGTGGACTACGCGCGCGCGATGCAGCCCAATGCGGTGGCGGTGGCGGAATTCATCGCCGATCTCCAGTCCATCGGCATCGCGAACATCCTCCTCGAAGGCACCGGGCCGCTGGGGATCGGCGCGATGCATGTCTTCGATCCGAACCAAGGCGCGATCCGTCACGCCCAGGAAATCGTCGGTCAGAACACGTTTGATTGGTACGTGGGCAACGAAGACATGCTCGGTGACCAAGCGCCCCGGGTGGAGGTGCATCCGGAACGGAGCGATGCCGAGACCCGCCAGATTGTTTTCCGGTGCCTGGCCAACCGTTGCGTGCCGGCCTTCGGACGATTCTCGCGCGACAGCGGCCCGGCGGCGGACTGGTTCAAGTCCTCTCTCGACAGCTACTTCGTCGTCGAACCGGATTTGGTGCGACGGCGTTTGTTGCCCGACCGGCAAGGCGTGTTGTGGACGGACGGGAAGGCGAATGTGTTGTTTGCGTTCCGCTCCTTCCGCTTCGAGTTGGACACGCTGCAACGGGTGGAGCGGGTCGCGGCCGGCAAGGTCGAATCGGTTTCGGCGCAAAGGGTGTTGACCACGGAACCGTGGTCGGTGTACCGGCTGGCCAGATGAACCACGCCCCCGCCCCGACCGATCCGCATCTCATCCCGCGGTGGCGCGTTTGGTCGGCGCTCGTGCTGTTGCTGGGGTGTGCCACCGCGTCGGTGTGGGCGGCTGAATCCGAGCCTCCCGTGGAATTGGTGATGCACAATTACGTGCCGGACTGGCTCGACAATCCCGTCACCATCTGCGTCAACCGCTTCATCGCCGCCAATCCCGACGTGGTGGTCAAACCGTTCAGCAACCTGAAACTGCCCGGCGCGGCGGGACTGGGCGGGGACTCGACGATGTTGATGGCGTTTGCGGGCGGCATCGCGCCGGACGTGGTGTGGGTGTGGTTTCATAAACTGGAAGCGTACACTCGGCAGGGGTTCTGCCTCGACCTGAGTGAATTCATCGGGGAAGACACGGATGGCGACGGCTACATCAGCGACGCCGAAGCGAAGTGGGCGGGCTGGAAACATATCCGCCCCAACTTGCGCAGGGCCATCACGATTGATCGCAAACCATACGGCCTGCCGTTTGCCGACACCACCGTGGCCATCGTGTACCGCCGCGACTTGGTGCGCGAGGTGACCGGCCGCGAAGACCCGCCGCGCAACTGGGACGAGTTTTTCCGCATCTGCCAGTTGTTAACGCGACCGGCCGAGACCCAGCCCGATGGCTCGGTGCGCAAAAGCCGGGCGGGATATTTTGCGGACACGTACTCGTTTCGCTGGCTGCCGTGGCTCTGGAGCGCGGGCGGCCAGGAGATCATGCAAGGTCGCACCAGCCCGACCGACGGGCAGACGTATTGGTTCAGCAAGGATGAAACCCTCCCACGTTCCCCCAGTGGCGAGGACCTCGGCCGGCTGCGCCCTGTGTGGAAAGCAACCTTTGCGTCGGCTGAAGGAAAACAGGCGGTAGAGTTTTATTGGCGGTTGTTTCATCAACCGTGGCTGCGCGACCCGGAGTCGGGCGAGGCAATCAATTTGACCCGCGAGCAAGCCGCAGCCGGCACGGTGACGCTGCCGGATGGACGGACGTTACGGTTCACGGAAAGGAAACTTTTCCGCGGCGTCTCGCGCGGGCTGCTCGGTGATAACAAAGAGGGCGCGGGCGATCTGTTTCGCAAAGGCGAGATCTGTTTCTACATCGGCAGCGCCGGCGACCTCAACGCGCTGACCCGCGAACTGTCGCCAGCCCAGGTGGGCCTGATGCCGGTGCCGTCGCCCGATGGTTCGCGCGTGGCGGCGATGCAGCAGCCGATTTTCTTTGCGCTGAACTCGGCGCTCGCCAACGCCTCCCCCCGTAAACGCCAAGCCGCGTGGCGGTTGTTGGAGGCGGTCACGGGCGACTCGTTCACACGCGCGGGCCTGGAGCTGGCGCGCGACCAAGGGCTGTTGCGGTTTGCCGATCCGGAGGAGTTGCGGCGGTTCGATTTGGACGAGTACGCGGGCGATGTCGCGCCGCACTGGGTGGAGCAACTGCGCCGCATCAAAGAGCATTCCTCTACCGAGCCGTACGTGGGATTTTGGCAGCCGGTCTCGGATGACTTGATCGGCCAACAGATTCTCAGCCGGGTGTTGGTGGACCCGAATTTTGATTACCGGGCCGCCCTCGATCTGGCGCAGGACCAGGCCAACAACAAAGTCATGCGCGGCCGCGACGAGGCGCAGATGCAGCGGTTGCGGTCGTGGGCGTGGGGCGTCTTCGCTGTTGTGATGGGCTTCCTCGTCTGGGTCACGCGGCGGATCTGGCAGGGGATGAAAGCCGCCTACATGAAACCGGCCAGCCTGTCGCAGGGCGAGGCGATGGTGCGCGTCGAGCGCGGCTACACGCGCTGGTTGCCGTGGTTGTTCATCGGGCCGGCGCTGGTACTGGTGTTGATGTGGACGTACTACCCGCTGGGTCAGGGCGCGGTGATGGCGTTCCAGGATTACAAGGTGCTCGCCGACAAACCGCTGGTCGGGCTGGATAATTTCATCACCGTGCTGCTCGACCCGAAGTTCTACAAGTTTCTGTGGATCACCTGGAAGTTCGTGGTCGTCAACATCGCGCTCGGTTTTCTCTCGCCGATTGTGCTGGCGATCATGCTCAACGAAATCCCGCGTGGCAAACTCAGTCTGCGGATGATGTTCCTGTTGCCGCAGGTATCGAGCGGCCTGGTGATCGCGTTCATCTGGCAGATGATGTACGACCCGACGGAGGTCGGCTTCTTCAACTCGGTGCTGCTCCAGCTCGGCCTCATCGCGCGCCCGCTGCAATTTCTCAACGACCCGAACTGGGCGTTGCTCTGGGTCACAATGCTCAGCGTCTGGGCCGGCATCGGCGGCGGCTCGCTCATTTATCTGGCGGCGCTGAAAACCGTCTCCGAGGATCTCTACGAAGCCGCTGAGACGGACGGCGCCGGTATCTGGCAGAAACTCTGGCGCATCACGGTGCCCACGCTGCTGCCGATCATCCTCATCAACTTCGTCGGCTCGTTCATCGGCTTGTTCAAGAGCATGGGCAATATTTTCCTGCTCACCGGCGGCGGGCCAGGCGACGAAACCACCGTCATCTCGCTGGCCATCTGGCGCGACTCGTTCATCTATCTGAAGTTCGGCACCGCCACCGCCACCGCCTGGGTGTTGGCGGCGTTGCTGGCAAGTTTCACCCTGGTGCAATTGCGCATCCTCTCGCGTGTGGAGTTCCGGCGAGCCGAGGAATAGCCCATGGCGCTGATCCCCAAGGTCGGTCGCAACCGCGGCAAGAACTTCGCCATCCTCGGCGGGTTCTACAGCCTGCTGTTGATCGGCAGCGTCACGATGATCGTGCCGTTCCTCATGACGCTGACCACGTCGGTCACCAATCAGTACGACGTCTCCCAGTACAACATCATCCCGCGCTTCCTGCACGACGACGACGCCTTGTTCATCAAGCACCTGTTCCTCAAACACGGCCCGTACGACCGCATCAAGAACCTCTTCTGCATCCACGACGCCGACACGCAAACCGAACTCAGCGAAGCGAAAAACCCGCTCCAGACCCGGTTCGCCCCGCTCGAGTACGATGCCTGGGACACCAACAAGTTGGCCCGCGCCCGGCAGGACTGGGAAGATTTTTGGAACGCGGCGGGCACCCGGCGCGATCCGTTCCCGCCGGTTACGCCGCTGTATCCCACGCAGACCGAAGTGAAATATCAGGAGTTCCTCCAGCAGCGCTACCTCGCCCGGTGGCGTGAGCAGCATCCGGCCGAAGCCGCGCGCTGGGACGAGTCCGCTCAGGAAAAAGCCGCGCTCGCCCTGCTCAACGCCACCTACGGCAGCACCGCCGGCACGGAGTTTCGGCGCATCCAAATGCGCGGCGGTACGACTGAATTCGGCCGCTTGGCTGCGCCCGACCGCGGCCCGCGCACGACTGACTTTCAGGATTTCCTCGCCACCTTGCCGGCGCGGGAGGTCACCCTGATCGATACCGATGGCGATTACCAACAGTTCCTGCGCGAACAACGCGCGACGCTCGAAAAGCACAACGCAGCGTGGGCGACGAACTACCGGCACTGGGCCGAAATCCAATTCTCCAACATCCCTCCCGCCCATCCGACCCAACGCGCCGACTGGGAACGCTACGTCACCACCCGCATGAATCTCGCCGGCGCCATGCTGCAGAACCGGCCGAGCGACGAAGAGTTTCGCGAATGGCTGCTCCGCAAACACAGCGACCTTGCCGGCATCAATCGCGCCCTCAAGACCAGTTTCGCCACCCTGGAGCAGATCACCTTCCCCGCCACGATGCCGGCCGACCGGCTGCTGCGCCACAGTTGGGCGGCGTTTGCGGTCGAACGCATCCCCCTGACCGATTGGCCGTTCCAGCATCCGCTCCAGACCTATCACGACTTCCTGCGCAACCGGTACGCCACGATCAACCGGCTGGCCGCCGCTTACGGCCGGGCCTACACGAGTTTCGAGGAAGTGAGATTGCCGCAGACCGCGTTTGATCGCGCCGAGTTTCTCGTCAGCCAGCCGCGCCTGATCCGTTTCTTTCTCACGGACAACTTCGTCCAGGTCTTCAAATATATCGCCCTGCAGGGCCGCGCCTTGTGGAACACGCTGATCCTCGTCGGCGCCACGCTGGGTGCCGCGCTGACCATCAATCCGATGGCCGCCTACGCGCTGTCGCGTTTCCGCATCAAAAACAAACAGGCCATCCTGATCTGTTTCCTGTTGCCGATGGCGTTCCCCGGCGAGGTGGCCTCGATCCCAGCGTTCATCCTCACCCGCGACTTCGGGCTGCTCAACACCTACTGGGCGTTGATCCTGCCGGGGCTGGCCAACGGGTTCTCAATTTTCCTGCTCAAAGGTTTCTTCGACGGCCTGCCGCGCGAGTTGTACGAAGCCGCCGCGCTCGACGGCGCGAGCGAATGGCAAATCTACTGGAACGTCACCTTCCCGTTGTGCAAGCCGATCCTCGCGCTCACCGTGCTGGGCGTGGTGGTGGCCGCCTACAGCGAATTCATGTGGGCGTTCATCGTCTGCCAGGACCAGAGCAAATGGACGCTGGCCGTGTGGATTTTCCAGTTCTCGGTGGACGCGATGCAACGCGGTCAAGCCCACCTGCAAATGGCCGCGTTGGTCCTGATGAGCATTCCCACGTTGTTCGTCTTCCTGTTCACCCAAAAAATCATCATGAAAGGCATCATCCTGCCGACGATGAAGTGAAGCCAAACTACATCCAGCCTCGTCAGTGACGGCGGAGTAAAAATGGCCGCCCAAGTTGAGCCGAAGTGATGCCGGCCACGTCGCGTCATCCGAGTGCGTGTCCACCGCAAGTCCTGGCCGCATCCATCGAACGAATTGGAGGCGGGTGTCGGAATCGGGCGCAGACTGGCGTTTTCTCTCGCACAGCCGGCTCAACTCCACCTCCCACGATCACAGGCCCATCGCGTGACAGGCTTCGTAACCGCCCGTAGAATCGCCATTTCCGGCACCGTTGTCAAGTCAGCGAATAGCCGGTTGTCAAAGCTCTTTAGAAATGTCCCCTTGTTTAACTCGATAGAAATGTCCCCTGTTTGGCGCCGCGCCTCCGTCCGCGCCCGCCACAGCCACCCACGTTGACCGCGTTTCGCCCCGGCTTTTTGTGC
>Ga0247727_10008069_pt1 | contig 19709 bp, 15 predicted proteins | sample WisWelCaveWW1625_FD_202498 | JGI IMG/M metagenome (GOLD analysis project Ga0247727, IMG submission 202498) | Biofilm microbial communities from Wishing Well Cave, Virginia, United States - WW16-25 | ecosystem: Environmental > Aquatic > Deep subsurface > Groundwater > Cave microbial mat | place... | reverse complement strand
GGCTGACCCTCTCGGAGAGGTCGACGGCGATTGCCGCGCGGGCGGAGAGCGTCTCGGCAAGGCGGAGGTCGTCGTCCGAGAACCGGGGATCAGGGCCTGCCTTGTCATGTGCGACGACCACGCCGATGGTGCGGTCGCGGACGACCAGCGGGACGAAGAGCGCGGAGTGGATGCCGAGCCGGCGCGCCACCTGCTGATCGATCTCGGGATCATCGAGCACAGAGTCAACCCGCTCGCTACGCCGCCTCTCGAAGACACGCCCCGTTTTGGATGCGCTCAGGTCGAGCTCGATTCCGACGAGGGTCGTCGCCCCTTCTCCGTCCGCCGCGGCGATGCGAAGCGTCTCCCCGCTCGGCAGAGAGATCAGGACGAGGCGCGCGTCCACGAGCTCGCGCAGGCGGCGCGCGATGAGGTCGAGCAGGCGTTCGAGCTCGATCTCTGTCGCGAGTGCGTTCCCGATCTCGTTCAGCGATTCGAGCTGCCGCAACCAACGGTTGGACGACTCGTACAGACGGGCGTTCTCGATCGCGACGGCGGCTTGGGCGGCAAGCAGCTGGGTCAGCTCTTCGTCCTCCTCGGTGAAGTCCGCGCCGCCCGCCTTCTCGGTGAGATAGAGGTTGCCGAACGCCACACCGCGAAGCAGAATCGGAACGCCGAGAAACGTGTGCATAGCCGGATGCTGCGGCGGGAATCCAACCGAGCGCGGATCCTCGCCAATGTCGTGCACCCGGAGTGGACGGGCCTCCCGTATCACCGCGCCGAGGATGCCGCGACCCTTCGGCAGCTCGCCCATCGCCGCACGCGTCTCAGGATCGAGGCCGTAAGTGTAAAGCTGCTCAAGACCCTGTCCGGCCCGGTCGATGACGCCCAGTGCCGCATAGCGAGCGCCGGTCACGTCGGCCGACGCCTCGACGATTCGCTGCAAGAGCGCGTCGAGTGAGAGCTCGGAGCTCAGCGCGATGCCCGCGTCGACGAGGACGCGCAAGCGATCGAGCTGTCCGGCTGTGCGAGTCGTTTCCATCGGGGTCGCTCCGACGCCTATCTTCCTCGATAGGCAGATGCTTCACGATCCGACGTGGGTCCCGACCGAGCGGTTGACGAGCGTCGTCGAGACCATCGTCTGGTTGGGCACGTACACATGCGGCCCCTCGTCCGTCACGAGCGCGGTGTAGCTGAGCGAGATCTCCGCGACGACCCCCGTGTGCTCGCCGACGGTGATCCGGTCGCCGAGACGCACCGGCTGGGTGAAGGCGAGGAGCACCCCGGAGCCGAGGTTCCCGAGTGGAGTGGAAAGGGCGACGCCGGCGATGACCGCGAGCACGGCGCCCGACGCGAGGAACGCGCTCGCCGCCTCTTGGGTCACGGGGAAGACCGAGAGGACGCTCCAGACTCCGATGAGGACGGCGAGTGCGATCACGATGCGCATGAGGAAGCTGAACGTCGTCCGCCGGCGAGCGGCGGCCCCGGGGTCTCTCTCCGCGAGCCGGCGCTCGTACCGGGCGAACCCCCGCTGTAGAGCAAAGCGGAGAGCGATCAAGACGGCGAACCACACGGCGGCCACGACGATCGCCTGCACGCTGCGACTGGACGAGCCCATGCGGAGAAGTTCGGTGCCTGCGGCGGCGTGCCTGCTATTCGCCGGCCAAAATGCGGGCCTTTGCCGAGGCGTACTCCTCGTCCGTCAGCTCGCCGCGTGCATGGAGGTCGGCCAGACTTGCGAGGCTGGCCGTCAGGTCTGCAGCCGCTGGTTTCGGGGCCAGCCGTTCCTGGGTCATCGCGGATCGTCTGGACTCCCACCAGCCCGAGATCCGCGTGCGCGCCTCCTCGAGGATCGCCTGGCCGCTCGCATCCGGGAACTCACGAATGGTCTGCCGCCGCGTCAGCTCGATCCAGGTTGCGCCGAGCACCGCCAGGACCGCGACTGTGAGGAACCGGGTGAAGTCGCTGACAGGACCCGCGACGAGGAGGGTCAGCGCGACGACCACGAGTCCCGCGTACGCCCACGTCCGGTCGCGCACCGCCGGAGCGAGCGCGCGGCGAACGGTGATCGCACGTCGCCCCGGGCCTGCGAGCCAGGCGGCGACGAGGAACAGGACCCCGATGGCGATCTGCCACCGGAACGTGTGGCGAAGCAGCTCGGTGACGATGTCCCACGCGTGTCCGGCCGCAGCCCGTGTCTCCGTCTCGGTGACGAGCGAGGTCACGACGTAGCTCCCCGTCAGGTTCGCGGCGACGAGACCCAGCACGCCGACGACGAGGACCGTGACGCCGATCCTGCGAACCGCTCGGCGGCGGTCTCCGGCCAGCCAGACGACGAGGGCGAAAGCACCGAGCGTGAGCAGCGGGAGCACCCACGCGAGCGTCTTCAGGAGCTGGAAGCCGTCCTGGGCAGCGTCGAGCTCGTCCGATCGTAGGATCTCGATCCGACCGACGTCGTCGGGCAACCGATCTTGCGCGATGTCGCCGATCCCGATCCGGTCGGCCGCCTCGAGGACGATCTGCTCGAGCTCGAGCGTGACGACTCCGCTCTCGGTCGACACGCGCGAGCCGTCTCCCTCGAGCACGTCCACGAGCGTCTCGTGCGACGCACCGATCGTGCTGGCCCAGACGCGTTGCAGGGCCGGTTGTGCGAGAGCTCGGTCGACGAGCTCGTAAGAAGCCTGACGGAGCCCTGCAGCCGCGAGTCCCGAGAGCCCCGCGAGGTCCTCAGGTGCCCGATCCTCGATCTCCGCCTGGACGTCGATCGACTCGAACAGCTCGTCGACGGCCTTCGTGGCCACCGCCTCGCGGATCGCGTCGTCCTCGATCAGCTCGCTGCTCGTGTCCACGAAGACGTCGGTGTTGAGCGCCACGCGGTCGACCCAGACCGCGAAGGAGGTGAGGAGCAGGAGGAGCCCTGCGACGACGAGTGCGACCCACACGGTGACCGAGCGCCCGCGGCCTTTATGCGACGACCGCTCCGGCGAAGCCGGCACCCCGGTCTGCTCGCTCACCTTGGCTCTTCCCCGAGCGAGAACGCGGCGTGCAGCGCACGGACCGCTCGTTCCACCTCGGCCCGCGCGATCAGGCAAGAGATCTTGATGGGAGACGTCGAGATCATCCGCAGGTTGATCTGCTCGTCGGCCAGGGTGCGGAACATGCGGGCGGCGACGCCGGGGTGGGAGCGCATGCCCGCTCCGATGAGGGAGACCTTCCCGAGATCGCCGATCTCCTCGATCTCGATCTTCCCGATCGACTCCTGCGCGCGCTCGAGAGCGCGACGCGTCGCCGGGACGTCCTCCTGGGGAACCGAGAACGAGAGCGCCGCCGAACCGTGGACGACGTTCTGGAGGATCGTGTCCACGTTGACGTTCTCGGCGGCGGCTGCGTCGAAGATCGCCGCGGCCGAGCCCGGCCGGTCGGGGATGCCGCTGAGGTCGAAGACGACCTCGTCCTCCGCATGTGTGACCGCCGAGACAATCGGCTGCTCCATCCCTTCGACCTCCTCGATTCGGGTGCCCGCCTCGTCCGAGAACGTCGAGCGAGCATGTACTGGGACGCCGTGTCCGCGCGCCAGCTCGACGGCGCGCAGCATGAGCACCTTCGCCCCTGACGCGGCCATCTCGAGCATCTCCTCGTACGAGACGACGGAGAGCTTCCGTGCTTCGGGAACGATTCGCGGGTCGGCGGTGAAGACTCCCGGAACGTCGGAGTAGATCTCGCACGAGGCGCCGAGAGCCGCCGCGAGTGCGACCGCGGTTGCGTCCGTCCCACCTCGCCCGAGCGTCGTAACGTCCATCGTGTCACGGGAGAAGCCCTGGAACCCCGCGACGAGGACGATCTTCCCTCGGTCGAGCGCCTCGACAACGCGGACGGGTGTGATCTCGCGGATCTTCGCCTTCGTGTGCACCGGGTCGGTGATGATCCCCGCCTGCGAGCCGGTGAACGACACGGCCTCGTGACCGAGGTCGTGCACGGCCATGGCGACGAGCGCGCACGCGATGCGCTCGCCGGTCGAGAGGAGCATGTCGAGCTCGCGTGGGTGAGGGTGCGGCGAGACGCTCCCGGCGAGCTCGAGCAGCGTGTCCGTCGTACGGCCCATCGCGGAGATCGTTCCGACCACGCGGGCCCCCCGCTCGTGAGCTTCGACGAGGCGGCGCGCAACGTGCACGATCTTGTCGGGGTCGGCGACCGACGAGCCGCCGAACTTCATCACGACGGTCTCGGACGCGGGTTCAGGTGCGACGCTCATCGGGGTCAGGTCTTGCATGTTGCACGCTCCGTGCAACATGCAAGACCTGACCCCACCTGGCTACGCTCCGAGCGTGCCGCGGAAGGTCATGCTCATCGGGCTCGACTGCGCCGAGCCCTCGCTCGTTATCGAGCGCTGGCGGGTCGAGCTGCCGACGATCTCGGGCCTTATGGAACGCGGCACCTACGGGCGCCTAACGTCGGTCATCCCGCCGATCACGGTGCCTGCCTGGTCCTGCATGATGTCGAGCAAGACCCCGGGCGACCTCGGGGTCTACGGCTTCCGGAACCGCTCCGATCACTCCTACGACGGCGGCTTCATCGCCACGAGCACGGCGATCGAGGAGCCACGGCTCTGGGACTGGGTGACGCGAGCCGGAGGTTCGTCGATCGTGCTCAGCGTGCCGGGTACGTACCCGCCGCGGCCATTGAATGGCGTCATGGTCAGCTGCTTCCTCACTCCCTCGCTCGAGAGCCGCTACACGTACCCCGCACGACTCCGCGACGAGGTGGCCGAGGTCGTGGGGGAGTACATCTTCGACACGAAGGACTTCCGCACCGACGACAAGGACTATCTGCTGCGCCAGGTCTACGAGATGACGGACCGGCGCTTCCAGCTCGCGGAGCACCTCCTCGCGACGAAGCCCTGGACGCTCTTCGCCATGGTCGAGATGGGCCCGGACCGGATGCACCACGGGTTCTGGAAGTTCATGGATTCCGAGCACCGCAAGCACGAGCCGGGGAGCCCGTATGCGACCGCGATTCTCGACTACCACCGCCACGTCGACGGGCTCATCGCGCGCCTGCTCGAGCACGCTGATGGCGAGACGGTCGTCTTCGTCCTCTCCGACCATGGCGCGAAACGCCTCGACGGCGGGATCCGGATCAACGAGTGGCTGCGGCGCGAGGGTTTGCTCGCGACGCTCGCGGAGCCGGACGGAGTGTCCTCTCTCAGAGATGTCGGCGTCGACTGGGCCCGCACGACGGCTTGGGGGGAGGGCGGCTATTACGCGCGTGTTTTCCTCAACGTCCAGGGGCGCGAGCCCGAGGGCCTCATCCCGCCGGAAGAGTACGAGGCCGTGCGAGACGACCTCGCTCGGCGCATCGCCGCGATCCCCGACGACGCAGGGAACCCGATCCCGACGGCGGTCTACAAGCCAGAGGAGCTCTACGAGGACCCGAAGGGCGTCCCCCCCGACCTGATCGTGGTCTTCGGCGACCTGCTCTGGCGCTCGGTGGGCACGATCGGAGGCGACGAAGGGATCCAGACGCTCGAGAACGACACCGGCCCGGACGACGCGAACCACGCGCAGGACGGGCTCTACATCGTCGCGGGTCCGGGGGTCGAGGCGCGTGGCCGCGCGGACGCGCACCTCCTCGACATCGCGCCGACCGTGCTCGAGCTGCTCGAGATCGACGAGCCGGCGGGGATGCGCGGGCGGAGCATGCTCCCACTCCTCGCCGCCCGCTGACGGCGTAGAGTCGAGGCATGAGCGACGACAACGTCTGGTCCGACAAGTGGGAGCCGAGCGACGACTGGTCGGGGGGCGGCGGGCGCAGCAAGCGCCTCCCGCGTGGGGACGTTCTCGGTGCCAGCGTCTACGAGCTCGACCCCGGGAACTTCGTCGTCTACCACTTCCACCACGGAGCGGAGGAGCTCATGATCGTCCTCCGCGGGCGTCCGACGCTGCGGACGCCCGAAGGTGAGCGGGAGCTCGCCGAAGGCGACGTCGTGCACTTCCCCACCGGGCCCGCCGGGGCGCACGCGGTGACGAATGAGTCGGACGCTCCTGCGCGCGTCGTGATGATCTCGAACCGTCCCGCGCCGGAGGTCGTCGAGTACCCCGATCTCGGACAGATCACCGCCCAGGCTCCCACGGGCTCGCAAACCGGCGAGCGCCTCTGGCTGATCTACGACGTTCCCGGACACAGCGCCCAGCCGGCGGGTTGAACTCCAGGCCGTCACTACAATCCGCCGCGCTGTGAACGTCGTCGTCTACGTCTCCGACGCGCTGCGCGCGGATCATCTCGGGTGCTACGGCGCCCGCTTCGTCAACACCCGCACGATCGACGAGCTGGCCGCGGGCGGCGTCCGCTTCGACCAGGCGATCAGCGCCGCGCCCTGGACGGCGCCCTCGATGACGTCGATGGTGACCGGGCTCTACGCGCACCACCACGGCTACCTGCACTGGGACGCCGAGCTCGACCCGACGACCGAGACGCTCTTCCGCGCGTTCTCGGCGCACGGTTACGAGGTCGGGACGTTCGTCTTCGACACTAACTACCTCTTCAAGGAGATGCCCGAGGCGAACATCGTCGGCACCAGCGAGACGCTGGACGGCGCGATCGCCTGGCTGCGCGAGCGCCGGTCGAAGCCCTTCCTCCTCTTCTTCCACAACTGGGCAACGCACATGCCGTACCACATCCTCCACGCGGAGCGCAAGGACTGGCTCGCCGCGAAGCTGGAGGTCATCGAGGGTATCCAGGCCGACTCCGCGTCCGCGCTCGAGGCCACCCGCGAGGCGTACCGCAAGGCGGTCGAGCGCCAGTCGGAGACGCTCGTCGCCTCGATGCTCGAGGAGCTCGAGAGCCTCGGGCTCCGCGAGCAGACCGTGTTCGCCTTCCTGAGCGACCACGGCGAGTCGTGGGGGGAGCGGATCAGCTCGAAGGAGGACGTGAAGGGCGTCTACCACATGCACGGCGCAGCGCTCTTCGACGAGATCGTGCAAGTCCCGTTGATCCTTTCCGCTCCCGGCCGCCTCGACCCGGGCGTCGTGGCTTCGCAGGTGCGCTCGGTCGATCTGATGCCGACGCTGCTCGAGCTCGCCGGCGTTCCGAGCTGGGAGATCGACGGCGCGTCGCTCCTCCCCTTGACCGACGGGCGCGAGCACGGAGATCGGCCCGCGGTCATCGCCGGCACCGACATGGGCGCGCTCACCAAGCTCGCGGTCCGGATGCCGCCCTGGAAGCTGATCCTGCACGTGGAGAGCGGGGATGAGGAGGCGTACCGCCTCGACGTCGACCCCCGCGAGCTCGACAGCCGACCGGCCGACGTGCCGGCCGAGCTGCGCGAGCTCGTCTTCAGCGAGCTCGAGAGCGCGGAGAGACGTGAGCTGACCGAGGAGGAGGAGGCGACCGTCGCCAAGCGGCTCGCCGACCTCGGCTACCTCTAGCGATGAGCACGCTCGAGACCTTTTACGAGCGGATGTTCTTCATCCGCCGCTTCGAGGAGACGCTCCTCGACCTGTTCTCTCTGGGAAAGCTCGTCGGGACGACGCACACCTACATCGGCCAGGAGGCGAACGCGGTAGGGGTGATCGATCACCTCGACCCCGGCCGTGACGTCGTTTTCTCGAACCACCGCTGTCACGGCCACTACCTCGTCTTCACGAACGACGCCTTTGGGCTGCTCTGCGAGGTGATGGGAAAGGCGCCCGGTGTCTGCGGCGGGAAAGGCGGAAGCCAGCACCTGTGCAAGGGCAACTTCTACTCGAACGGGGTCCTCGGGAGCATCGTCCCGGTGGCGACGGGGATCGCCCTCGCGGAGAAGAAGAAGGGCAGCGGGGCCGTGTCGACCGTCTTCCTCGGCGACGGCACGATGGGGGAAGGTGTGACGTACGAGTCGCTCAACCTGGCCTCGCTCTGGAAGCTGCCAGTCCTCTTCGTCGTCGAGAACAACCATTACGCGCAGTCGACGCCGGTCGAGCTCGAGCTCGCCGGGTCGATCGCTGCACGAGGCGCCGCGTTCGGGATCGAGACGGCGGAGCTCGACACGACGGACGTGGAGGAGATCCACGAGGCGGCCGGGCGCGCCCTCGCTCGAATCAGAGATGCGAGCGAGCCTTACTTCCTCGTCCTCGATACCTACCGCTTCAGCCCGCACTCGAAGAGCGACGACCAACGCGACCCGGCAGAGATCGAGGAGCGGCGAACGAGAGACCCTCTTCTCGTTGCCGGCGCTCGGCTCGGCGACGGCGAGCGCGATGCGATCGAAGCACGGTGCGAACAGCGGCTTGCCGAGACGGTCGAGGCCGCGGAGGCCGCACCGGCCGCACGTCCGGAGGCAGCGTGAGCACCCCACAGAAGCGCTGCGTCCAGGTCCTGAACGAGGCGCTGCACGAGATCTTTGCCGTGCGCGGCGACGTCTATCTCCTCGGCGAGGACATCCTCGACCCCTACGGCGGCGCCTTCAAGGTGACGCAAGGGCTCAGCGACGCCCACCCCGACCGCGTGCTCACGACCCCGATCAGCGAGGCGTCGCTCTTCGGCGTCGCCGCCGGGATGGCGCTTCGCGGCCAGCGCCCGATCCTCGAGATCATGTTCGGCGACTTCATCGCCCTCGGCTTCGACCAGATCGTCAACGGCATCGCGAAGTTCCGCGAGATGTACGACGACCAGGTCACGGTCCCGCTCGTCGTTCGGACGCCCATGGGCGCGCGCCGAGGCTACGGGCCGACGCACAGCCAGTCGCTCGAGAAGCTGCTGCTCGGGGTGCCGAACATCTGCGTGGTCGCGGCGAGCGAGTGCCACGATCTGCGCGGGCTGCTCATGAACGCGGTCGACGACGAGCGTCCGGTCTTCTTCATCGAGAACAAGCTCATGTACGGCCGCGTGAACCGTCGGCCCGAGGACGGTCACATCGGCGAGCTCGCTGTCCGCGAGAGCGCCGGCCCCTATCCCGCCCTCACACTCTCGGGAGCGGACTTCACGGAGGCGTCCGCGACGATCGTGACCTACGGCGGGATGGTTCCGGTCGTCCTCGACGCCGTCACCGAGCTGATCCTCGAGCACGAGATCTTCTGCGAGGTCATCGCGCTCTCGCAGCTCCTCCCCATGGACCTCGACACCGTGCTCGAATCCGTCGCACGCTCTGGCGCGCTCGTCACCGCTGAGGAGGGCACGCTCACCGGCGGTTTCGGGGCGGAGATCGCCGCGCGCGTGCAGGCGGCCGCCTGGAGCGACCTCCGTGCGCCGGTGCAACGCGTCGCGGCACGCGACGGGATCATCCCGTCGGCGCGTCCGCTCGAGGACGCGATGCTCCCGAGCGTCCACGACCTCGTCGAGGCGATCGCCGCGCTCGAAGGCGTGAGAAGCTAGGCAAGTGCTCCCTCCGGCAATGTCCCGCGTGCTTCTGGCGGCTGCAAAGCTGTGCCATGCTGCGTCCTCAGTCGCGCCCATATCTATCTGATATGAGCGCTCCCTGCGTCCTTGCCTGGCTTGCTTTTCGCTCGCCAAAAGCCCGCCAACATCACCGGAGGAAGCACACATGCACGAGATCGTCCTGACGCGCGAGGACGCGAACACCGAGTTCGCCCTCCTCGCGGAGTGGCTCGTCGAGGACCGCGGCGAAGTGGCTCAGGGTCAGCCGGTCTGCGTCGTCGAGACGACGAAGGCGACCGTCGAGGTCGAGTCGCCGGGCGCCGGCACGATCGTCCAGCTCTATGCGGAGGAGGTCGAGGTCGAGCTCGGCAAGACGATCGCGTACGTCGCCGAGAGCGCCGAGGAGCTGGCGTCGATCGACGCGCAGGCTGAGGAGAAGCCGCAGCCGAAGCCGGCTCCGGGCGAGCGCAAGGCAACCAGGAAGGCCGTCGAGCTGGCCGAGCTCCACGCCATCGACCTCACGGCGATCGAAAAGCGCGGCTTCATCACCGAGAAGGACGTCGAGGAGCTGATCGCGCAGCAGAAGGCGGCCGAGTCGCCGGCGCCCGGGCCTGTGTTCGCGGGGCTCTCGACCGAGGGGGTCACACTTCCCGCGTCGTTCGCCCTGGACGAGAGCGTCGGAGTGCTCGACGCTACGTTCCTCGAATCGCTCCGTGTGGATCGGGAAGCCTTCCGCGCGCTCTCGTCCGACGAGAAGGTCCGCGCGCTGCGCGACGCTGGGGCCCAGATCGGCGAGGACGTCTCGCTCGGCGAGGGCACGCTCGTCGTCGCTCCGCGGGTCCTCATCGAGGACGGCGTGCAGATCGGGCCTCGCGGCACAGTCGTCTGCGAAGAGGTCGTCGCCATCGGCGAGCTGTCCCAGTTCGGCGCGGACCTCGAGCTGCGTTGCCGGCGTGCGTTTCTCGGTGCGGGCATCTGGGCGGGGAGATCGATCCGGTTCGGCGGCGGTGGCCATCGCGACCCGTGGGCGGTCCTCACGGTCGGCGACCTCGCCTTCGTCGGCGACGAGGCGTTCGTCAACGTCTGCAGACCGGTCCTCATCGGTCGCGAGGTCTTCCTGACCATGCGAGCGATGATCGTCACTCACAACATCGGCCACTCACCCTTCGAGGGTTTCGAGAACCGCTTCGCGCCGGTCGTGCTGGAGGACCGCTCTCAGGTCGGCCTGGGGGCGGTCGTCTACGCGGGCTGCCGCATCGGTGCAGAGTCGATCGTCGCGTCGGGCTCCTACGTCACATCGGACATCCCAGCGGGTTCATTCGCGATCGGTGTGCCGGCCAGGGTCACCGGCAGCTCGAGCCACAAGGTCTCGCGGGTGCGCCAGGTCGAGATTGCGCGCCGGATGATCGACGATCTGCACGAGCTCCTAGCGCTCCGCGGTCACGAGGTCTCCGCGATCTCCGACGGAGACGTGCGCGGCTTCGCCGTCGATGAGGTGCGCGTGCTCTTCGCTCCCACCTTTCGGGGCGCCTCCGATCTTCCCCCGGACACATCCGAGGCGGTCGTCCTCACCTTCGAGCTCCGCGGCGAGGCGCCTGAGGGCGTTGCCGTCCTCGACCTCCTCGAGCGGAAGGTTCACGGGAGCGGGGGCACAGTCCTCGAAGCAGTGCGCGAGTTCTGCCGCAAGCGCGGGATCCGGTTCGATCCCGGGCCTTGGCGCTATCCGGGAGGGCTTATCTAGTGCTCCGTCCCGAAAGTCATCCTGCGCTTCGGCGGCTGCAAAACGTCGCCGTGCTGCGTCCTCGGTTGCCCACGTACTTGTCCAGTACGCGGGCTCCCTGCGTCCTCGCCCGGCTCGCTTTTCGCGCGCCGGAGCATCAAGGGACTTCCGGGACGGAGCACTAGTGGCCGATGTAGCCGTGGTCGACCGGCTCGCTCAGCTCACGCTCTTCGCGGACTTGCGCTGGCCGGAGCTGGAAGCCGTCGCGCACACCTTCGACGAGGACGTGTTCGGGGCGGGCCAGCGCGTTCTGCGGCAAGGAATCTCCGGCGGCGCCTTCTACGTCATCCTCGAAGGGGAGGCATCCGTCGTCATCGACGGACAGGAGCGGTCGCGCCTTGGTCGCGGCGACTTCTTCGGGGAGATCTCGGCGCTGACGGGCGAGGTGCCGATCGCAGACATCCGCGCGGAGACGCTCCTCCGCTGCCTCACGCTGCCCGGACCCCAGCTCGAGACGTTCCTCCTCGAGCGCCCGACCGTCATGCTGCGGATGCTGCAGGCGGAGGCGCGGAGGTTGCGCGACTCCAACCGGTGGAACTAGCCAAGCCCTTTCCGCCGGGCGACTACGACGTGGTCGTCATCGGCAGCGGCCCCGGTGGCCTGCAGACAAGCTACTTCCTGCACCGGCTGAAGGTGGACCACGCCGTCCTCTCGGCAGACGACGGCCCGGGCGGGATGTTCCGGCGGTTCCCGTTGTTCGAGCGTCTGATCAGCTGGACGCATTCGTCGGCGGACGTCTCGCGGCAGAGCCGCGAGTACGAGTCGCACGACCAGAACAGCCTCGTCGCGGACGAGCCGGAGCTCCGCGCGCTCGTTCCGCAGGAGATCTCGGAGGGGCACCGCAGGCCCGCACGCGAGGAGATGGAGGCCGGCCTGCGTGCGTTCACCGAGCGAGCGGAGGTGGCGGTCCGATACGGCTGCCGCTGGGAGTCGACCACGCAACAGGACGATCGTCTCGTTCTCGTCACGGAGGACGGCGAGTACCGGTGCCGGGCTGCTGTCTTCGCGATCGGGATGACCGACCCGTGGGTGCCGCCCATCCCGGGCCTCGAGCTCAGTCACCACTACGTCCACGTCGAGAACGCCCCCGATCGGTACCGGGACCGCCGTGTCGTGATCGTCGGGAAGCGGAATTCCGCGTTCGAGGTCGGCGAGGGGATCGTCCGACAGGGAGTCCGCGAGCTGACGCTCGTCTCGCCACGACCCCCCGACCTCGGACGCTTGGCGCGATCGCCGCTGCGGCCGTGGTACCTCACGCCCTACGACGAGCACGTGCGCGGGGCGCCGGGCCGGTACGTCCTCAACGCGTCGGTCGAGCGTGTCGAGCGAGGAGCGAGCGGGTATCTCGTGCACGCGAACGACCCCACGAGGCCCGAGCCACTGGTGCTGGAGGCCGACGACGTCATCGCCGCGACCGGCTTCGAGGCGCGTTTGCAAGACCTGCCGGCGCTCGGTCTGGCGACGGTGCTGGACGGGCGCCTGCCCGCGTTGTCCCCGTTCTTCGAGAGCCTCACTCTTCCCGGGGTCTTCTTCGCGGGCAACGTCACGCAGGCGGCGCAGGGCCTTCGCAAGCACGGGGTCGCCAGCGTCTCGAGCATGGTCTGCGGGTTCCGCTACAACGCCCGGATCCTCGCCCGGCACCTCGCCGAGACCGTCTTCGGCACTCCCATCGAGCGGCCACTCGTGGAACCCGATCGAGTCGTTGCGTACCTCCTCTCCGAGCTCGATCGCGCTCCCGAGCTCGCCATGCAGAAGGGCTATCTCGCCCGCGTGCTCACGGTCGACAGCGCAGGAATCCGCGACGAGGGCATCCTCCCCCTCGAGGCGTTCGTCGACGGCGAAGGCGACGGGGTCGCCGTGACGCTCGAGTTCGACGTAGACGAGGAGATCAGGCCAGTCCTCTACGTCCGTCGGCGCGCCGTGCTGCGGGAGACCGTCCTCCCGCCTCACCCCCTGCGGAAGTACGACGCCCTGGCATACCGTGAGGCACTCGACGAGCTGCTCCGGCCCTTGTCTTAGCCGCGTTCGGTCAGCGCCAGCTCGTCGCCTCGTCGTCGAAGCGGTTGCGCGAGATGTTCCGCTGGCGCGAGCCGTCCGTGTTCATCACGAAGACCTGCGGATGACCCGTGCGCTCGCTCGTGAGCACGATCCTCGAGCCGTCCGGCGACCAGGCGGCGGCGTCGTCACGAGCGGCGTGTCGCGTGAGCCTGCGCAGATTCGTGCCGTCCACGTCCACGACGTAGACGTCCGAACCGCCTTCGAGATCGAAGCGGGTGAAGAGGATCCTCTTCCCGTCGGGCGACCAGCCGGCGGGCTGCTCGAGCTCCGGTGTGGCCAGCAAGCGGCGGCGCCCACTCCCGTCCGCGTTGACGATGAAGAGGTCGCCTTCGCTCTCCTTGGTGGGAGCATCGAGCACGAGCCTCGTCCCGTCGGGTGACCAGCGCGCGAACTGGCCGCGGCCGAGACGCCGCACCGCGCTGCCGTCAAGGCGCACCGTCCAGATCCAGGAGCGACGCCAGTCGGCCGGCCGAGGCTCGCGCGAGAAGCTCAATCGAGTCCCGTCCGGCAACCACTGCGCATCGATCTCCGTCGCGGGAGATCCGGCCAGCGTGCGCCGCCCGGTGCCGTTGATCCGAACGACCTGGATGTCGAAGTCGCTCAGCGGCGGCTTCCCCGGCGGGGCTCCGTCGAACGCGATCCACTTTCCGTCCGGCGACAGCGATGGCCTCTTTGCGTTCTGCGGCGTGCGGAAGAGCCGGTGCCGGTTGGAGCCGTCTGGTCGCATGGCCCACAGCGACGGCCCCGGCGAATCGGTCCAGAAGAAGATCGACTCGCTGCGACCGGCCTCGCTCGATCCCGCCCCGGCACCTGCGGTCGCAGCGGATACGAGAGCCACGCACGCAACGGCGAGGAGTCTCGTCATGGCAGTCTTTTCCTCGGTGGTCGAGTCGTGTCCTCACGTATACACTGCTCGGACCTTGTAGACCCGTGCCAAGTGACCTGGACACCCAGTCTCGCGCCGTCCATCATCCAGCTCCGATGCCCCGCGATCTCCCGACCGGCGTCGTCACGCTCCTCTTCACGGACGTTGAGGGTTCGACGAAGCTTCTACATGAGCTCGGCGAAGACTACGCCGCGGCGCTCCACGAGCATCGCCGCGTGCTTCGGGCGGCCTTCGAGGCGCATGACGGGTTCGAGATCGACACGCAGGGCGACGCGTTCTTCGTCGCCTTCGCACGGGTCTCCGACGCCGTCGCCGCCGCGGCCGACAGCCAGCGCGCGCTCGCGGGCGGGCCGATCCGAGTGCGCATGGGGCTCCACACTGGCGAGCCGCGCCTCACCGAGGAGGGTTACGTCGGGCTCGACGTGCACAAGGGCGCGCGCATCGCGGCTGTCGGCCACGGCGGGCAGGTGCTGCTCTCGCAGACGACGAACGCGCTTGTCGATGCACCGGTTCTCGATCTCGGCGCCCATCGCCTCAAGGACCTGAGCGCGCCCGAGCGGATCTACCAGCTCGAGATCGACGGCCTACCCTCGGAGTTCCCGCTGTTGAAGACGCTCGAGGCGGGGATGAGGAATCTGCCAGCCCCGCGTACGTCGTTCGTCGGAAGAGCCGAGGAGCTCGAGAGGATCGACCAGATGCTCGAGGACTCCAATTGCCGCTTGCTCACCCTGGTCGGCCCCGGCGGAGTCGGCAAGACGAGGCTGGCGCTCGAGGCAGCGGCCCGCCGGGTCGAGCGCTACCCGCACGGCGTCCACTTCGTCCCGCTCGCGCCGATTGCCTCGGCCGACTTCCTCGCGCCCGCGGTCGCGGATTCGCTTCAGTTTCCGGTCGATGGAGCGCACAGCGGCTTCTCCGCCCAGGAGCAGCTTCTCGACTACTTGAGCGAGCGTTCGACGCTGATCGTCCTCGACAACTTCGAGCACCTCGTCGCCGAGGGCTCCGCGCTCCTCTCGCAGCTGATCGAACGCGCACCGCACGTGGAGATCCTGACGACGTCGCGCGAGCGCCTGAACGTGCAGAGCGAGTGGATTCTCGACGTCGAGGGGCTCGACGTTCCCGCGAACGGCGGGAACGGCGATCGCGGCGGCGCCCTCGTCCTCTTCGTCGAGCGGGCGCGACAGGTCGATTCCGGCTTCGAGCTCGGAGAGGACGACCGCCCCCACGCAGCCCGCATCTGCCGGCTCGTGGACGGTATGCCGCTGGGCATCGAGCTGGCGGCTGCCTGGGTCTCGACTCTCCGCTGTGCCGAGATCGCGGACGAGATCGAGCGAAACATCGACTTCCTCGCCACCTCGATGCGAGACGTGCCCGAGCGGCACCGCAGCCTACGCGCGGCGTTCGAACAATCGTGGCGCCTGCTGACCGACGAGGAACGAGACGTCTTCGAGCGTCTGTCCGTCTTCCGAGGCAGCTTCACACGTGACGCGGCGGCCGCGGTCGCGGACGCGGATCTGCAACTCCTCTCCGACCTCCAGAGGAAGTCACTCGTCCGGCGGCTCGAGCTCGGGCGCTACGAGCTGCACGAGCTGCTGCGGCAGTACGCAGAGGAAAGGCTTGCGTCTGCTCCCGACCGGCTCGAGAACGCGCGCGAGCGCCACGCTCGGTTCTACGTCGGGATGCTGACCGATCGCGCGGGCGACCTGCTCGGCGAGCGGATGTTGGGGGCTCGCGACGAGCTGCGCGGCGACGTCGACGACCTGCGGTTCGGCATCGAGTGGGCGGTGACGCACTGGAGCGCCGAGGTGGCGAGAGCGACGCTCGCCTCTCTCTCGGCCTTCTTCTTCGTGCACAGCTGGTACGAGGGCGCGGAGACGTTCGGGCGCCTGGCCGAGCTTCTCGGCTACTCGTCACCGACCGCGCTCGACTCCTCCGCGAGCGACGTCCTGCTCAGCGCCCTCACGAACGAGACCTACCTGGCGAGCGCGCTCGGTTACGACGAGCAGCAGGATGCGATCGCACGGGCGTGCCTGCCGCTCCTGCGGGAGCGCCAACTCGGTCGTGAGCTGGCCCTCTGCCTGCTCGCTCTCGGTACGAACGACTGCTCCCGGGACGCCTATGCCGAGGCCGCCGACCACCTCGAAGAGGCGCTCGCCGTCTCCAGGTCGGGCGGGAACACCTTCGTGATGGCCGCAACCTTGTTGTGGCTCGGTTTCGTTCGTCTGCTGCTCGACGATCTCAATGCGGCGAGGACCGCGTTCGAATCGTCTCGTGAGACCGCGCTGGCGATGGAACACCCGATGATGTTGGGCTTCGCCGTCAGCAAGCTGGGCCTGCTCGCCGATGCCGAGGGCGACTGGTCGACGGGGATGCGGCTCCACCAGGAGGCTGGAGAGATCTTCGAAGGAATGGGCGACCGCGGCGGCACGGGCTACACGCTCAGCCGCGCGAGCGTCAGCGCCTACGGCCTCGGTGACTACGACGAGGCGATGCGGCTCGCGCGTGGAGGGTTCGCGGCATTTCAGGAGGCCAACCACCGCTGGGGCATGATCTCCGCGCGCTGCCGGCTGGGATTCGCTGCCCTCGCTCTCGGCGACGTCGCCGGGGCGCGGCGAGACCTCGAGCTCGCGCTCGAGGACGCGCGCCGGGCACAGGCGACATCGCTGACGCTCCTGGCCTTGAGCGGCATCGGTGTGCTTCTTGCCCGGGAAGGGGACGAGCGCCGGGCCGCAGAGGTGCTCAGCTTCGTCCTTCGCTACCCGGGCTTCCCTCCGTTCTACTTCGTCACCGCGCAGCCCGAGCTCGACCGTCTCGAAGTGGAGCTCGCCCCCGACGAGCTCGAAGCAGCGCGCGAGGCCGCGACGGCAGCGAGCCTCGAAGAGCTCGTCGCCGAGGCTCTAGGGGACCGCGTTCGCTGAGGCGGACTGCGGAAGCGTCTCGAGGACCCGGCGGACGGCGGTGCGGCTTCCGCGGACGGATACCGCGTCGAGGTCGCGATCCACGACGAGGCGGTAGAAGCCCTCGGCCTCTGCGGTGATGATGGCGTCGGGTTGGTCGGCCGGCCCCGCAAGAACGTCCCCGTCCACGAGTGACGCGAGCTCGTCGCCGATCCTCAGCTCGACGCAGACACCGGTCGCAGCCGGTGGGAACGCCATCCGGAGCGCGCCGACGAGCCAGCCCGGCTCGAGATCGTCAGCGCTCGGCGGGCCCAGCGAACGCGCGCCCCAATGGGCGAGCTGGTGCAGCACCGGGCGAAGGTCCTCTCCGTACTCCGTCAGCTCGTAGACCGTCGAGGCCGCGGGGGGCGGCAACCGGCGCCGCCGTATCACGCCGCATTTCTCAAGCTGCTTGAGACGAGCGGCGAGGATGTTCGTGCCGCAGCCGCCCAGCTGGCCGTGCAGGTCGGAGTAGCGCAGCTGGCCGTGCTCGAAGAGCTCGCGGACGATGAGCAGCGACCAGCGCTCTCCGACGAGGTCGAGGCCGTGGGCGAGCGGGCAGTACTGGTTGTAACGCTTCGCCACGACCGCGCATTCTACCGCCCAAACTTCGGAATTGGAAGTATAAACTTGCATATCGAAAGTAATTCGGCTAGCATCGCGCCCTTCCTCCCGCCGCAGAACTTCTGAGAAGGGGCTCGCATGGTTACTTCCGCACGGATGAAGTGGTTCGCACTGGCGCTCCTCTGCGTCAACCAGTTCATGGTCGTCCTCGACATCGCGATCGTGAACGTCGCCCTCCCCTCGATCCAGGTCGACCTCGGCTTCTCTCAGCAGAACCTGCAGTGGGTGATCAGCGCGTACGCGCTCGTCTTCGGCGGATTCCTGCTCCTCGGCGGGCGCACGGCCGACCTCCTCGGCAGGCGGCGCATCTTCGTCGCGGGGACGATCGTCTTCACGGCGGGCTCCCTGCTCTGCGGCTTCGCCTGGAGCGAGGCCTCGCTGATCGGCGCGCGGGCGATCCAGGGACTTGGCGCCGCGGCGATCACACCCGCCGCGCTCGCCATCCTCGTCACGACCTTCAAGGAAGGCCGCGAGCGCAACATCGCGCTCGGCGCCTGGGGCGCTACCGGCGGCTTCGGCGCCGCCGCCGGCGTCCTCTTCGGAGGCATCTTGACGGACCTGCTCTCGTGGGAGTGGATCTTCTTCGTCAACGTCCCAGTCGGTCTCGCCGCTCTCGCGCTGACGCCGGTCCTGCTCTCCGAGAGCCTGGACAAGCATGGGCAGGGATTCGATGTCCTCGGCGCGATCCTCGTCACCGCCGGGCTCTCGATTCTCGTTCTCGGCATCACGCAAGGCCGGGACTGGGGCTGGGGCTCGGCCGCGACGATCGGCGTCTTCGTCGCGTCGGCCGTCCTGCTGTTCGGCTTCGTCGGCTGGGAGTCACGCGCGGCGGATCCGCTGGTGCCGTTCTCGATCTTCCGTCTGCAGACGCTGACCGCGTCCAACGTCGCGGGCTTCATTCTCGGCACCGCACTCTTCGCGATGTTCCTGATGTTGACGCTCTACATGCAGCAGGTGCTGGGGTATTCGCCGCTCAAGACAGGATTCGCGTACCTCGCAGTCGCCGGCACCGCGGTCCTCTGGGCTAACGTCGCCGCGGCTGCTGTGAACCGCGTGGGAGTCAAGCCCGCGCTCGTGTTCGGGATGGCGATGATGACTGCGGGGCTTCTGTACTTCACCCAGGTGTCCGTCGGCGGCTCCTACCTGGCCGACCTCCTCCCGGGCTTCCTGATCATCGGCGTGGGAATTCCCTTCTCCTTCGTTCCGATCTCGATCGCCGCGGTCGCGGGTACGAAGCGGGAGGAGGCGGGGCTCGCCTCCGGGTTGATCAACACGTCCCAGCAGGTCGGTGGCGCGGTCGGGATCGCAATCCTCTCCACAGTCGCGACGTCGACGACGAACGATGCGATCGCAAGCGGGACGGAGCTGCCGTTCGCGCTCACCGACGGATTCCAGGCCGCGTTCTGGGTCGGCGCCGCGGTTGCGCTCGCGGGCGTGCTCGTCTCGATCTTCCTCGTCCGGCGCAGCGACCTGCAGCCGCAGGAGATCCCTATCGGTGACCCCGCGCTCGAGATCGGGGCGACTTAGGAGCTCTTACGGAGGCCAGGGAGGCAGTGTGCCGCCGGCGCCTGCGACCGTCGAGCAGTCCACCTCCCCTGACGCGACGACGCGAACGGCGGTCTTGAACGCGTCGTAGGAAGGCTTGTGCGTCCCGTCGCGCCAGAGAACGCCTGACTGCCAGCCCGCCAGACGGTCCTCGTCGAGCAGCTCGAAGTTGAAGAACGCGCCGACCTCGGGTTGACAGCGCGCGAGCAGGAGTGCGTCGCGGAGCTGACGCGCCTGATCCCGGACCCACGGCTCGACCTTCCTCTGCGCGAGCGGCGGCACGGCGGACGCGTCGGTCTCCACGCCCCTGTAGAAACGCCGCTTCGCACGGGGAACCGTCGTCTGGAAGCCGATCTCGAGGTACCAGATGGTGGTCCGTCCCTCGCCCGGTAACGGCTGTGCCGTTCCCTCGAACGCGTCGCGGATCGCGTCGAGGAGCCGCGCGAGATCGCCTTGGCCGACAGTTCGGGGATCCTCGTGCTGCACCCACGGCGGTTCGGAGGCGTAGTCGGGATACGGGTTGTGCCCGAAGGTGTCCAGGATCGGATATCTG
>Ga0247727_10008068_pt1 | contig 19711 bp, 16 predicted proteins | sample WisWelCaveWW1625_FD_202498 | JGI IMG/M metagenome (GOLD analysis project Ga0247727, IMG submission 202498) | Biofilm microbial communities from Wishing Well Cave, Virginia, United States - WW16-25 | ecosystem: Environmental > Aquatic > Deep subsurface > Groundwater > Cave microbial mat | place... | reverse complement strand
CCGCGTGCAGGAAGAAGGCACCCTTGCGCGTGCCGACGAAGATGCTGCGTCGCGCTGCGCGTGCGGCGCCCGTCGGGCGCGGAGCGGTTGCACGTGCGCGCGACTTGCTGCGCGCGGTAGAACGAGCGGCCATGAGCAGCCTCCACGATTGCGGCCATGTCGTGCGGCGAGAGCCGCCACGCTATCACGACACCACCGGCGAACGTCCAGGGGGTTGAATGGGGGCTTGCATCGCGTCGCGAGACAGGATGGAATGCGTTCGGCGACACGACTTCCGCGGAGGGTTGGGGTGACGAGAGGCCTGCGCGAACTGTACCGCGAGGAATTCGCCCATTACAGACTTGCGACATTCCGCCACGATTTCTTCGCCGGTTGTACCGTCGCGGCGGTGGCCTTGCCGCTCGCGCTCGCGTTCGGCGTCGCCTCCGGCGCCAGTGCGGCCGCTGGACTGGTGACGGCGATTGTCGCCGGTCTGGTGATTGGCTTGCTCTCGGGTGCGCCCTATCAGATCTCCGGCCCGACCGGGGCCATGACCGCGGTGCTCGTCGTACTGGCCCAGAAATACGGGCTGTCCGGCGTGTGGATCGCGGGCCTGCTGTCGGGTGTTTGCTTGCTCGGGTTGGGGTTGCTGCGTCTCGGGCGGTTCATCGCCTTCATCCCGGCGCCGGTCGTCACCGGATTCACCTCCGGCATCGCACTCATCATCGCCATCGGGCAGTTCGACCACGTGCTCGGCATTCAGACCGGCGCATCGGAATCGGCGGCGCGGAAGCTCGCGGGGTATTTCGCCGGCGGCTTGCATCCGAACCCGGCGGCGATCGGTCTCGCGGCGATCGTGATCGCGATCATGCTGGCGTGGCCGCGGCGTTGGAATGCGCGCTTCCCGGCATCGCTCCTCGGGCTCGTGATCGCCACCGTACTCGCCGCCCGCTTGCGCTGGCCGGTCGAGACGATCGGCGCGATTCCGCAGACCTTGCGGCTCCAGGCGCGTCTCGGTTGGAACCACATTCCGTGGGCGAATCTCGGTGATTTTGTTTTACCGGCGCTCACGATCACCGCGCTTGGCGCCATCGAGAGCCTGCTGTGCGGCACGGTCGCCAGCAACATGACCGGCATTCGTCTGGGAGCGAACCAAGAATTGATCGCGCAGGGTGTCGGCAACGTCGTCCTCCCGTTCTTGGGCGGCGTGCCGGCGACGGCGGCGATCGCACGCACGAGCGTCGGCATCAAGTCGGGAGGCCGGACGCGCGTCACCGGCATCGTGCACGCGCTGGTGCTGTTGGCGTCGATGTTCGTGCTGGCGCCGGTCATGTCGCACGTGCCGCTGGCGGCGCTCGCGGGCGTGCTGCTGGTGACTGCGTGGCGCATGAACGAATGGGAGTCCATCCACTTCATCTTTGGGCGGCGCTTCAAGACCGCGATGGCGACCTTCCTGGTGACGATGGTCGCGACCGTGGTGCTCGATCTGACGCAGGCGATCCTGATCGGGGTCGTGTTATCGGGCGCGCTCTTCATGAGCCAGATCTCGCGCATGGACATCGAAGTCCAGGACGTGGATGCCGACAAGCTGCGACAGCGCGGCATCCAACTCGCAGGCGACTGCCGTGGAGTGCGGGTCGCGTACGTCACCGGGCCGCTGTTCTTCGCCGCCGTGGGTCACTTCAATCAAGCCTTCGCGCACGAACAAGCCACACGGGTTCTCATCTTGTCGATGCGCGGCGCACCGCTGATGGATACCTCGGGTTTACAAGCCTTGTCGACGTTGCACGAGCGCATGCAGGCGCGCGGTGGACGTCTGATGCTGGCGGGACTGCATCCGCAAGTGCGCGCGATGGTGCAACGGAGCGGTTTGCTCGATCGGCTCGGCGCCGACAACGTCTACTGGAGCGCCGACCAGGCCATCGCCGCGGCCAGTGCGGTGGCGCCGATTCCGGTGCACGCGGCGATCTGAGGCCGGCTCGGCGCGATCGAGGAACCTACGTCCGGGCCGCGGCGTATACACTGCGGTCGCTCGCGGGCAAAGGGGATGCGCGGCTCGGGGCGCAGAGTCTCTCTCGACCGAAGGATGTCACGATGCGCAAGCACGCAGCGGTGTCGCTGTGGAGTCTGGCTCTGTGGACGCTGGCGGCGCAGCCGCTGCACGCCACGGAACTCGCCAGCTTCGATGCGGCGAAGCAATTGGCCGAGAAGCAGAACCGGCCGGTTCTCCTCAAATTCGGGACCGAATGGTGAGGCGCCTGCAAACGGTTCGCCCGTGAGGCGACCACGGAGCCGGAACTGCGCACGACACTCGAAAACAACGTGACCTACCATCATCTCGATGCCGAGAAGGGCGAAGGCATCGAGCTCGCGAAGGTGTTCGGCGTCCAAGTCTTCCCGACGTTCATCCTGACCAATTCGCGGGGCGCAACCTTGGATCGCTGGGTCGGGTACGCGAACCCGGGCGATTTCATCACCACGCTCGCGGAAGCGACCACCGACCCGATCCCGGTCGGGGCCCGGCAGGTGCGCTTCGCGGAATCACCGACAACGGCCGATGCGGTGCGATTGGCGCGCATCCGGGCGGCCGAGTCCAAGTTGCAGGAAGCGGTTGAATTGTACGCCCGCGCCGAGGCGCTCGATCCCGCGGTGGATGGGAAGTACGCCTTCGCGACGTTCGAGCTCTACGCGCAGGGGTATTTCAAGGGTGATGTGTTCGGTGCCGACGCGGTTCAGACGGCGGCGACGGCGGCGATCGACGCACCGGATGTGACGCCGTCGCAACAGTTGACGCTGGCGTCGACGATGTCCGGCGTAGGACAGCGCGCCAAGGATGCCAAACTGGCGGTGCCGTTCTTGAAGGCGGCGGTCGCCGGCACCACGAACAGCACCGATCCCAAGATCATCGAGCGACGACGGGCTTTGCTCGTGGATCACGCGCTCATGGTCGAGTCGAGCCCGACGAAGGCCCTGGTGTACAAGCGCGAGGCGATGCCCGCCGGCTGGATGGAGAATTCGGAGAACCTGAACGAGTTCGCGTGGTGGTGTTTCGAGAACAACGTCAACCTGGACGAAGCCGAGACCTTAGCGCGGAAGGGCGTGGAGGTCGCGAGCTCGGGACGCGAGAAGGCGATGGTTCTCGACACCGCGGCCGAGATCTGCAACTTGCGCGGCAGTTGCAAGGATGCGGTCGCGCTCATCGAGCTGGCGATGAAGGAAGATCCCAAGAGCGAGTACTACCCGAAGCAACTGGAGCGCTTCCGCAAGGAACTCGCGGCGATGAAGTAGATGCACCGCCACCCGCGCGCGCGGGTCGCGAGCCCGGCGCCCGGCGCCCGACGCACGGCGGACCGGACGCAGGCCCCGCCATGCGGCGGGGCCTGCGAGCTTCAGCGCACGACGGTGAGCGGGCGCGAGCGCACGCCGGCGGGCGATTCGATTCGCACGTAGTAGTTCCCGGCCGCGACACGGCGGCCGCGCGCATCGGTTCCATCCCAGTGCAAACGCACCCGACCGGGGCCCACCGGGCCTTCGTGCACGATTGCAATGCGCCGTCCGGCGACGTCGTACACGCCGACGCGCGCCGTGACGCGCCGCCCGACGTCGAGCGCCAACACACTGCCGGCATCGCGCATCGGATTCGGTGCCAACGTCACGACGCGGAAAGTCGCCGCGATCACATCCGGTTCCGTGTCCACCGTCATCGGCGTCGAGGCCGGATCGGCGGGATCGGAGCCCGCATCGAACTCGGTGCGATCGGAGTATCCGTCCTCGTCGCGATCGATGCCGAGACGCACGCCGCTGCCCTGCGGCACGCCGGTGTAGGTGAGTTCCGAGCCGACGTCGGCCAGACCACGCAACACGTTCTTGTCCACCAGTGCATCGGTCGCGCGGTCGCTCCGGAATCTTCCGGCACCGTCGTACACCCATCCGCGCACGATACCGTTCTGGCGACCCTTCACCACCAGATCGCAGTTGCCGCTTTCGTCCTGCGCGATCAAGAGGTCGATCCAGCCGATGACGGCGGGATGGTTACGGTTGGCCGCACTGACGGTCTTCTGCGCGCCGACGGCAGGTGCGGTGCCGGTGTCGAAAGCGAGCAGGAATGCTTCGATATCGCGTCGCATAGCGTCGCCGCCGGTGCCGAAGCTGAACACCGGGAGCCGCAAGAAATCGAACAGCGTCGCGATCGAACCATCGTGGATGAAGCCGTAGCCGCGCTTTTTCTCGCCGGGGGTGAAGTCGAAGCCGGTCTTTTCGTACAGGTTGCGCAGTTGCGGAATCTTCATGTCCTGCGATTCCTGCAGCGCGAAGCGATTCACCAATTGGCCGTTGGTGCCGGTCGGCAGCGTATGACAATCGACGCAGCGGAACGGACCATCCAACGGCACGCTGGTGTACGCCTGCCGGCCGCGCTCCGGACTGGGCCCCGTCATCGGGTTCGGAAATGTGCGATCGAGGTTCTGACTTGGATTGGCGCCGAAACGCACCGTCAGGATGAAATCCTCGAAGGCCTGCATGTCGGCGGTCGAGAGCTGCGCCGCGCGCCCCATGAGCGACACGAAGGCGCCGTTGAATGCGATGAAGTCGTTGCGATCGCCTCTCCAATGGAATGGCTCGGTGCCGGCGAGGCCGCGCAGCGTCTGCGTCGTCATCGGTCCCTTCATCGGATGGAAACCGCCGAGCAGCGGATCGATCTGGCCCGGCGGCGGCGCCTGGATACTGCCGTTGGGATCGCCCAAGTCCCATGCGATATTGTCGAAGTTGCCGCCCACGTGACACGACGAACAGGCGACGTCGCCGTGGCCGGATGAAAGACGCGCGTCGTACAGAAAGCGACGGCCGGCGCGAATCGCGACGGGCTGCGGATCGAAGCCGAGCGGCACGGTCGACAGCACGACGCGCGCGTCGGTGTCGACGATCGCGATCGAATGATCGAAGCGCTCGAGGACGTACAGTCGATTGCGTGCAGCATCGAGTGCGACACCGCTCGGCCCGTTGCCGACCGCGATGCGCGCCAGCACCAGGCCGTCATCGGCCAGGACCGCGACGGTGCCCGAACCAAGAGCCGCGACATAGATGGCGCCGCCGCCGGGCGCGAACGCCATGCCGCCCGGTTGCGACAAACTCAAGTCGATCTCACCCTGCGGGCCCGGTGTCACCGTGTAATTGATGTGCGGGTTCAAATCCACGAAACTCGCGGCCTGCGGCATCGCCGGATCCACGATCGCAACCCGCGTGCGCAGGAACTTGCCGCGCAAGTTGGGCTCGAAGCGAATGTGATTCAACGCCTCGGTGTTCGTCGTGTAGACCTTGCCGCTCACCGGGTGGACACCGAGGTCGAAATGCGTCGTGCCGAGGCCATCGAGATACGCCGGCACCGGCACCGCCTGATTCGCGTCCAGCACCACGACATCGTGATCGGGCAACGTGTAGGGGTGCGTGTCATTGAAGCTGCGACCGGTTTCGTCCTGCCAGATGCCGTTCACGCGCCGCAGGACGAGCGCCGCATCGGGACGCCCGGGCGGGTTGGGCGACGGCAGACCGCCATGCGCCACCACATCGGCCATGCTCGCGATGCTGGTTTGGTTGCCGCTCTCGAGCACTGCTGCAAAGACACGGGTGCCTGCGACATCGGTCGCGAGCGCCTGCGGGTCGCTCGCGAACACCGGCACCACGACTGGCGCCGCAGCGAGATCCGACGGGTCATAGATCTTGATGGCGTCTTCTTGCGACACGCACACGAAGGCGCGACGCGGCATCCCCGCGAAGACGACGTCGGTGGGCTCGTCACCGACCGCGAGCGTTTCGACGACGTGACCGGTCGCGAGGTCGACGATGCTGACCGTGTCGGAGAGATGATTCGCGACCCAAGCGCGGGTGTCGGACTCGGCGGCGACGCTCACCGGATCGATCCCCACCGGAATGTCGAGCGTGTGATCGAGCCCCGAGGGCGTGATGGTGAACACCGCCAACCGCCCGTCCGGTGTGTTCACCGCGAGTAAGCGGGTGCCGTCCGGCGTCATCGCGAGCGGGTGAACGTGTCGGCTCTCGAAGTTGACGAAGCCCGCATGCGCGGGCGCGACGGCGAGAAGTGCTGCGAACGCGATCGCGATCGGTCGCCACGTGGACATCGGACCACCCCAGGTTGCGGGCGTTCACGTTTTGGATGCAGGTGCTCGACGACGACCGCGGCAGTATAGCGCGCGGCGCGATACACCGGCCAGGGTCACGGTTGAGCGCCGCCCAGGATCCAGTTGCGGATGAGATCGAGTTGCGCCGTGGACAACGGCGGGAGATTCCGCGGCATGCGGCTGCCGCCGCAGTTCGGCGGGCTGCACGGCAGGAGCTTGCGATAGAAGTAGCTGTTGTCGGGGTCGCCCGGCTTCACCCGCAGGAGCGCTGGCATCTGAGAGCAGGCGCGGTTCACGAGTTCGCCGTAGGCAACTGGGGGCCGCAGGTCCAAACCTTCTTGCGGAGAACTGCCGCCGTGGCAATTCGTGGCGCTGCAGGTCGGATGCAAGATCGGTAGGATGGAGGCGGCGAAGGACGGCGCCGGCATCACGACGATCAACGTCGCAGGCGCGCTCGCAACACTCTCCGACGTGGCGCGGATGTCGGTGCTTCCAACCGCGAGTCCGGTCACGACGCCATTCGCATCGACGCTCGCGACGCTCATGTTCGAAGAAGACCACGTGAACGTAGCGCCGGCGATGGGCGCGCCGCCGGCATCACGCGCGGTGGCGGTGAATGCCGCCATGCTGCCGACGTTCACCTGCACGGGGCCGGAAATTTCGACCGTCGCAACCGCAGGTGCCGTGACCGTGAGCGCTACCGGTGCGCTGTCGACGCCATCGGAGCGCGCGCGGATGTCGCTCATTCCGACCGCGAGGCCCATCGCGACACCATTGACGTCGATGCCGGCCACGCTCGGATTCAAAGAGAACCACTGGAACGCAGCCGCCGCGATCGGATCGCCCAGCGCGTCGCGCGCTTCGGCGGTGAATGCGATCGTGCCGCCGACCTGGACCTGTGGAACCGCGGGGCCGGTGATCGTCACACCCGCCACGACTTGCTGCGCACGGCGCACGCGGAGCTCGACCGGCGCGCTCTGGATGCTGCCGCTCGCGGCGCGCACGTTGGTGCGGCCCTCGGCGATGCCCACCGCGACACCGGCCGGATCGACGACGGCGACATTCGTGTCGTCAGTGGTCCAGGTGAGCGGGATCGCCGCGATCGCGCCGCCGCCGGCATCGCGTGCCTCGGCGAGCAGTTGCAGCGTGCGCCCGACTTCGACTTCGGGATTCGCCGGCCCGGTGATGACGACGGACGCGATCGCCGGGTGCACGCGCAGCACGATTGGCGCGCTCTGGATGGCGCCGCTTCGCGCCCGGATGCTGGTGAATCCCGCGGTCAGCGCCATGGCGCGCCCGGTCGCGTCGATTGCGGCCACGTTGACGCTGGAACTCGACCATTGAATCGCGGCGCCGGGAATCGGCGCGCCGCTCGCATCGCGTGCCTCGGCGGTGAACTGTAACGACGCGGCGACGGCCGCGAGCACCGTGTCGGCATGCGAGGTGATGACGACCTGCGCCACGACCGGCGGCGGCGGTGGCGACACGACCTCGTCGCCCAGATCGCACGAAGCCAGCAGCGCCGCCGCGGCGACGCCGAGCAGAGCGCAAATCAGCATGCGACGTGCGTTGGCGATCCGGCGAAACACCGTGGGAACTCTCCAACCCAACTCGGTCCGGACCGAGTTGCAAGCGACTCGTTCGTTCGGGGTCGGCCTACTTCGCTGCGCGCGCGATCAATTTCACCGTGACCTGCTGCACGTCGTTCAGTTTCAAGACCAGCATCTTCGGGCGCGCGATCTGAAAATCCGCGAGGCTCACCGAGAATTTCGTCGTGATCTCGAGATGGCGGCCGCCGCTCGATTCCACCAGCGTCACTTCGACCGGAACGGTGAGCGGTTGCGTGACGCCGTGCAGGTCGAATATGCCGCTCAACTCGAAGCTGGTTTTCTGTCCGGGCACGAGCGTCGCGGCGGACGCCTTCGCCAGCCTGCAACCCGTGAACGTCGCCTTGGGGAACTTGGCGCAATCGAGATGGTTGTCGCACATGTGTTTGTTGCGCAGGCCGATGCCGGTGTCGAGGCTCGCGATGTTCACGACCACGTTGACCGCGATGCTGTCGCCGAGCTGCGCCGGATCGAGTTCGACGCTGCCTTCGACTTGCGATGTCCTCCCGGTGAAGGTCTCGATCTTGGCCTTGGACTCGAACTGCACCAGGTTGCCCTCGCCGGGCGCGATGACGAATCGCGCCGCGTGCGCCGGTACGGCGACCAACGCCGCCAGCAGCACGATGCCGGTGATGCGTGACATGGATGACTCCTTCAATAGAAGAGGTGCAACTGCACCTCGGAGCGCCAATGGTTGCGGCCGCTGACATCGGCGCCCGGCTCGAACTGGAAATTGTTGGCGCGCACTTGCACGTTCACGAACGGCGTCGCGATCACGTCGACGCCGATACCGAGCCGCGTGCGCGCGCCGGTTTTCTCGTCGATGTTGGGATCGACGAAGTTGTAGCTGCCGACGAGATCCACGCCGCGTCGCAGTGTCCAACTGACTTCGTGCGTGGTGACGAGGCCATCCAAATCGTTGCCGGGGGTGATCGGACCGAAGCGCGTGCCATCCACTTCCCACAACCACGCGAACCGGCTCCACTGCACGTAGCCGTGCGGTCCGCCGAATTGGGTTTCGTTGGCGTTCCCGGTGCCGCCGCGGTTGCGACGATATGAAACCCCGAGCGCGATGCCGGCGGGCCCGACATGGAATCGCCGCAGCGCGGTGACGCCGAACGCCAGATCCTTGTTGTTGTCGAAGGTGGTGTTGCCGGCGTTGCCGTTGCCTGCGCTCACCACCAGCATGGTGTTCGCCGGCATGAAGCCCACCTCGACGCCGGCATCGGTGTTGCGCGGCTGATCGAAGCCCAGTTCCTCGCGCACGAAGTAGTTGTGGTCGTCGAACTTCCAACCGTGCAAAGGCACGAAGCGCCCGACCTTGACGTATCCCGACCACGGCAGCACGTAGCCGAGCGCGAAGATCTCGTAGCTCGCGGTTTCGTCCAGGTTCACGACCGCCGACCAGCGATCGTCGGCTTGGAAGGCAGCGTAGATCTCGCCCTGCATCTGGAAGAAGTTGTACAGGTTCTCTTCATCGGCATACACGTGCAGCGTGCGCACGTCGGCGCCGATCGTGACGCTCTCGCTGATGTCGGGGCGAATGCGTTTCAGTTGCTCTTCGGTCGAGGCGCGGAACGCCATCTCGCTCGGGACGATGAATTGGCTGGCGTACAGCGATCGCAGGCCCCCGCCGCTCGGATCGTGATGGCAGAGGTTGCAGCTCTGGCGATAGCGCGCGGCGTAACGCGGGATGGCGTCTGCATGAGAAGCGAGGAGGAGCACGACGACGGCGAAGCCAAACGAGCGGCGCACGCGATCCCTCCCCCGGCGCGCCCGGCCGCCGGGCTTGGTGCCCGGGTCGCGAGCGGCAGACGCTACAGGCGACTTCGGAGGAGCGTCAAGCAGGCCGCTCGGATGCACCTCGCGATCGCACCGGTGGCCGGCGCGTCCGTGTCGCGATGTCACGCACCCCGGCCCGCCGTGACACATTGTCTCTCCGAAACGCGTAGGCGATTCGGCGGGCCCCGGAGACGCTCTAAAGACGATCTCACCCGCGTTCGATTTGTGCACATGCCTTGCATTGCGAGTCGTGCCCCTGTCCGTCGCACCTGCAAAGGAACGCGTGTTTATGATCGCATCGCTCCGGGGACGCTCCCTCGCCCTCATCGTGGCAAGCCTCGCCGCGGTCATCCCCGCCGCTCTGCCCGCCATCTCGCTGGCCTCACAGGCTTGCATCCCGTCGTCCAATTACTTGGGCGCGGGTGGCAACGTCACGCACCCGAATCTGCACGGCGGCGAATCGCTGTGGGCCGGAACCATCAAGGCGTACGTGGATGGCGCCGGCGACGCGGTCGAGTTGTACTGCGTCGACTTGCATCACGGGCTCTGCCATCCGGAATGCTACGAGCAATCCGCCGACGTCATGGCGACCGAGATCGTCTGGATCCTGAACAACTATTACCCGGCGGTCGCGTCCGAACCCGCCGCGCTCGATCTACCCAACAAGCGCGCCCGCGCGGTGCAGTTGGCGATCTGGCACTTCTCCGATGGGCTCGACATCTCGATGAACGGCATGCCGGATCCGGTGTTCGATGCCGCGCGTGCCATCGTCGCCGCCGCGGTCGCGCAAGCGGTGCCGAAGACGCCGACGTCGCTCGCGGTGACGCCGGGATCGAGCGTCGGCCCGCCGCCCGGAACGCACACGGTCACCGCGACGTTGCGCGATCAGAACGGCGATCCGATGCCGGGCGTCAGCGTCCACTTCACCGTCACCGGCGCGCACACGGCGAGTGGTGACGTGACGACCAATGCGAGCGGCGAGGCGTCGTTCTCGTATTTGGGCACGCACCTCGGCGAGGACCACATCGTGGCGACGGTGGACTACACGATCCCGATCGGATTGAAGTGGGGACACAACAACTGCCAGCGTTTGATCATGGGCAAGGCAGCGCCCGGCCGGGTGCACTGCGCCGTCAAGCGCAGTTGGGACGGCCGGGTGCAGGTGCAAGAGAAGTCCTGGGGCAGCGTCAAGACGCTGTACCGCAACTGATTCACGCCCGTAGCGCGAACGGCGACGAGGCCGGCGGCAACGCCGGCCTCGCTTGTTTGGTGATGCAGGATTGCAACTCAACCCGGGCCGAGTTGGGTGCGAAACTATTCGTAGATGCGCTTCATTCCTGACCACGTATTGGGCAGCACGGGTGTCGTGCAATGGGGCTCGCCGAGCGCGCCGAGATCTTCTTGCGCGAACTCGAGTCGCTTGGTGCGATCGCACAGACTCACGTGGAGCGCGCCGCCGGGGCCAGTCGCGTACACGAGATACTCGACGCCGATGACGAAGCCGCGGCCGCACGACGCCCCACTCGCCGAAGTTTGGATTTCGACGAGTGCACCGACGCCACCCTTCCAACAGTTCGCGACTTCGAACTTGATGTGCCGCACCAGGCCGGTCTCGTCCAGTTCGACGGCGGCAACGGTGCCGGAGAACACGGCATCGCTGTCGGCCAGTTCTTCCAACGGTGGCGGCGGGGGAAGGCAACGACAGGCGCGCGCCGGGTCGGCGGCTGCGAGCAGTGCCGCCGTAGCGGCGAGAACGATCGCGATGCGCATGGACAACCTCCACGTGGATCGGGGAGGGGGCCGCGTGCATGCGGTGCGTGGCTCGGGTGCGGCTGAATCCCCGATGTGGCGGGATGACGACGGAAGTATAGGCCTGTGGAGCCGGTCCCACCAGCCTGTACTCGCCATCCCCGTACGGTGTCGCCTATGATGCCCGGCCATGGATGTCCTCGAGACCAAAGTCGACGTGCAGAGCGAGGCGTTCGCCGCCAATCGCGCCCGCATGCAGTCGTTGGTGGACGAACTGCGCGGCAAGCTGGTCGAGGCGCGCGCCGGGGGCGGCGCCAAGGCACAAGCGCGCCACCGCGAGCAGAGCAAACTCTTCGTGCGCGATCGCATCGAGCGGTTGCTCGATCCGGGGTCGCCGTTCCTCGAACTCGGCGCCTTGGCGGCGCACGGGATGTACGACGGCGCGGCGCCGGCGGCCGGCCTCGTCACCGGCATCGGACGCGTGCACGGGCACGAGGTCATGGTGGTCGCGAACGACGCCACTGTGAAGGGCGGCACGTACTTCCCGCTCACCGTGAAGAAGCACTTGCGGGCGCAGGAAGTCGCGCTCGAGAATCGCTTGCCGTGCGTGTACTTGGTGGATTCGGGCGGCGCCTTCTTGCCGTTGCAGGACGAAGTCTTTCCCGATCGCGAACACTTCGGTCGCATCTTCTACAACCAGGCGGTCATGAGTGCGGCGCGGTTGCCGCAGGTGGCGGTGGTGTTGGGTTCGTGCACGGCGGGTGGCGCGTACGTGCCGGCGATGAGCGACGAAGTCGTGATCGTGAAGGACACCGGCACCATCTTCTTGGGTGGGCCGCCGCTGGTGAAGGCGGCGACGGGGGAAGACGTGAGCGCGGAGGATTTAGGCGGCGCACTCGTGCACACGCAAAAGAGCGGCGTCGCCGACCACTTGGCGTCCGACGATGCGCACGCACTCGCCTTGGCGCGCAACATCGTCGAGAACTTGAACCTGCCGCATGCCGCGCTGCCGCCGGGACTGATCGAATCCGAAGATCCGCTCTACGACGCGCACGAGATCTACGGCGTCGTGCCAGCCGATCTGCGCCGCACCTATGATGTACGCGAGGTCATCGCACGCATCGTGGACGGCAGCCGCTTCCACGAGTTCAAGGAAAACTACGGCACGACGCTGGTCACTGGCTTCGCACGCATCCACGGCTATCCGGTGGCGATTCTGGCGAACAATGGCGTTCTGTTTTCGGAAAGCGCATTGAAGGCGACGCACTTCATCACGATGGCGAACTTGCGGCGCACGCCGCTGGTGTTCTTGCAGAACATCACCGGCTTCATGGTCGGGCGCGCGTACGAAGCCGGCGGCATCGCCAAGGACGGCGCCAAGATGGTGCACGCGGTGGCGACGTCCACCGTGCCGCGGTTCACGGTGATCGTCGGCGGATCCTTCGGCGCCGGCAACTACGGCATGTGCGGGCGCGCCTACCAACCGCGGCAATTATGGATGTGGCCCAACGCGCGCATCTCGGTGATGGGCGGCGAGCAGGCGGCGATGGTGCTGGCGCAAGTGAAGCGCGAGCAGTTGCAGCGCGAGAAGAAGGCATGGTCCACCGCCGACGAAGTTGCATTCAAGCAACCGATCCTCGACAAGTACGAGACCGAGGGCAGCCCGTACTACTCGACCGCGCGATTGTGGGACGACGGTGTCATCGATCCCGCCGACACGCGCAACGTGCTCGGCCTCGGCATCGCGGCGTCGTACAACGCGCCTTTCGCGCCGCCGTCTGTCGGCGTGTTCCGCATGTAGCAACGCAGGCGCAACGTCTCGATAAACTCACTCTCATCGACTTCGTTCCGCGTGCTACCATGACTCGTTCATTGGTCGCTTGAATTGGGGCAAGTTCCCCAGGCCCGATCCCAGGGCCGACCGACTCATGGACCTTCCGGCACCGTTTCAACAGCCTGAGATCGACAGCCCCGGAGGCTTGGATATGAAGCGATGGAGTGGGTGGGTGTTGGTTGCATTGGCTCCGATTCTCGCGTGCAAGGGAGTTCATGAGCCCATACCCGAGAAGGCCGCGGCGCCGACGACGCAAACAGCCTGGACGTTCGATGCGAAGACGTGGAAGGTGGCGAAGAATGCCTGTCACCAGTGCCACCACACGGCACCGTATCCGGCGGGCTTCGAGATCCACGCGAACGGCACCAGGGTCATCGGTTCGAGCATCCAAACCTTCTTCGACGGCGTCGCGCTCGAAAAAGCGCCGGCCAATCGCCGGCTCACGGTCCTCGAGAAGGACACCGTGCTGCGCTGGGCGGTGAGCCAGGGTGCGACATGGCACACGCCGATCGTGCCCTCGGTCATCACCTGGAGCATGAACGCGCAGATCGCCGGCGCGGCGGAAGGCAGCGACGCCGCAGCGCCGGGCCGGTTCTTCGGCTTCCGCGTCGAGGACCTGGCGCGTCTCGATCCCGCGACCTTCAAGATCAAGAGCTACACCGACCGCAACGGGGTCACCAAAAAAGGCATCGAGTTCGCGGAGTTCGCGTCGATCGATCAGGACAGCTTCGTCTCCAGCACCAATCCGGTGAGTTACATCTTCGTCGACGGGCTGGCCTACGGGACGCGCATCCGCGAGTTCACGATCCAGGGGTTCTGTGCGCACGCGCGCTGGGCCTTCATCGGCGTCCACACCAAGGAAATGAAGAAGGGCCCGAGCCCGTACGGAAGCCGTACGCAGCGTGAGTACGTCCGCGCCCAGATCGACCGCGATTGGGTGAGCGTGCGCGGCAGGAAAATGCCGGCCGACGGCATCGAGACGTATCCATGGGGAGGACCGGATCCATTCTTGACCGCGCCGTCGGGCGAGCATTTGAACGAAGGCCAGTATTTGAACGACGACGAGTGGCTGAAGTTCACGTTCACCGGCAGGGATCTAGGGAGCGTATTCCGGTATGCGTTCTTGCTGGAGAAGGTGGACGGCACCGACGTGGCCTACGTCGTCGGCGATCGCACCGACGGCGCCGACGTGAACGGCGGGTTTTTCTTGGGCGGCTACGGCAAGAACAGCAGTTCGTCGAAGCGGGATCGATTCGCCGAGGTCACGATCGAGGCGACGTGCGTCGGGGCGGCGACGGCGCCGACCAGTGACCGGGACTAGGAGGCTCAAAAGGGGCGCTTCACTTGCTGGAGCGGCGACGGCGGACAGCTCGCTGTTTCCGCAGGACAGGCGCAAGGGCACGCAACGTCTCGTTCACGGTCGCGCCATCGGGAAACAGATCGAGGAGATCGGGGTCGATGACCACGACGTTGCCTTCGACGCTTCGCTTTGCAGTGACCCCGCGGACGCCGTTGGAAAAATCGTACTCCGGCCGCATCGTGTCGCGGTCGGACGAACGCGGTCGGCGGCGACTAGCCTTCTTCATATCTCCTGCGCTCATTTCGAGTCGCCTGTCTTGCAGAGATCAGGCGTGCGGGCGCTCTGCGAGCCATAGAGAGATAGCCAGACTTCGCCCCTGTCCGGCGCTCTCATTCTTCGCTCTCGCGTTGATCCAGTTCTCGGAAAATTTGATCCGCGGAAGCGATGAACTCCTCGTCCTGCGGAAACCCGAGATCCACGAGCGAGGCGCGGCGAAGGAGTTCGAGGATGACCGCTTGGCGCTCGCTTGGCGGGAGGGCGTCGAACGCCTCGATATTCTTCTTGGCAGCGTCACCCATGCATCCATCCTCCCACCGGACTGAATTTGTCGTCAACCGACGTGGTTCCGCCATGTGACATTCCTCCCTCCAGGTCGCCATGTGCCATGGGCTGAATGCGTGCCAGGCGTCGTGCAGCGCCTCTATGGCGACGCCGAGCCCGATCATTCGCCATCTTCGAAGAAGTAGACGAACGTTTTTGTCCACGCTGTGGTCGCGAACTGTCACACCTTCGGCGCGGTGGGACCGATGCTTTCGAGTCACGACCTTCCCCGATTCCGGGCCGTCGATAGAGCAGAACTCGATACGTTTTCGCGCACTCGAGGCGGGCCCCGGCATTGGTGAAGATGTCACCTGTGAGTGAGTACCTTCGTGCGATTCCAGGCACCGCGGCGTTACAGGGATATGGAGGGGGCGACCACGCCCGTGCACCGAGAAGTGCGGATTACCAACCCACGAGGGGGCGATGAACATGGCCGAATCAAGGCACGACGAGAAAACGATCGAATCGCAGGGGGCAGCAGGGCACCCCCAAGATCAATCTCCACCGAGGGTGTCCCTCGGGCGGGGCGAGGACTTGCGAGACCCCATCGTGAGCGCTTTCGCCAAGGAACGCGTCTTCATCGATGGCTTCATGCAGAGCCAGACCTTCTACACCATGATCCAGGATGCCGTGCACGAGATGCTAGTGCGATCGGTTCGGAGGGTCAAATTCTACGGGGGTGTGATCGTCGCCTTACTCGTCGCGATCGCAACGGTGCTCGGGTTCAGAACCTTCCAACTCGACAAGCTCGACACGAGGCTTGCCCAGGCAGACACGAAGCTTGCCCAGGCGGATCAGACGGTCGCCGAACTGGAAGGCGATAAGACAGTCTTCGCCGAGCGGCGGAGCATGCTCGACGAGTACAAGACGTTCTTGAGCGACGAGAAAGTCGGGCTCTCGACCCAGCTCCGAACTCTCAGCAGCAACGTCGGGTCCGTGGACGAGAAGATCACAGAAATACAGGGGCGTGCGAGGCAGGTCGCGGCTCTTGAAGTCGAGCTCGAAGAACTCGCCTTGCAGTACGGGAAGTCCCTGGAGAACCTGCGGCAGGAGGGCGAAATGGCGGCGCGCGAAATCGACGCCAAGCTCCAACAGGTCGACTCGAGGCTCGAGGATCACATTGGTCAAAGCCGGGCCGAGATCGACCGGCAAATGGCGCTCACGAACCAGGGTCTCGACGTGCAGATGGCAATTCTCCAGGAAAAGCTCGAAGAGGTTCGACGCATCCAGCCACTGCACGCGATCGAGGGTTTGTCGATCGAGAAGGGCGAGGTCGAGGTGAAGTTCGGGAACGAGGTGATCTTCAAGGTCGGATCCAACGGGTCCGGGGAGCTTTACTGTCTCGTCGGTCAATCTCCGAGGAAGCTCGGAGAGCCGGCTACCCAATGGCGAAAAGCGGCCGGTGGATGGTTGTTCGGAGTTGGCGGGGACACTTGGCGGAAGGACTTGGGCCGCGCGGATGCCGGGAAAACGTACCGAGTCTTCGGGCGCTACGTCGTTAGAGTCTTGGATCGGCAGGGGAGCCGGGTTGACCTCATCGCGGCCATCATCGACCCCTCGGTCGTAGCGTTGGGGCCTGGCTCTTGAACGCGACACATTGTAGGGTGGATCACTCGTTTCATTCTGCGAGTCACCTACTTTGACCACGGGCGATCCGACGTCATCCTCGACTGCGCCAGCGACGCGGATCCCGAGCTGCGTGCCAGACCGCGAACACCACGACTGCGTGCGGGCGTACTCGAAAGAAGACAAGGTAGGGAAACCGGACAACGAGTGCGCGCCGCATGTCGCCGTGAACGACAGGAAACCGCTCAGGTTGCGCACAGATCGAGTCGAAGCAGCCGGACACAGCCGCAAGAAACTCGTCGCCGACTCCAGGCCGCTGACCTTCGTACCACCAATGCGCCTCGTCCACGTCCGAAGCCGCGGCGGGACGAAGCTCGATGGACTTCACCCGCGGCGATCCCGGACGCGGCGTTGGACCTCATCCCATGGAATCCCTGAACCGCCGTCGGCATCGGCCTCTGCGATTCTTCGGTCCAGTTCTTCTCGCTGGGCTTGCGTGATCGGGATGTCGTCGGGATTCTTGCTCAGGTTGTCCCACAGTTGCTCGATGAGCCGGAGCTGTTCCTCAGGCGACAGGCCGCTGATATCGAGTGGTCGAGAACTCATGGCCAAATGATCGCATACCCCCTGTCGCCTGTCACCGGGCCGGCGTAATCGCCTGCTCGCCAACCCTAGGGCGAGGCTATTCGGGAAGCGTGCCAGCGTTGCCACGCGCGTCAGGGCAACGAGCGTCGGTGGTTTCGATGAGGGCGATTGCCGTGGCTGGGAACTCCGTGGACAGAGAGTGTCATCGCCAGGGGAATGCGGGGCGCGGGCGTGTTCCCGGTGCGAACGACATGTGGAACCAAGGCATTTGGGCACCAGATTGCTGCCTACGGTTGCTCAGCCCACGAACTTCTCGTTCGAATGCCACTTCAGTATCTCGGGCTCGGGGCGGTTCTCGAGCTTCGGCGGCAGATGAATTCCGCCGGCCTTTCGGATTCGCTCCTCCAGTTCGTAGTAGACGCGCCCGTTCTCGTATTCATCGCGGAGCCGGCGACTGACGCGGAATTGGTAGTCGGGGGTCACGGTGACGAAGCCCTGATCGAACAGACGATGAATGTCGGCGCGAAGGAGGAGGCAGTCGCAGGGCGCTGCACGCAGCGTGATCAGCGAGAACGCACTCAGCCCCTTCGTGCATCCCATCGCGAGAAGTGCGTTTTCAGGCGGTCGACGGTGTGGCGCCATTTGGGTGTCGTGGGCTGGCAGACGGTGTTCTGGTTGCCGAAGAGGCCCACTTCATGGATGGCCTGGGTCGTGGGTACGGTGTCGAGCCAGTCGACCTTGACGAAGTACTCGGCCTGCTCGGGATCGGCGCCACGCTCCCGGTAGCGAGGGGCGTACTGGAGCACGTCGAGCGCGAGGCGCTCGCCTTCGGGTGTTGTGACTTTGAAATCATTGCCGTTCTGGACGGTGTCCTGGACGATTCCGACGCCGACGTAGCCCGTCTTTGGAATCTTCACCCACACGCGATTGCCCGGGGAGAGAAGCTTCAACGTTTGGCTGTACCAACTGCCGCCGCCCGCACTGATGAAGCCATACTTCACGGCGTCGTCCCAGGAGCGGTCGGTGCCGCCGAAGGACACGTAGAACTCGCCATTCCACGGCTCTTTGGCGCCTTTGGATTTGGTCGTGGTGGCGGCGTTGGCTTGCGTTTCGCCCGGATCGATGAGCCAGGCACGGCTCAACAACTGCTCATCGGCGTTCTGAAACACCTGGAAGAAAAGGACATTGATCGCGATGTCGCGGGCATGGAGATAGCCGATGATTCGCTCGGTGGAATCATCGAGCTCAGCCGCGACGAGAATGATCTGATGCGACTGGTTGAGAGCTTCTTCGTCGAGCTCGATGCCGAAGCGCTGGCGAAAGGCATCGTCGAGATTGCCGCCGTTGGAGAAGCGTTCGTAGATTTGCGCGATTCTCTCAGCACCTAATTCCTCGATCCACGAAGCATAGTCGAGCGACTGAGCGACGATCTCGCGCGGCGTGCGGTCACGTTTGAGTTCGATCAGGACCAGCGAGCCGTCGGGCGCAATAGCGAGCAAGTCGATAATTCCGCCGAAGCTCGTGCGCTCCTGGCGGCCGATCAGCAGCCACTCGCTCGAGAGGATGGCGGGTGTCGTGACGATCATGTCTTCGAGGGCGCGCTCGCTGGGGAGGCGGGATGTGGTAAGGGGAGAGGGCGTTTCGGCGATCTTCCAGATGGCGTGTTTGATGGGCATCGGTGATCCTCGGGGTCAAATGCAGCTGATCGAGTCGTCTTCAGAACAGATCACACCTCGTCTGCTGTCATCGCGACCGCGAACGCTACTCCATCCTGCTGGGCCTGCGCTACCGCCGCGAATCCGCGCGGACCAGGTGATTTGTGCAAGCGACTCTTGCACGATTGCCCGGTGGGCCACGCCGCGGTCTCTTGGTAAAAAGAGTGACGAGGTGGAACCAAGGCAATTGGGCAGCAGGCTGCTGCCCAATTAGGCCGGGATCCCTACGTGGCCGTTCATCATGCGGTGGCCCACTCCTGCGACAGCACTTCCGCCTGCTCGAGCACAGTCAGCGTCGCCTGCTCCTGCTTGTCCGGTGGGTAGCCGTACTTGCGCAGGATGCGCTTCACGATGACACGCAACTGGGCGCGGACGTTCTCGCGCACGGTCCAGTCGATCGTGACGTTCTTCTTCACGGTCTCGACCAGCTCACGGGCGATCTTTGCGAGCGTCGGCTCGCCGAGCACCTTCACGGCGCTATCGCTGACTTCAAGCGCGTCATAAAAGGCCAGCTCATCCTCGGTCAACTTGAGTGCCTCGCCGCGCGCGTTGGCGGCACGCATATCCTTGGCGAGCTGGATCAGCGTCTCGATCACTTGTGCCGTCTCGATAGCGCGACTCTGATACAAACGCACGGCCTGCTCCAGAAGCGCGGCGAAGGAACGACCCTGCACAACGTTGCGCTTCGAACGCGCCTTGATTTCGCCACTCAACAGCTTCTGCAGCAACTCTACCGCCAGATTGCGCTGTGGCATACCGCGTACTTCGGCGAGGAACTCATCCGACAGGATCGAAATGTCCGGCTTCTTCAAACCCGCCGCGGCGAAGATGTCGATCACACCCTCGGATACCATCGCCCT
>Ga0247727_10008067_pt1 | contig 19711 bp, 14 predicted proteins | sample WisWelCaveWW1625_FD_202498 | JGI IMG/M metagenome (GOLD analysis project Ga0247727, IMG submission 202498) | Biofilm microbial communities from Wishing Well Cave, Virginia, United States - WW16-25 | ecosystem: Environmental > Aquatic > Deep subsurface > Groundwater > Cave microbial mat | place... | reverse complement strand
TTTCCTCCGAATCTCAGAGTATGGCAAAATGTTGGCGATCTATCCGGACCCCGGCCATCCTGGAGTGGTGTGGTTCGGCGGCGATGAGGGCATCGTGCGCTATGACCCGGGGGTTGCGAAAGATTACTCAGTCGATTACTCCGCCCTGATTCGCCGGGTGACGGTGAACCTCAAAGGGGCAGGCGGGGATTCGGTGATCTATGGCGGAACAATTGAATATGGCAGGGAACGGTCGCAGCCGTTCCCCACGCTGCGATATGCAAACAACGCCCTGCGTTTCGAATTGCCGCCCCCAGCTATGATGATCCATCTGCAAATCTATACCAAATTTTCCTGGAAGGCTTTGACAAAAACTGGTCGGAGTGGACCGCTGAAACCAAAAAGGACTACACCAACCTGGCGGAAGGGGACTATCATTTCCGGGTGCGGGCGAAAAATTTGTATGATCACCTCAGCCAGGAGGCCGTGTACAGTTTCAAAATTTTGCCGCCGTGGTGGCGCACGTGGTGGGTGTATTGGCTTTACATAATAGCCGGTGGCGCTGCTGTTTTTGGCCTGGTCAGAATCCGCACGCGGCAGTTGGAAGCTCGCCATCGCGAGCTGGAAAAAACGGTGGAAGAGCGCACGCAGGAAATCCAGCAGAGAGTGGAAGAACTGGCGGTGATCAACAGCGTGCAAGAAGGCCTGGTGAAAGAGCTGAACATGCAAGCCATTTACGATCTGGTCGGCGACAAGATTCGAGACATTTTCGATGCGCAGGTGGTCCTCATCGGCACCTTCGACCATGAAGCTGAGATGGAAACTCAAAAATATACCATCGAAAAAGGACAGAGGTTTTATCCCGAGCCTCGCCTGTTGGGTCAGATACGCCGTCGTCTCATCACGACGGGTGAATTAGTCCTGATTAATGAAAACTTTTTGGAGGCACTCGCAGATTTGGGTAACCCACAACCCCAGCCCGTTCCAGGCACGGTGATGCCCAAGAGTGTTCTGTTTATGCCGCTGGTGGTTGGACAAACGGTCAAAGGCTACGTCAGTCTGCAAAACGTCGACCGCGAGCATGCTTTCAAAGATTCCGACGTGCGCCTGCTCACCACTCTGGCCAACAGCATGAGCGTGGCGCTGGAAAATGCGCGACTGTTCGACGAGACCACGCGTTTGCTGAAAGAAACGGAGACCGGCAAGAAAAACGTCGAGCTGCTCAGTGAGATTGGGAAAGACATTACTGCGTCATTGGATATCGATACGATTTTTTACAAGCTGTACGAGCACGTCAATCAACTGGCGGACGCCTCCAGTTTTGGCGTAGGAATTTATCATCCCGAAAAGCAGCAGATCGAATATCGCCTCGCCATTGAAAAAGGCAAACGCTACGCGCCGTATACGCGCGACACCCGCGACAAGAATCAGTTTCCGGTTTGGTGCATTGAAAATCGCCGGCCGGTGTTTATGAATGAGGTGACGAAGGAACATAGCCGTTATATTAACGAATTCAAGTCGGCCAATGTGGAGGGGATGGTGCTTGAAGACGGCACGCTGCCAGAAGAACCGTTCTCCATCATCTACCTGCCGCTCATCTCGCAGGATAAAGTGTTGGGCGTGATCACGATTCAGAGTTTTCAGGAAAATGCCTATACAGATTATCATCTCAATCTGCTGCAAAACCTCGCGGCGTACACGGCGATTGCGCTCGACAATGCCGATGCTTATCGCCAGGTCGATGCCTCCGTTCAGCAGTTGAATGCGACACTCGAAAATCTCAAAGCCACGCAGCAGCAACTCGTCACGCAGCAGAAGCTCGCTTCGCTCGGCCAGCTCACCGCCGGCATCGCGCACGAGATCAAGAACCCGCTGAATTTTGTGAATAATTTTGCCATGCTGTCGGTGGATTTGGCGAAGGAGTTGCGGGAGGAGATTGAGAAGCGAAGGGCGAAGAGCGAAGGGCGCGATGATTTTGCGGATATTGAAGAGATTCTTGACACGCTGGTGCAAAACGCGGAGAAGATCAATCACCACGGCAAGCGCGCGGATGGCATTGTGAAGAGCATGATGCAGCACGCCCGCGGCTCTTCCGGCCAACGCGAGCAGGTAGATATCAATCATTTGTTGGACGAGGCGGTGAATCTCGTTTATCACGGCATGCGCGCGAATGATCCGTCGTTCAACGTCACGATTGAAAAGGAATACGACGAATCGATTGATAAACTCGAAGTCGTGCCGCAGGGTATGAGCCGGGTGTTTTTGAATATCATCAGTAACGCGTGTTACGCGGCTTTTCAAAAGCAAAAGGCAAACGGCAAAGAGCAAACGGCAAACAACCATTTCTCCCCAACTCTCTCCGTCTCCACCAAAAATCTCGGCGACACAATCGAAATCCGCATTCGCGACAACGGCAACGGGATTCCGATTGACATTCGCGAAAAGATTTTCAATCCTTTTTTCACCACCAAGCCGACGGGACAGGGCACGGGATTGGGATTGTCGATCAGCCATGACATCATTGAGCAGGAGCACAAAGGCGAGATTAAAGTGGAAACGGAGGAAGGGAAGTTTACGGAGTTTGTGGTGCGGCTGCCGAGGGCGTAGGCAAAGTTATATCGTCCAATCTTCAACTCTGAGACTTGGCACTTTGCCAAAATCGCTCAAATTTCGGGACAACAAAACTGCATTATGTGATAGCGCAATGCCGGCAATTCTCAAATCCATTGTTCCGATACGAATGCGTTGCCGCCGGAGGTCTTCAGCCAACTCGTTGGCTTTATGATCAAAAGAGAGGATTTGTGAAACGCTGAAAAGCTGGAGGAGACTTTCCAACTTTGCATAAGCGGTAATAAGTTGTTCTGCCGTCTTTGCTTTGTTGATAAAAGCCATCCAGCCCTGACACTGTTCTTGAAAGCTGATGATCGTCGTAAAGATGAGGTCGGGAGAATAACGGCCCAATTTCTCCGAAAGTTTGCTGTAGGCCGGCTCCGTCCGCCTTTGCAGAACGCTCAAGTGATCGGTGTCGAGAACATAATACGTCATGATTGCGCTTCTCTTCTTTCCTGTTCTCGAAGCGCTTGTCCAAGAGATGAAATTTCATCAAAGACTGGATCGTTTTCAAAAACGCCGGCGATTTTCTGCCACCAAGGTTTTTGGCTATTCCTGGGAAGCTGGGCTTTGAGGAAATTGAGCTCGCGCTCAATGAGCTCAACGCGCTGTTCTAATGTCAAATTGTGCTCCATTGAATTCTCCTTAAATTAAATTCAGTGTGAACATACTAAAGTTCCATTTAAAATGCAAGCAAGCCCAAATCGGTCCAAAAAAGTATGGCTCGATTGCATTCGGTACAAACTGAAAACTTGAAACGAGAAATTCATTGGACGGACCGGTTCGTATTCCGTTCGTTGCAATGGCTCTCTCACCTCAACCAGGAAGGCACAAACATGAAACGTTTGCTCGCTTTTTTCGCTGTCGTGGCCCTGCTTGGAGCGCAAAGCCTTCGGGCGCAGTGGATTCAAACCAATGGACCCTATGGAGGCATTGTTATTTGCTTTGCCGTGAACGGCTCGAATCTCTTTGCGGGAACTTTTGGAGGCGGCGTGTTTGTTTCCACCAACAACGGCACGAGCTGGTCGGCCATCAATACCGGATTAACGAACAGATTTGTTGCGTCTCTTGCCGTGAGCGGCTCGCATCTCTTTGCGGGAACTCTCGGCGGCGTCTTTGTTTCCACCAACAACGGCGCAAGCTGGACGGCCGTCAATTCCGGATTAACAAACCTTACTGTGTATGCGCTCGCTGTGAGCGGCTCAAATCTCTTTGCGGGAACTAGTGGCGGCGTGTTTGTTTCCACCAACAACGGCACAAGCTGGACGGTCATCAATACCGGTTTGACGGACCGTTCTGTCTTTTCTCTTGCTGTGAACGGCCCGAATCTCTTTGCGGGAACAGGCGGCGGCGTGTTTGTTTCCACCAGTAACGGCACTAACTGGTTGGCCGTCAACATCGGCTTGACGAACACTTTTGTCCGTTCTCTTGCCGTGAACGGCTCGAACCTTTTTGCAGGAACTCACGGCGGCGTGTTTCTTTCCACCAACAACGGCACAAGCTGGACTGCCGTCAATACCGGCTTGACGGGCGCTATTATTTATGCTTTTGCCGTGAACGGTTCGAACCTCTTTGCGGGAACTCATGGCGGCGTGTTTCTTTCCTCCAATAACGGCACAAGCTGGACCGCCGCCAATACCGGCTTGACGAACACTGATGTTCGGGCTCTTGCCGTGAACGACTCGAATTTCTTTGCGGGAACTTTTGGAGGCGGCGTGTTTCTTTCCACCAACAATGGCACAAGCTGGACGGCCGTCAATAACGGCTTGACGGCCAAGATTGTTTCTGCTTTTGCTGTGAACGGTTTGAATCTCTTTGCAGGAACTAATGGTGGCGTGTTTCTTTTCACCAACAATGGCACAAGCTGGACCGCCGTCAATACCGGCTTGACGACGTGCGCTCTTGTTTTGTCTCTTGCCGTGAACGGCTCGAATCTTTTTGCGGGAACTTATTATGACGGCGTGTTTCTTTCCACCAACAATGGCACAAGCTGGACGGCTGTTAATACCGGCTTGACGGACCTTGAAGTTAGGTCTTTCGCCGTGCTCGGCTCAAATCTTTTGGCAGGAACTGGCGGCGGCGACGTGTTTCTTTCCACCAATAACGGCACAAGCTGGACGGTCGTTAATACCGGCTTGACGAGCGCTTTGGTTTGGTCTCTGGCCGTGAACGGTTCGAATCTCTTTGCTGGAACTGATGACGGCATTTTTCTTTCAACCAACAACGGCGCAAATTGGACTGACGTCAGCACCGGCTTGACGAGTACTTTTGTTTTGTCTCTGGCCGTGAACGGCTCGAATCTCTTTGCGGGAACTTTTGCTAGCGGCGTGTGGCGTCGTCCGCTGTCTGAGATGGTCACGGCAGTTGAAGAAGGTTTCAGCCCAGCACCCATTGATTTTGCGCTCGAACAAAACCATCCGAATCCTTTCAATCCTTCAACCACCATTCGTTACCAATTGCCGAAAGCGACTCAGGTCGTGCTCAGAATCTACAACCTCTCCGGCCAGGAAGTGCGCACGTTGATCAATGCGCGACAGCCTGACGGTGTGAACGCGGTGCTGTGGGATGGCAGGGATCAGTTCGGCAAAGAAGTAAGCTCGGGCATTTACATTTATCGCCTGCAAGCGGGAGAGTCTATCCAAAGCCGCAAGCTGTCTTTCGTGCGGTGAGCGTGTATGCGAAGAAGAGAAACGGAGAGAGGGAGAAGGGGTGAATCGGAGAGAGGGATACGGGGAGAGAGGCAAGTTCGCGTTTTCTATTCACTTCATCCCTCAAAGTCATGACTTCCGCGATAAATTCGGCAATACGTTCGGCGGTCAAGCCTCTCACCAACAACTTTTCGGCAACGTCGGCGCGAATTTCCTCGCACCAGAAGAGCAGATACGCCTCGGCCTTTAGAAGCTCGAAGAGCTCACGGTTCGGGCTGCGCGGATTTTTTGACAGAGACCGGGCAACATAGACGTTCGTATCAAAGACCGCACGGTATTGAAGTTTAGCTTTTGAGCGCCGCTTCTTCGTCGCGTTCAATCGCAACCCCCTTTGCCATGGCTTCTTGCCGAAGCTCCTCGGCGACTTCCAAAAGCCGCTGAATGTGTTGCTCGCGCGTCCACGCTTTGCGGTCATTAGCAATAGCCTCGGCTCTGGCTAACACGTTTTGCACGGAAAGCCGCTGCTCGTGAAAATCCCGAAAGAGCCGATGAATCTGGGGCAGCAACTCGTTCGGCAGTGTAGCGATTTCTTGCATGATGGCTTGCTTATAGTCCATAACACGCACTCTGATTTAAAAGTGGATTTGGCGCTGCAAATGACTTACGGATTTTGTCGAACTCTAACTGATGAAACTTATACGCTCACAGCGAGAAATGCAAGGGACGATTTGGGATCAAACCAGGAGTTGATGACATGAACGAGAAGCTCCTTCAAACGCCTCAACGCTTTCGCGTGCGCGAGTACGTGCGCTGGGGCGATATTGATCAGGCCGGCATTATTTGCTACGGCGCGTATGTGCGTTTTTTCGAGATCGCAGAAACGGAATTCTTTCGCGCCGTGGGTTTTCCTTATTCCAAGCTGTTCACGCGTTTTGATTTTTGGCTGCCGCGCGTGCAGCTTCATTTTGAATTTCGCCGCCCGGCTTTGCTCGATGACTTGCTCGAAGTTGAAATTTGGGTTGGGCGCATCGGCAAAACTTCGCTGCGCCTCGAGTTCTGCGTGCGCAAAGTCGAAGGCGAAATCACGGCGGAGGGGCATGAAGTTGTGGTTGCGATTGACCGCAAACATTTTCAACCGGTCCCGGTGCCCGTTGAGCTTGTGGCCGCATTGGAACCGTATCGCGCGGACTCCAGAGGGCAGGCGTAAAACGTAAGGCGCAACGCCCCAACACAGCGAGCCGCACCCCAAAAGAATTTGGTAAGCGGATTTAACGGATCAAGCGGATGAGCCTGTTCAGTATCCGCTTGATCCGTTAAATCCGCTTACCAAAAAGTTTTTGCAGCGATTCAACATTAAACAAACACAAGGAGGAAGGAACATGGCGCAACTCAAAGTTGGAACCGACGGGTTTTATCACCCGGGCAGTGAAGATGAAGTGCGCGAGCTTATTCTGCTCGCCAAGAGCAAAGGTTTGAAAGTTCGTGTGCGAGGGTCCGGGCATTCGGTCAATCGCGCAATTTATACGGATGGTTTCGGCAAGGCGCAAAATGCCGCAGCCGGCATCGACCTCATGCTCGACCAATTGAGCTTCGATCCGAAGAACCCCGATGCCAAAGTTCGCCTCGACGCGAAAGCGAAAACCGTGCGCGTCAAAGCCGGTTGCCATCTCGGGTTTGATCCGTATGACCCTGCGGGCGTATCGAGTTGGCAGAACAGTTTGCTCTATCAACTCGCGCAAAAAGATTTGGGCGTGGCGGACTTGGGCGGCATCATTCATCAAGCCGTGGGCGGCTTTGTCGCAACCGGCTCTTCCGGCGGCTCGCTGCAAGATTCTTTCGGCGAGGCGATCATCGGCTTCAAGCTCATCGACGGCACGGGCAAGCTGCACGAGCTGACGCGCGCGAGCGACGAGGACAAATTCTTCGCGGCCGGCGTGTCGATGGGATTGCTCGGCATCATCACCGAAGTCACGTTTGCTCTCGTTGAAACTTTCAACATCACCGGCGAGCAATCGACCACGGACATCGACAAAACTCCGATTGATCTATTCGGCAACGGCGCGGGCAGCAAGCCGAGCTTGCAAAATTTTCTCTATCAAAAAGAGTTTCCCTACATTCGTTTGATGTGGTGGCCGCAGCAAAAGGTCGAGCGCTTCGTGGTGTGGAAAGCGAAGAAGATGCAAAGCCCGGATTACAACACCGCGACGGGCACGCCGCAAAATTTCAAGCCGCAGCCGTATTGGGAATTTCCCCGTTTCGGAAAATTCAATTTCAAAACCGGGCAATTTCGCGATTCCGACATTCCCACCGAGGGCCCCTCGGAATTGCTGGCCGAAGGCGCCGGCGGTTTGTTCTACAGCATCGTGGGCAATTGGCATCAAGCCGTCAATTTGCTCAAGCCGGGCTTTCTCGTTAAATGCGCGTTGAAGATTGTCGATTGGCTTTATCCCAAACACATCCTCCCTGCGGTGCTGAACGCTTTCAATCCGCGCGATACCGATCCCGACCCGATGAGCGGCAAACCTTCCGGGCCGCAAAAATTTTGGGATTATTATTGGAGCAGCTTGCCCATGGACAATCGCGTGGATGACAAGCTCGTGCCCACGGACTTCACCGAGATTTGGATTCCCATTTCGCGCACCGCGGAGGTGATGCGCGCGCTGCGCGATTATTACAAGAAGGCGGGCTACGAAGCGACCGGTTCGTATTCGTGCGAGCTTTACGCCGCGAAGAAAAGCGACTTCTGGCTCAGTCCGTCGTTCAGCGAAGACATGTTTCGAGTGGACATTTTCTGGTATGGTTACAATGCCGATGATCCTCAGAAAGTTTACTATCCGCAGTTTTGGAAGCTGTTGACGCCGAAATTTCCCTGCCGTTTTCATTGGGGCAAATACATGCCCGTCGATCCGAATTATCTGCGCGCGCAATATCCCAAGTGGGACGCGTTCATAAAACTGCGAGAAGAGATGGATCCCGCGCAGATTTTCGTGACGAAGTATTGGCGGGAGAGATTGGGGATTCAATCGAAGTGACGAGAGGGAGAACGAAGAGGAGAAGATCACTTGCTACATTCCGATTCCCGAAAATGCTTCTAATGAAAAGCGCGGCTTGTTTGGCGAAGCCGAGTTTCATTTCGATGCCGCGCAAGATTGTTATCGTTGTCCCGCGCAACAAGAGCTGACTTTTCGCGGTGTGGCCGAGAAAGACGGACTTCAGGTTCGCGTTTATGAGGGCGTGGCGTGCAAGACGTGTGTGCTACGCTCACGATGCACCGCAAGCCAACGCAACAATCGTCGCATTTATCGCTGGGTTCATGAGGTGGTGATTGAAGCGTTGCGACAGCGCCTCGCGCAGAACCCGGACAAAGTCAAGAAGCGCGGGCATCTGGTGGAGCATCCGTTTGGCACACTCAAACACGCGATGGACAGCGGCTACTTTCTCATGCGCGGCTTGGAAAAAGTGTCTGCGGAAATGAGCCTGAGTGTGCTGGCGTACAACTTCAAGCGCGTGCTCAACATTTTGGGGGCCAAAGCGCTGCTTGCGGCGCTGATTTAAAGGGAAAATCCCTTTTTATTTTTTGCACATCGCCGACGCAAAGCAGGATCCTCTCCGCCATGAAAGAGATGCAGTAATGCCAAAGAACAAAAGTTCAGGTAAAAAATATTTTTGCCCCAGCGCATTCAACATGTTTTCACACAGGCTGAACCTTCCCTAGTGCTCGATACACAGCCCAGTTCTTGAGAAGCTTGCCGAGCGCGAGGGAAGTTTCTTCCAGAATGACGTTTGGGGTGAGGCGCAGGCTTCACATTCTAGCACTAGACAAGGCGGCTGTGATGGCGGCTTTTTTCAGCATGGATCGTTCTTACGCTAATATCTGCCTTTGCGATTGCGCTTTGCGAACCAACTTAGCGCGATTTGGATTGCAATTGAGTAAGCCGGTAAACTGCAAAGACGCGCTGTGTTTGGCGCGCCGGCGAGTTCTCAAAATCACAAGATCGCATTGGCTTTGAACTTGGAAAGGAGGAACGGAAATGTTGCAAGCACGATTCGACCGAAGAAAAATTTTTCGCTGGGTGGGATTGAGTTTCATGCTCGGCTGGAGCGCAGTTTCAGCGCTCGCGCAAACTGCAACCGTGCGCGGTAAAATTTCGGACGCGCAAACCGGCGAGGCCCTGCCGCAAGTCAACATTGTCGTCAAGAGCCCTGCCCGGACGACGGGCGCAGCGGCAAATTGGGAGGGCCGTTTTGAAATCAAAAATCTTGAGGCGGGTGTTTATGAAGTGAGCGCTTCGCTGATTGGATACGAAAAGCAGGCAGTCGCGAGCCTCGCATTGCAGGCCGGTGAGGAGAAAGAAATAAACTTCAAGCTGGTTCCCGCTGCGATTCAACTCAATCCCGTGGTGACCTCCGCTTCGCGGCATCAGGAAAAAGCGTTGGAAGCGCCGGCTGCCATTGCGGTGGTGGAAGCGGAAGAGGTGCAACGTCGCTCGGCGCTCACGATGATCGATCATGTGCGCGCGTTGCCGGGCGTGGACGTGGCGAGCAACGGTTTGGCGCAAAGCAGTATGGTCGTGCGCGGATTTAATAGCTTGTTCTCCACCAATCTGCTCGTGCTCACGGACAATCGTTATGCGAACGTGCCCTCGTTGCGCGTGAATAGTTACAACATGATTCCGATCAGCAACGATGATATCGCGCGCCTCGAAGTGGTCTCGGGCCCAGGCTCTGCGCTCTATGGCCCAAACTGCGCGAACGGCGTGCTGCACCTCATCACGCGCTCGCCGTTTGAATCTGCGGGCACGAGCATGAGCGTGAGCGGCGGAGGTCGCGACTTTTTGAACGTGTCGCAGCGCGGGCCGGGCGGCGGCAGCAATGTCTACGGCGCGGCGTTGCGGCACGCGGGCCTCCTCGGCGAGAAGATCGGCTACAAAATTTCCGCGCAATATCATCGCGGGCAGGATTGGCAGAGCTATTTGCCCGTTGATGTTGCGCCGCGCAAAATTATTTTTGGCAATCAAACCGCCACCGGCAAAATCACCGAAGGCGATTCCGTTTTCAACCAAGCGGATTTCGAGGTTGAAAAAATCGCCGGCGAAGCCCGCGTGGATTTTCGCTTCACTCCGAATACGAATCTCATCGTGAATGCCGGCGTGAATCGCGTCGATCAAATCGATCTCACCACGGTCGGCGCGTTTCAAGTGCAGGATTGGACCTATAGCTACGCGCAGGCGCGCTTCACTTTCAAAAATCTTTTCGCGCAAGGCTTTGTCAACGCCAGCGACGCGGGCGAGACGTTTGGTTTGCGCACCGGAAATTTCACGTTCGACAATTCCAAACTGTTCGTCGGGCAAGCGCAGCACGGTTTCGCGCTCGGCAATCGTCAGCGCTTCACGTATGGTTTGGATGCGCAGCTCACGCGGCCGGACACGAAGAGCACGATTCACGGCCGCAATGAAAACGAGGACAACATCGACGAGCTGGGCGTTTATCTGCAATCCGAAACGCAAATTTCTTCGAAGCTCGAGGCCGTCGCCGCGCTGCGTTATGACCGGCACAATCATCTCGATCCGCAATATTCGCCGCGCGCGGCGCTGGTGTTCAAGCCGAGGCCGGAACACAATTTTCGCGCGACGTACAACCGCGCCTTTCGCACGCCCACGCCCGCGACTTTTTTTGTCGATATTTTAGCGGAAAACATTCCCAGCCCGTTCAATCCTACAAAACCATTGATTTCGATTCGCGCATTCGAAACGCCGGGCGCCATCACGTTTCGCCGCGACGGCAACAGCCGCCCTTTGATGATGACGCAGCTTTTGCCGCCGGGTCTCGGCTATGTTCCCGCCAACGTGAATACCGTGTGGCCCGCGTTGCGGCAAATTTTGATTCTCGGCTCGCCGCCGGAATTGCAAGCTTTACTCGCGGCCACGTTGCCGGAAACGCTCGGCAGTGAAGTCGCGGGCGATTTGCGCCGTTTGAATCCGATCACGGAACAGTTCGATTTGGTCGCGGAGGTGAAGGATCGTCCTGCGCTCAAGCCGGAGATCAACAATACGTTTGAGTTGGGTTACAAAGGCGTGCTCGGCGATAAGCTGCTCGTGGGCGTGGATGTTTATCACACGCAGTACAAAGATTTTTTGAGCGAGCTGCAAACGCTGAATCCCAATGTGTTCGCGAATCCGGCGCAACTCGGCGCGGCGTTGCAGCCCACTGCGATTGCAATCACGAATGCGTTCATCGCGCAGGGTTTTCCTGCCGAGGTCGCGCAAGCGCAAGCTGCGGCGATTGTCACCGGTCTCGTCACCGGCGCGGCGCAATTGCCGCTCGGCGTGGTTTCGCCGGAGCAGATCGCGAACGACACCGACGTGATTCTCACCAACCGCAACTTCGGCAATATTTCCGTCAATGGTTTGGATTTGAGCTTGACCTGCTTTGCCGGGCCGCGTTGGGTGTTTGCGGGCAGCTACTCTTTTGTCACGAAGCAAGGGGTCAATCTCTTCAAACGCGCCAATCGGGTTTATTTCAGCAACGTGGCAGGCGTGGACGACATCGCGCTGAATGCCCCGGCCAACAAGGCCGGGCTGACCGCGCAGTATCGCAATCTCAAAAAGACTTTTGAAGTGGAGTTGCGCGGCCGTTATGTGGAGGGCTTTCCGATGAAATCCGGCATCTATGCCGGCGAGGTGCAAACTTATTTCGTGAGTGACGCGAATCTCGCCTACGATCTTCCGTTTGCGCACGGCGCGCGCGTGAGCCTGACGGCGTTGAATCTTTTTGATAAAAGGCATCGCGAGTTCGTCGGCGCGCCGATGTTGGGAAGGTTGGTGCTGGCGAAAGTGACGCAGTCGTTTTGAGGGCAGGGTGAGGGCGAAGGGCGAAGGGCGAAGGGCGAAGGGCGAAGAGCGAAGAGCGAAGAGCGAAGGGCGAAGAGCGAAGGGTACCCGCGCCATTGCAACCTGCTTTAATCTCCCTTCGCCTTTCCTCCTTCGCTTTTCGCTCTTCGTCTACCTCCTTTCATTTTTTTGCAGCGATGAATAACCTCGGAGCTGCGATGCTCGATTTGCAGAATTATTTTGCCAAGGAAATCCTCCACGAGGGATTGAAAACCCTCGTCTATCGCGGCGCGCGCAAAAGGGACGGCGTGCCAGTGGTGTTAAAAACACTGCGGCAGGAATATCCCGAGCCGGCGGCGCTGGCCAGGCTACGGCACGAGTTCGAGCTTACGCGCCATTTGGAAATCAGCGGCGTCGTCAAATTTTTTGAATTGCTCGAACACCACAACAGCGCGGTTTTAGTGGAAGAAGATATCGGCGGGCAATCGCTGCAAGCGTTGCTGCAAACGCAAAAGCCCGACCTCGAAACCTTTCTTGCTCTCGCCGTGCAGTTCGCGGAAACGCTGGGGCATCTGCATCAGCGCGGCATCATCCACAAAGACCTCAATCCTTCCAATCTCGTCGTCAATCCCGCCACGCGGCAAACGAAGCTCATCGATTTCGGCATTGCTACGCAGCTTCCCAAAGAACATTTGAGTTTGCGCAGTAACTTTGAAGGCACGCTGGCTTACATGTCGCCCGAACAAACGGGCCGCATGAATCGCGCGCTGGATTATCGCACGGATTTTTACTCGCTAGGCGTCACATTCTATGAAACGCTGACCGGGCAGTTGCCCTTTCCCACTCACGATCCGGTCGAGCTGGCGCACAGTCACATTGCTAAAACTCCTGTGGCGCCGGCGGTGGTCGACTCTCGCATTCCGCCCGCGCTTTCTGAGATTGTCATGAAGCTGCTGGCGAAAACCGCGGAGGCGCGTTATCAAAGCGGATTCGGCTTGCAAGCCGATCTGGAAAAATGCCGGCAGCAATGGCAAAGCCTGGGCCGCATCGAAAGCTTTGCGCTGGGGCAAGCCGATTTTTCCGAGCGCTTTCAAATTCCGGAGAAGCTCTATGGCCGCGAGCACGAGATCAAAACTTTGTTGGAAGTTTTTGACCGCGTGCTGGAAGGCCGCCGCGAGATGATGCTGGTGACCGGCGATCCGGGCATCGGTAAATCTGCCCTGGTTCATGAAGCGCAAAAAGCTCTCGTGCGCGAAAAAGGCCATTTCGTCGCCGGCAAGTTCGATCAATATCAACGCCATATTCCCTATGCTTCGTTGATTCTTGCCTTTCAGGATTTGGTGCGGCAGATTTTGACGGAGAGCCAGGCGAGCTTGCAATATTGGCGCGAGCGCATTCAAAACGCCGTGGGCGTCAACGGCAAAGTCATTGCCGAAGTCATTCCGGAAATCGAGCTGATCATCGGCAAACAACCGCCGATGCCGGAGCTGTCGCCGGCCGAGGCGCAGAATCGTTTCAATCTCGTCTTTCAAAATTTTGTGAGCGCTTTGCCGGCGCAGGAACATCCGCTCGTCATTTTTACGGATGATTTGCAGTGGGCGGATTTACCCTCGCTGAAACTGCTGCACTATCTCATCACGGGAACGGCCTCGCCCTATTTCCTCGGCATCGGCGCTTATCGCGATAATGAAGTCGGGGCCGGCCATCCGTTGATGCTTGCCATCAACGAGATCGAAAAGACTGGCGTTGCTTTCAACCGGATTGCTTTGAAACCGCTGCAACTCGGCCACATCACGCAATTGTTATCCGACACGTTGCAAAACGTAGCGCAGGCATCCCGGCCTGCAGATAAGAAGTCTGCGCAGCACGAGGAAAACGTAGCGCAGGCGTCCTCGTCTGCAGACAAGAGGTCTGCGCTACGTTCCGTTGCTGCGCTACGTCCGCTGGCCGAGCTGATTCTGGCAAAAACTGCGGGCAATCCGTTTTTTGTGAATCAGTTTCTCGCTTCGCTTCACGAAGAGAAGCTGCTGTTGCCGGATAGGTCGAGCCGCGCGTGGCAATGGGACATGGAGAAAATCCGCGAGCGCAACATCACCGACAACGTGGTGGAGCTGATGACGGCAAAGCTGAAAAAACTTCAACCGCAAACGCAGCAGGAGCTGGTGCTGGCGGCTTGCATCGGCAATGAGTTCGAAGCGCAAACGCTGGCGATCATCTCGGAAAAATCAGCCGAAGCGGCGACGCAAGATCTTTCCGAAGCGCTCGCGCAGGGCCTGGTTTTGGCGCTTAATAAAAACCCTCAGGCCGTTGATGGCGGCCACCTCGCCGCAAGAAAAAATGAGGCGCTCACGTTTCGCTTCTCTCACGACCGGATTCAACAGGCGGCTTATTCCCTGCTCTCGGAAGCAGAGCGCAACCAAATCCATTGGCGCATCGGGCAACTACTGCTCAAGAACACGCCGGCGGCCAAGCGCGAACAAAAAATTTTCGACCTCGCAGCTCAACTCAATCTCGGCCGCAGCATGCTCGGCTCTGAGGCGGAAAGAATCGAGTTGGCGCAATTGAATTTGCAAGCCGGCCGTAAGGCGAAGCTTTCCACGGCGTATGAGCCGGCGCGCAATTTTTTGCAAGCCGGGCTCGATTTGTTGCAGGCAGATGACTGGAGCAAGCATTATGATCTCGCGCTCGATCTGCGCGTCGAGGCCGCGGAGGCGGCCTATCTCTGCGGCGATTTTGCGGCGATGGAAAAATTGGCGACGGTGGTGGAGCAGCGCGCGAAAAGTTTATTGGATCGCGTGCGCGTTCACCTCATCAAGCTGCAAGCCGCGATCGCGCAGAATAAATTAAAAGAAGTGATCAGCGCGGCGCTGCCGGTGATGCGGAAACTCGGTTTGCATTATCCCGACAAGCCGAGCAAATTGCAAGTTGCCATCGAGCTGCTGAAAACCAAATGGGCGCTCGCGGGAAAGAACATCGAGCGTTTGGGCGAGTTGCCGGCGATGACGGATGCGCACATGCAGGCAGCGCTGGGCATGAGCATACGCGTGGGCATGGCCGCCTATTTTGAAGATCCGAATCTGTTGGCGATCACCGCTTTAAAGCCGGTGCGCATGTTTTTGCGGCGCGGCAATGCTCCGCTTTCTCCTTTACTCTACACGAGCTATGGCATCGTGCTGTGCGGCGTGTTGAACGATATCGAGGCCGGTTATCGCTTCGGCAAGTTGGGGTTGCGGCTCGCGGAAAAATTTCCGGCCGCGGAATTCAAGTGCCGCCATCTTTTTGTGCATGATTGCCTCATCCGCCATTGGAAAGAGCCGGTGCGCGACACGCTCGACTCCTTTCTCGAAGCGCACAAATACGGCCTCGAGCTCGGCGATTTGGAATATGCCGGGTTGGCGATTTTGCAACATCTGCTCTCCTCGTTTCTCGCCGGCGTCGAATTGACAAAGCTCGAGGCCGAGCGTGAGAAATACGATCATGCGATCAAGTCGTTGCGCAATGAAACTTACATTCATGTGAAAAATATTTGCCAGCAGCAGGTTTTGAATTTCATGGGCAAGTCGGCCGACCCGCTGCGCTTGGTTGGGGAAATTTATGACGAAGAGGTGAGTCTCGCGGAGCATCTCAAGGACAACGACCGCTATGCGCTGTACGATTATTATTACGGCCGGCTTTTTCTCGATTACCTGTTCGAGAACCATGCCCGCGCGCTGGAAGATGCGCAGTTGGCAGTGAAGTATTTGGACGCGGTCGGGACCTTGGCGTTGACGTTCGTGAATTTCTACGAGTCTCTGGCCGCGCTCGCGCACGAGGCCGCTTCGCCGGCGGAGCAGAAACGTTTGCGGCGTAAAGTGAAAGCCAATCAAAAGAAAATGAGCAAGTGGGCCAAACATGCGCCGGCGAATCATTTGCACAAGTATGAATTAGTGGAAGCCGAGCTCGCGCGCGCGCAGAGCCGGCATAGTAGCGCAGGCTTCCAGCCTGCTTCTGCTCAAAGCGCAGACAAGAGGTCTGCGCTACATCTGAAAGCGATGAGGCTTTATGACCAAGCCATTGCGCACGCGAAAGAGAGCCAAAACTTGCGCGAAGAAGCGCTTGGCAATGAGCTGGCGGCGAAATTTTATTTGGGTCGCGGCCAGGAGAAGATCGCCAAAACTTATTTGCGCGAAGCGCGCTATCTCTATCACAAATGGGGCGCGTTTGCCAAAGCGCAGCAACTCGACCGGAAATATGGCGAGTTGCTGCAGGAGATGATCGCCACCGCCAAAAGCCTCGAGACCACTACGATCATGAGCACGAGCACTTCCACCGGCGCTAGCAGCGGCACGCTCGACGTGCTTTCCGTGTTAAAAGCCACACAGGCGATCTCGGGTGAAATCGATCTCCCAAAACTGTTGATGAAGATGATTGCCATCGTGATCGAAAACGCCGGCGCGCAACGCGGCTGTTTTTTGATCGAAAGCGAAGGGCGGTGGTTGATCGAAGCTGAGGGTTTTGCGGATGGAAGCGCGCCAGCGGTTTTGCAATCGCGGCCCATTGAAGAAACGGGCAAGCAGCTTTTGTCCGCGGGCATCGTGCATTACGTGAGCCGCGCGCGCGAAACCGTGGTGTTGGGTGACGCCGCGCAAGAGGGCCGATTTACCGGCGAGGTTTATGTGCAGCAACGAGGCTCGCGTTCGCTGTTGTGCAAGCCCGTGATCAAGCAAAACGATCTCATCGGCATTCTTTATCTTGAGAACGACCTCTCCACGAACGTCTTTGTGCCCGGCCGCCTCGAAGCGTTGGAGATTCTTTCCGCGCAGATCGCGGTCTCGTTGGAGAATGCGCGACTCTACAAACGTTTGGAGCAATACAATCGCACGCTGGAAGAGAAAGTGCAACAACGCACCGTCGAATTGCAGGACAAGAACGCGGAGTTGACGCAAACGTTGCAGCGTTTGCGCGACATGCAGAACCAGCTCGTCACGCAGGAGAAGCTCGCCTCGCTCGGCCAGCTCACTGCGGGCATCGCGCACGAAATCAAAAACCCGCTGAATTTCGTGAACAACTTCGCCGTGCTCTCGGTGGATTTGGCGAAGGAACTGCGGGAGGAAATTGATAAGCGAAGGGCGAAGAGCGATGGGCGAGGGGAGAAGGGCGATGGGCGCGATGACAACTTCGAGAATATCGAAGAGATACTGGAGACGTTGATACAGAATGCCGAGAAGATCAATCACCACGGCAAGCGCGCGGATAGTATCGTGCGGAGCATGATGCAGCATTCGCGCGGCAAAACCGGCGAGCGCGAGTTGACCGATATTAATGCGCTCGTGGACCAGGCGCTGAGTCTGACGTATCATGGCTTGCGCGCGAACGACGCTTCGTTCAATATTACGATTGAAAAAGAATATGACGATACCGTCGGCCGACTCGCGGTCATCCCGCAGGACTTGAGCCGCGTGTTTTTGAATATCATCAACAATGCGTGTTATGCGGCGTATCAAAAGCAAAAGGCAAACGGCAAAGAGCAAACGGCAAATAACAATTTCTCGCCGACGCTTTCCGTCTCCACCAAAAATCTCGGCGATCAAATCGAAATCCGCATTCGTGACAATGGCAACGGCATTCCAGCGGAGATTCGCGAGAAAATTTTCACTCCTTTCTTTACGACGAAACCGACCGGACAGGGCACGGGATTGGGCTTGTCGATCAGCTACGACATTATCGTGCAGCAACATCGTGGGGAGATCAAAGTGGAAACCGAGGAAGGGAAGTTTACGGAGTTTGTGGTGAGGCTGCCGAGGGCATAGGCGACGGGTGATAGTGTTAGAATTTAACAACTCTCTTGGTTATGGAACCTTCTGCACATGCGGATATGCCAGAATCTTCGCGTCAACTGTCATCACTGGGCAGTTGTGAATTCGCGCGGTAGCAACAATCATTTGATCGGCAGGATCACGATGAAACGTGCCAGGCAATTGCGTTGATTCCACGACAATGCGCGGTGTGAGATCGAGCAGACGGATGCCAGGATAGGCCAATGCTTGATCAAGCCAGTCGGCGACCGGGCTTGGAAGCTTGAGCCGATTGTATTCCACCAGCTTGGCGACTTTCCCAGCAGGAGATGACGCTAACACCCAAGCCTTGAGCTTCGTGCGCTTGAAGATAAGCACGATGAGCATTCGAAAGTTGCGCATCTCCATGCACCCACCAAACCCAGATGTGAGTGTCAAGAACAATCACTGCGCCGCCTCCCAGTCGGTTTGGGCGACAGGTTCAGTCGGATCGATGTAGGTGACAGGCGTGCCACGCAGCGGGTACGGATTCTGGCGCGGCGAAGTCGAAGGCCGTGTTAAAATGATGACTTCGACGGATTCACCGGCTGGAAACGGCAGGTTATTCAATTTGAGCGTGCCGTCGTTGGCAACGGTGGTTTGCACGTGATAGGCTTGCATTTGATTTCTCCAAATTTTGTTTATTGAGAATTTAGCTTTTTAAGGAAAGGCAAGAGGGCAGAACGCAAAACCAGAATGATCAGGCCGCTTGTGCGACCAAATAGGGCTGTTTAATTGCGGCCATCGGGATAATCTGGTGAGTATGAGCGGGCGCGTAACTGCTGAGTTTCAGAAACTCGGATAAAGGCGTCTTTTGCAACATCGCCAAAATTTTGTCGCGCGCTTCGTCTGGCCATTCATCCGTTAATAATTGAAAATGGACTTCACCAAATTGGTTCCGTTGCAGAAGCCGCGAAAAGCTGATAAAACTCAGGCTCAAAGGCTCGTTGGTATCCCAATCGAAACGCAAGACGATATTCTCGGTCAATTCAATGGCGCATGTCGCTTCGGCAGAATGGAGAATGATTTCCAATATATCACCCTCACGATCATATTCGTACGAGGCGGTTTTGCCCGCGCCAAGGATGAGCTCTTGTTTTTCAATATTCATAAACTTTCACCGTTAGTGACGCATTGTGAGGCCCCAGGCACTCACAACAAAATTGTTGGAAACTGTGTTGCCGTTATTTTCTTGCGACTCAAATCGGAAGGCAACGACAACGATGACGCCATTAAATGGCGGGCGCAGCTTGTCACAGCGCAGGCGATAAACGAATGTTTGCGGGTCTTGCGGCTGTTGTCGCCGTTTTCCGTGACGCACGGTATTGAGAATGTCGTCGAAATGATTGTGTAGCTCGCGATGTCCGGCAACAATATGCTGCCAACGTTCTTCGGTTAAATAAATCTCGTGTCCATCGCTATCATGCACATACCATTTACCCATCTGATTTTTCATGGTTTTGTGCATTAAAATGTAAGCAAGATTTTGTATACTTGTCAAGAAGATTAACGAGGCCACCGCCATGAAAAAACTCCTGCTCCTCATTTTCATTCTCGCGGGCGGCACGAACCCCGAACCGGCGAAGGCGCAAACCCCAAGCGCTCTACGCTCTTCGCCTTCGGCCCTCAGCCCTCCGCCCAACGAGCTCGGCAAACCCTTTCTCACGAACTGGCTGCCGAAAGACTACGGCGCGGATACGCAAAACTGGGCGATTGTGCAGGACGACCGTGGGGTGATGTATTTCGGCAATAACCGCGGCATTCTCGAATACGATGGCGTTTCCTGGCGGCTGATTCAGTTCCCCAACAAGAGCGTCTGCCGCTCGCTGGC
>Ga0247727_10008066_pt1 | contig 19713 bp, 14 predicted proteins | sample WisWelCaveWW1625_FD_202498 | JGI IMG/M metagenome (GOLD analysis project Ga0247727, IMG submission 202498) | Biofilm microbial communities from Wishing Well Cave, Virginia, United States - WW16-25 | ecosystem: Environmental > Aquatic > Deep subsurface > Groundwater > Cave microbial mat | place... | reverse complement strand
AACATCCTGGCCAGGAACCGGCGTGAATTGAGCGCCGCCTCGCGCCCGGCGTCGTAGCGCTCCACGTACACGTACGTGACGCCTGGAACCAGCCGGACGTTGCGCCGGATCGTCCCGGCGATGCGCGGATCCTGCGAGGCGGCGCGAACGAGCATCTCGCCCGCCATGAGGCTTTCGGCCTGCACCAGCCAGACGCGGCCGCGCGTGGGCTCGTTGGTGCCCCGCTCGACGGCCGGGCTGCGGGCGACGCCGAGGATCGGTACCCACGGCGCGTCCCCGGCCGGCGCGCCGAGCTTGATCATGCGACCGACGGCTTCCTGGCCCGGATACAAGCGGGCCGCCGCGGCGGCATCGAGAATCGCGGCCCCGTTCCCCACCGCGTCGCCTGGCTCGAAGTCCCGGCCTCTGAGAACCGGCAGACCCAGCACCCGGAGATACGCCGGCGAGACGACTTGCACGAAGCCGGTCTCGATGGTGCGGGTGGAATCGCCGACGATCATCTCCGCTGTGAGGACCCTGCCCTGTATGTCCCGACCGCCGCCACGGAGCGCCGCCTCGAGGACGCCCGGCGTGTTCCGCACGGCCCCCAGCAGTTCGGACGACCGAACGCGGATCGCCGTGGGATCCCAGCGACGCTTGCCGCCCTGGACCCAACCGCGCAGGAGGGTGTTCGTCTGGACACCAGGGTTCGGGCGCTGCAGCTGCTGCACGGTGCGCAGCAACAGGCCGCCGCCCATCAGCAGCACCAGTGCCAGAGCGGTTTCGAGAATCACCAGCGGGCTGTAGCGGTGCCGGAGCCGGCCCGTCGTGCCGGCGCCGTCCTTCAGCGGTTCGCTGACGTCGACGTCGAGCGCGACGCGGATCGCGGGCACCAGGCCGAACACGATGGCCGAAACCGCCGCGGCGAGGGCCCCGAGGGTGAACACGCGCCAGGAAAGCTGCGGCTGCATGAGGCCGACCCAGGTCACCTCCGGCGGGACGCGGTTGGTGAGGACGTCGGCGCCCCACGCCGCGACGATCGCGCCGAGCCCCGCGCCGCCGAGTGTGATCACCAGGCACTCGGTGAACATCTGCCGCACCACGGCCGCGCGGCTCGCGCCGAGGGCCATGCGCAGGGCCAGCTCGCGACGCTTCGACAGGCCGCGGGCGAGCATCAGGTGGGCGAGGTTCACGCACGCGATGATCAGGACGGCCAGCGCCGAGCCCACCATCGCCTTGTGGATGTCGCGGAGCACTTCCTCGCGGTAGCGAATCGGGACCAGCTCGAAATGAAAGGGGCCGTCGAGCGCGACGTGACGGGCCGTGAGGACGGCCGCCAGCACGTGCAGCTCGTTCGCGGCCGCGAGGCGCGACACGCCGGGCTTGAGGCGGACCAGCGGCGTGAGGTTCCGCGTGATCGAGCCCTCCGCCTCGGTCGCGGGGGGGAGCGGAACCCACACCGACCCGTGGACGCCGCGCGGCAGCACGCCGAGGACGATGTACGATCGCTCGCCCAGCGTGACCATGCGTCCGGCGCTGAACCGCCGCGTGCCGGCGATCTGCCGCCACAAGCCGCGCGACACCACGGCCACGGCTTCGCCGTCCGCGGCTGTGAACAACCGCCCCTGCTCGACCTCGAGCCCCAGCGTCGTGAAGTACGACGGCGTGACCCGCGTGACAGTCATCTCGCGCATCTCGGCTTCCGCCACGAGCTGGCGATCGCCGGTTTCGGGAACGACGGCCGCGAACGAACGAGTCTCGTTGCGGATCGCGCGATACAGGTCCTGCGGCCGCATCGAGGTGCGACGCCAGCCTGCCCACCACCGCACCCTGAACAACTGGTCCGGCTCGCGGTACGCCACGTGCGGGTTCACCACGGCGTCCAGCACCGCGAACATGGTGGTCGAGAGCCCGAGGCCCAGCCCGAGCGCGAGGATGGAAATCGCGACGAACAGCGGGCTCTTGGCGAGCGAGCGGAACGCGTAGCGCAGACTGGTCATGGAGTTCTGCTACGCTAACGCGGAGGGAGGCGTCTCGACACGCGGTCCCCACGTCGCATAGGGCGACGTCCGTTCGTACTCCTCGGGGTGCGCGCGGAACCAGCTCATGACGAGCATGAGCTGCCCCATCTCGCTGCCGGTGCGGGCCACCGGGGCGGGCTCGGGATCCCGGGTGTGCCGCCGCACCAGCGCCGCGAAGGCTTCGCGCTCGATGGGTGTGCGCGGCACGGCCGCCACGGCGCGCACAGTGCCGCGGCGGACGAGGTACACGCGCTCGTCGCGCTCGCCGCCCTCGTCCTCGACCGTGTAGACAAAGCTCAGCGCCTCCACTGCGGCGCGCAGGCGCGAGACCGCGGCGAACAGCCGCGTCAGCTCGTCGAGCTTGCCGCGCCAGTGCGCCGCCCGCTCGAACTGCTGAGCGGCCGCGGCCTCGTGCATCGCGTCGAGCACCCGGTCCAGGGGGTGGGCCGAGCGCCCCTCGAGGAAGTCCTGCGCGGCGCGCACGGCGCGGCCATAGCGGTCGGCGCCGACCCTCGCGGCGCACGGGCCGAGGCAGGTTTTCAGCTCGTGCCGGATGCACAGGGGCGCGAGCGGCGCTTCGAACAGCGAGGCCTGGTCGCGGAAGCGCATCGGCGTCCGGTCGGCGCAGTCGCGCAGCCCGAGCAGGTCGGCGAGCACGTGCACCGCGCCGTGGGTCTGCGCCCGGCCGCGAAACGGGCCGAAGTACAGCCCGCCCGGATCGCGCGCCTGGGCCGTGACGGCCAGCCGCGGCACCGGCCCGCCCGCGACCTTGATGAACGCCAGCGAGGCCGGCGAGGCGCTGCCGTGCACGTTGTAGCGCGGCCGCAGGGTCTGGATCAGCCTCAGCTCCTCGAGCAGGGCCGCGAACTCGCTCGGCACGTGGCGCCAGCGGATGCCGGCCGCCGAGCGGATGAGGAGCGAGCTCTTGGACCTGGAGGGCGCCGAGAAGTAGGACAGCAGGCGCTGGCGCAGGTTCTTCGCCTTGCCCACGTAGACCACCGCCCCGGTCGCGTCGAGGAGCTCGTACACGCCGGGGCGCTTGGCCGCGTTCGCCATGACCCGCCGCTTGAGCGCGGCCGGCGTCGCGGGCGCCGGTATGATCTCCTGGAGCGCTAGCGCTGACATCCCGGACAAAAGTATGTCGAGCGGCTGTCGATGGCGTGGGTCAAAGCGACACGCTTGCCGCCGCCGCAGCGCAGGCACGGCTCGCCGGCACGCTCGTATACGGCCAGGCGCCCCTGGAACCCGCCCGGCTCGCCGGTGCCGGTCCGGTAGTCGCGAACCGTCGTGCCGCGGCCGCGGATCGAGCGGGCCAGCACGTCCACCACCGCCGCGTGGAGCCGCTCGGCCTCCTCGGGCTGCACCGTGCGCGCTGCGCGCGACGGATCGATCCGCGCGATCCACAGGGCCTCGTTGGCGTATATGTTCCCCACGCCCGCGAGCCGGCGCTGATCCATCAACGCCTTTTTCACGGCCAGGCCAGCATCCCGAAGGATGGCCGCGAGGGAGTCAGGCGTGAACGAGGGCTCGAGCGGCTCCGGCCCCAAGGCTGCGTCGTATCGCGTCCATTGGGTCGGGCTGAGCAGGAAGATCGCGCCGAGACGCCGGACGTCGCGGTAGCGTATCCGCGCGCCCGAGTCGAGGTCCAGGTGAAGCACGTCGTACGGGTCGCGAGGCCGTCGTCCACGGTCGACCGTCGACCCTCGACGATCGACCAGCAGCGATCCGGTCATGCGCGGCTGGATCACGACCCGCCGGCCATCGTCGAGCTCGAGCACCACGTGCTTCGCCCGGCGGCCCACGCTCCGCACCTGTCGGCCGCGGACCCCGCGTTCGAACGCGGGACGGCGGATCTGCCGGAGGACGTCGGTCTTGAACAGGCGGGCGGTGACGATCGTGCGGCCTTCGAGGTGCGGCCGGACGTCACGGGCGATGGTCTCGACTTCGGGGAGCTCGGGCATCGGAAATGGCCAGTAGCGAGTAGCGAGTAGCGAGTGGCGAGTGGCGAGTGGCGTCCCCTACTCGCTACTCGCCACTCGCCACTCGCTACTTTCTCGCAATCTCCCTCCATCCGATGTCTCTCCGGTACTGCTTCCCCTCGAACTCGATCGCGGCCGAGGCGTCCCGGCTCCGGGCAGCCGCCGAGGCGATGTCCGGACCGGTGGCGGTCACCCCGAACACCCGACCGCCGGAAACCCGGAGACGACCCTCGTCGTCGAGACGGGTACCGGCGTGGAAGACCATGACGTCGGTCGCCTGCTCGAGGCCCCTTGGGATTCGGATCTCCGCCCCCGTCCTGGGAGCGTCCGGATACCCCTCCGCGGCGAGAACAGTTGTCACTGCGGCGTGCCGTGTCTGACCCAGGCGGAGGCCCTCGGGCATCCACCCTCCTTCGGCGATCATCCGGAGCACCGGCAAAAGGCCAGGCGGGGCAGCCGCCAGGATAGCCTGTGCTTCGGGGTCCCCGAAGCGACAGTTGAACTCAATGACCGAAAACGAGCCGTTTTCGCGGAGCATCAAACCGACGTAAAGTGTTCCACGGTAAGGTGCTCCCATGTCCGCCATGGCCCGAATCGTAGGCCTTATGACCTCGGCTGCGATGCTCCGCAGTAGTGTCGGGGTGGCGATGCCGACGGGGCAGTATGCTCCCATTCCACCGGTGTTTGGACCGGCGTCACCCTCACCAATCCGCTTGTGATCCTGGGCGGGCGGGAGCACCGCGTAGTGCTCTCCATCGGTGATTACCAGGACCGACAGCTCCTCACCGGTCAGGAACTCCTCAATCAGGATCTCCGAGCCGGCCTCCCCGAGCGACCCCTGGAGCATCGCCGTGGCGGTCGCCTTGGCGTCCGCGCGGGTCTGGCAGACGACGGCCCCCTTCCCGGCCGCCAGGCCCGACGCCTTGACCACCAGAGGCTCGGCGTGCCCGGCGATGTACTTGAGGGCCTTCTGGAGGTCGGTAAACGTCTTGGTGGCGGCGGTGGGGATACCCGCCTTCGCCATCAGGTCCTTGGCGAAACGCTTGGAGGCCTCGATCCGGGCGGCTGCGGCCGTGGGGCCGAACACGGGGATGCCGGTCTTCTGGAGCCGGTCGGCGAGCCCTCCGGCCAGGGGGGCCTCTGGCCCCACCACGACGAGGTCGACGGACCGCTCCCTGGCGCTGGCGGTAACCGCCTCGACGTCGGTGGCGGAGCCGGGGATGTTGGTGGCGAGCTTGGCGGTGCCGGCGTTGCCGGGCAGGCAGAAAAACGTCGCTTCCGGATTGTCGCGGTGAAGGGCCCACAGCAGGGCGTGCTCGCGCCCCCCACCGCCGACAATCAGTACCTTCACTTGTTGCCGGACCCCTTGTTGAAGGCGCTCGCGAACGCGTCGCGGGCCTTCCGCGCGACCTCGGCGACCGAATCCACGGCCTCCCTGGCCTGCGCGGCGTAGTAGTCACCGGCTTCCTTGAAGTCCTCGGACAAAGGGCGCTGATCGTCCTGCGTGCCGCGCCGCGGATACTCGCCGCGGAGGATGCGGTCGTAGTGGCCGGCCTCGACCCAGCGCTGCAGCTCGGCGGCCCGCAGCGTGTGGAAGGGGTGCGTCATCCAGAGCGTGTTGAGGACCTTCGCGATCGCGTCCACTGCGTCGCCGCCCTCCTCGTACTCCTTGGCCTGGACCATGAACGCGTTGAGGTCCATCTCCTCGACGTTCCCGCCGCCGGCCATCTTCATGAACATGCGCATCGAGGCGATGGGATCTTGGCTCGCCAGGAGACCTGCCCGGTCGCACGACAGCTCGCTCTTCCGGTACCACTCCATCAGCGCGATCTGGATCGGGAGCAGGGCCATGCCGGCCAGGAAGGGGAGCGCGCGCGCGCCGAACGTGATCAGAATGAAGAGGATGGTCCGGTACAGGGAATGACCGCTCATCACGTGCCCCAGCTCGTGGCCGAGGATCGTGTGCAGCTCCTCGTCGTCGAGCATTCCCAGTGCGGTCGAGTTGAGCACGATGAACGGCCGGTCCATGCCGAAGGCGCCGGCGTTGAAGAACGGCGACAAGGTGACGTACAGCTCGGGCCGGGGCTCCCAGTCGAGGGTCGCGACCACGTCGTTGTACGCCGCGTGGACTTTGGGGAATTGCGTGGGCCCGACGCGCACGGCGTTGGCCTGGAACAGCAGGCGGATGCCGCGCTCGCCGAAGAAGCCGTAGATCTTCCGCACGACCTCGTCGAACCCCGGAATCGAGCGCATGGCGTTCAAGGCGGCCCGGTCGGCGGGATGCTCCCAGGCCCGGGTCGAGATCTGCGTCAGCACCGTCCGCGCGCGACGGGTGGGCTGGGGCAGGTTGGCGTCAGTCATCGAGCTCTCCCATAAGAGACATACACCCCGTAACGTGGCCCCCCACCGAAAGTTTCAGCGCCAGCGGAAGGCGTGATCCGCCTCACCCCAGGGCCCGATCGAGGTCGGCAATCAGGTCCTCCGCGTCCTCGATGCCCACCGAAAGCCGCACCAGGCCGTCGGTGAGGCCCATCGCCTGCCGCATCGAGGGCGGCACGGCCGCGTGGGTCATGGTGGCCGGGTGCCCGATGAGACTTTCGACCCCGCCGAGCGATTCGGCGAGGGCGAACAGGCGGGTCCCGGCGACCATCTGTTTGGCCCGTTCCAGCGAGCCCAGCTCGATCGAGATCATGCCGCCGAAGCCCGACATCTGTCGGCACGCGAGGTCGTGCTGGGGGTGCGAGGGCAGGCCCGGGAAAAACACCTGCTGCACGCGCCGGTCCTGCTCGAGCCAGCTCGCGATCCGCCGGCCGTTGGCGTCGTGCTGGCGCATGCGCAGGGGCAAGGTCTTGGTGCCGCGCAGGGCGAGCCAGCTGTCGAACGGTCCCGGCACCGCGCCCACCGACTTCTGGATGAGCTGCAGCTGCTCGGCCAGGTCGTCGCGGGTCAGCAGCGCCAGCCCGCCGACCATGTCGGAGTGGCCGTTCAGGTACTTGGTCGTCGAGTGCACGACGATGTCGGCGCCGTGCTCGATCGGGCGCTGGAAGATCGGGGTGGCGAAGGTGTTGTCGACGACGTAGAGGAGCTTGCGATCGCGGGCGAGGTCACCGAGGGCGGCGAGATCCGCCAGGCGCATCAACGGGTTGGTCGGCGTCTCGATGAACAGCAACCGGGTTTTCGGCGTGACCGCCGCGGCGACCGTGTCCACCGCGCGCGTGTCCACGAAGCTGAACGTGAGGCCGAGGCGGGTGAGCACCTTGTCCATGAGGCGGTGCGTGCCGCCGTAGACGTTCTCGCCGCAGACCACGTGGTCGCCGGCCGAGAGCAGCGTGAGCACGCCGTGAATGGCGCCCATGCCCGACCCGAACGCGAAGCCGTGGGTACCGCCTTCGAGCGCCGCGACGTTGCGCTCGAGCGCCTGCCGGGTCGGGTTCACCGTGCGGGCGTAGTCGTATCCCTTGTTCCGCCCGATCCCGTCCTGGACGTACGTGGATGTCTGGTAGATCGGCAGCGTGACCGCGCCCGAGAGCGGCTCGGGCTCCTGGCCGGCGTGCACGGCGCGGGTCGCCAGGCCGAACTCGAGATCCTTGTCTTTTGCGCGGGTCATGAGAGTGCTCGGGTGGTCGGAGTCCCAGCGAAGGGTACACCGCCGCGGCGGAACGCGGCAAGCACGGCGGTTGACGACCTCCCGCCCCCGGTCTAGGCTCCTCTCGTGACTCCAGCCCCGATTTCGTGCCTCGTGGTGGACGACGAAGCCTCGGTCCGCCGCGTCCTGGTGCGCGTGCTGCAGGCGCAGGGATACGCGGTCCGCGAAGCCGGCTCGGGCCGCGAGGCCCTCGAGGAGCTGGCGCGCGAGGGCGCCGATCTCGTGATCAGCGACATCCACATGCCGGGCATGGACGGTCTGGCGCTGCTGGCCGAAGTCCGCGCGCGCTACCCGGACACGGGCGTCATGATGAACACGGGGGTAAGCGACGTGCGCACCGCCGTGCAGTGCCTGCAGGAGGGGGCGCTCGACTACATCGCCAAACCGTTCCAGATCGAGGAGGCGCAGGCGCGGGTGCGGCAGGCGCTCGAGCTGCGGCGGCTCCGGCTCGAGAACCGCGCCTACCAGACGGGCCTCGAGGCGCGGGTGCAGGAGCAGGCCGAACGGATCCGCGAGCTGTTCGTACGCGGCGTGCAGGTGCTGGCCCACGCGCTGGAAGCCAAGGATCCATACACCCGCGGGCACTCGGCGCGGGTGGCCGCCTATTCGCAGGCCGTGTGCGAGGCCTTGCGGCTGCCGCCGGCCCTGACGCACGAGATCCACCGCGGCGCGGAGCTGCACGACATCGGCAAGATCGGCGTAAGCGAGGCCATTCTGCTCAAGCCGGACCGCTTGACCGACGCGGAGTACGACCATATCAAGCAGCACCCGGTGATCGGCGAGCACATCCTCGCCCCGTTTTTCGCCGAGCACCCGATCGTCCTTGCGGTGACGCGCTCGCATCACGAGCGTCCCGACGGTCTCGGCTTCCCGGACGGGCTGGCCGGCCACGCGGTGCCGCTCGCGGCGCGCATCGTCGCGGTGGCCGACACGTTCGACGCGATGACCACGGCCCGGCCGTACCGCCACGCGCGCCCGCCCGCCGAAGGACTGGCCGAGCTCAGGCGGTGCGTGGGCACGCAGTTCGACCCGGAGGCGGTCGCGGCGTTCCTGCGCGCCTTCCCCGACGAAGCGCGGCTGCCGATCACCCCGCCGGAGCCGGTGGTGGAGGCACGCGCGTGACGCTGATGCGTTCGGTGTCCGGGCTGCGCGGCATCGTGGACCGGGACCTCACAACCGACGTGGTGACGATCTACGCGGGTGCGTTCGGCTGTTTCCTGCGCTCGCGCGGCGGCAAGACCGTGGCGCTGGCGCGCGACTCGCGGCAGTCGGGTCCGGCGTTCGCGGCGGCCGCGGCCGAGGCGCTGACGATGGCCGGGCTCGACGTGGTGGATCTCGGCATGGCGCCCACGCCCACGGCGCAGATGGCGGTCGAGACGATGCGGCTCGACGGCGGCATCGTGGTCACGGCGAGTCACAATCCGGTCGAGTGGAACGCGCTCAAGTTCATGGGGCCGGGCGGACGGTTCCTGCGGAAGACCGAAGCCGACGAGCTGTTCGGGATGGTGGACGCGCGGGTGCGGTTCGATCCGGCGGAGGTGCCGGGTCGCCGCACCGCGGACGGCCGCGCCGTCGAGCGGCACCTCGAGCGCCTGTTCGCGGTGCCGTGGCTCGACCTCGCGCCGGTGCGCGCGAGGCGCTTTCGCGTCGCGCTGGACTGCGTGCGCGGCGCCGGCGCCACCGTGATGCCGCGCCTGCTGGAGGCGCTCGGCTGCGCGATGGACCCGATCAACCTCGAGCCGGACGGGCGATTCCCGCGCGAGCCGGAGCCGATCCCCGAGCACCTCGGCGAGCTCGGCGCGCTGGTGCGGGAGCGGAAGGCCGACATCGGCATCGCGGTGGACCCGGACGTGGATCGCTGCGCGCTGGTGGACGAGCGCGGCGAGCCGATCGGCGAGGACTACACGCTGGCCTTCGCGGTACGCGCCGTGCTCAAGCGCAAGCCGGGCCCGGTGGTGACGAATCTCTCGACCAGCCTGATCGTGGACGACGCGGCCCGCGAGTTCGGTCAGCGGGTGGAACGCGCCCCGGTCGGCGAAGCGAACGTGGTCGAGGCGATGATCGCCCGCGGGGCCGTGGTGGGCGGCGAGGGCAACGGCGGGGTGATCCTCCCCGACGTCCACCTGGGCCGGGACGCTCCGGTGGCAGCCGCATTGGCGCTGACGGTCCTGGCCGACGAGGGGAAGCCGGTAAGCGCCATTGTGAGCGGCGCCCCTCGTTATGTTATTGTGAAGGCCAAGGTTGCGCGGCCGGCGGCCCCCCTGGAGCCCTGGTACCGGGCCTTGCAAGCGCTGCTGCCCGAAGCGGCGGCGGACCGGCAGGATGGCCTGAGACTTGCTACGGCGGACCGCTGGATCCACGTTCGCCCGTCCGGCACCGAGCCGGTCGTGCGGATCATCGCCGAGGCCCCGACGGCCGCGGCGGCCAACGAGCTGATCGGGCGCGGCCGGGCCGCGCTGAAGGAAGCGGGATACTGAGCCCATGTGCGGAATCGTCGGATATGTCGGACCCAAGGCTGCCATGCCCTTCCTCATCGAGGGGCTGAAGCGGCTCGAGTACCGTGGCTACGACTCGGCGGGCGTCGCGGTGGTGGACGACGGCCGTCTCGTGGTGCAGAAGGCCGCCGGCAAGATCGCGACCCTCGAGGGCCAGCTGAAGGGCGCGGTGCTGCGGGCGCACACCGGCATCGGGCACACGCGCTGGGCGACGCACGGCGCGCCCACTACGAAGAACGCGCACCCGCACACCGATTGCGGCGACGTGGTGGCGGTGGTGCACAACGGCATCATCGAGAACAGCACCACGCTGCGCACGATGCTCTCGGAGCGCGGGCACCGGTTCGTGTCGGAGACGGACACCGAAGTCATCGCGCACCTGATCGAGCAGTTCTACGGGCCGGACACCAAGCTCGACGACGCGGTGGCCCAGGCGCTGCGCGAGCTCGAGGGCGCGTACGGCATCGCCGTCGTGTCGGCGCGCGAGCCGGACACGATCGTGGCGGCGCGGCAGGGCAGCCCGCTGCTGGTCGGGCTCGGCGTCGGCGAGAACTTCATCGCGTCCGACCCCTCGGCGGTCCTGGCGCACACCCGCTCGGTGATCTACCTCGACGAAGGCGACATGGCGGTGATCCGGCCCAACGGCTACGAGCTGAAGGACCGGCACGCGGCGCCGCTGGCCAAGGAAGTCAGCCAGATCGAGTGGGACCTGGCGACGATGGAGCGCGGCGGGTTCCCGCATTTCATGCTGAAGGAGATCTGCGAGCAGCCCGAGAGCATCCGGAACACGCTGCGCGGCCGCCTGCTGGAAGAGGAAGGCACGGCGCGGCTGTCGGGCTTGAACCTCAAGGACGAAGACCTGTTGCGCATCAACCGCATCGTGCTCACGGCGTGCGGCACCTCGTGGCACGCGGCGCTCGTGGGCGAGTACATGCTCGAGGAGATGGCGCGGCTGCCGGTCGAGGTCGAGTACGCCTCGGAGTTCCGGTACCGGAATCCGATCGTGGACGACCGGACCCTGGTGATCGTGATCTCGCAGTCGGGCGAGACGGCCGATACCCTGGCGGCGCTGCGCGAGGCGAAGCGGCGCGGCGCGCGGACCCTCGGCATCGTGAACGTGGTGGGCAGCACCATCGCGCGCGAGGTGGACGGCGGCATCTATCTGCACGCCGGCCCCGAGATCGGAGTGGCGTCCACCAAGGCGTTCACCAGCCAGATCGCGGCGCTGGCGCTGTTCACGCTGCGGCTCGGCCGGCTGCGCAGCCTCTCGATCCTGCAGGGCCGCGAGATCGTGAAGGCGCTGCGCAAGCTGCCGGAGCAGCTCGAGCGCGTGATCGCCAAGCGCGAAGAGATCGAGCGGCTCGCGGAGCGGTACATCCGCGCCTCCAACGTCCTGTACCTCGGCCGCGGCTACAACTTCCCGGTCGCGCTCGAGGGCGCGCTCAAGCTGAAGGAGATCTCCTACATCCACGCCGAGGGCTACCCCGCGGCGGAGATGAAGCACGGGCCCATCGCGCTGATCGACGAGCTCATGCCGGTCGTGTTCATCGCGCCGCGCGATTCGGTGCACGGCAAGATCGTGTCGAACATCGAGGAAGTGCGCGCCCGCGGCGGCCAGGTGATCGCGGTGGTTAGTGAGGGCGACACGACCATCACGCCGCTCGTGGACCACGTCATCACGATCCCCGAGACGCTCGACAGCCTGACGCCGGTGCTGACGTCGGTGCCGCTGCAGCTGTTGGCGTACTACGTGGCCGTGCGGCGGGGCTGCAACGTGGACCAGCCGCGCAACCTCGCCAAGAGCGTGACCGTCGAGTAGCCGGTGCGGGTCGTGGTGCAGCGCACGAGCCGCGCTGCCGTTCGCGTGGGCGGCGAGACCGTCGGGGCGATCGGGCGCGGCTTCGTCGTGCTGGCGGGCTTCACGGCCGGCGACGACGACGCGAAGCTGCAGTGGATGGCCGAGAAAGTCGTCGGGCTGCGCGTGTTCGGCGACGCCGAGGGCAAGATGAATCTCGCGCTCTCCGACGTCGGCGGGTCGCTCCTGGTGATCTCCCAGTTCACCCTGTACGGCGACGTCCAGAAGGGCCGGCGGCCCTCGTTCATCACGGCGGCCCCGCCCGAGGTGGCCGAGCCGCTGTACGAGCGGTTCGTGGCGCTGCTGCGCGGCCTCGGCGCGCGGGTCGAGACCGGGCGGTTCGGCGCCATGATGGACGTCGAGCTGGTCAACGACGGACCGGTCACCCTGGTCATCGAGCGCTGAGGGAGAACCGTCGACCGTTGAACGTTGAACGTTGAACGTTCAACGTTGGACGTTAGACTTCCCCCATGAATGTTCCCGTCGTGCTGGCCAGCAGCTCGCCCCGGCGCCGTGAGCTCCTCGCCTTGTTGGGCATCACCCCGGAGATCCGGCCCGCCGACATCGACGAAACGCGCCGGAACGGCGAGGCCCCGCTCGCGTACGCCGAACGGCTGGCGCGCGAAAAGGCCGCGACGATTCGCCGGCCGGAGGCGGCCGTGATCGCGGCCGACACCATCGTCGTGGTGGACGGGGACATCCTGGGCAAGCCGAAGGACGCGCCGGACGCCGCCGCCATGCTGCGGCGGCTGTCGGGGCGTGACCACTTCGTGCACACCGCCATCGCGGCGGCGTATCAGAACCGCACGGCGTCCGGTGTCGAAACGACGCGGGTCTGGTTCCGGCCGCTGGCCGAGACGGAGATCGTCGAGTACGTGGCGACCGGCGACCCGCTGGACAAGGCGGGCGCCTACGGCATCCAGAACTACGGCGCCGTCATCGTGTCGCGCATCGAGGGCGATTTCTTCACGGTGATGGGGCTCGGGCTCGGCCGGCTGATGACGCTGCTCGGCGAGGTGGGGCTGCGGTACCGGTTCAAGGGATTGGAGCCCGCGTGAGCGGGCGATCAACGCCTATCTGGCGCGGGGGTAGCGCTCCAGGGCCAACTTCACCTTCGCCGCCACGTCTTCCACGCTGATGCGTTCCATCCGGCCCCGCCGATACTGCATCGAGATGGGATAGTCCTCGCCCGGATCCCCGTACGCGTCGATCACCAGGTCCGTGAAGCGCCGGTACGGCCCCACGCGCTTCGGATTCGTGTACCCGTAGAGCCCCACGGCCGGCACGTTCATCGCCACGCACATGTGGTAGGGCCCGGTGTCGCTCGAGACGATCACATCACACTCGGCCAGCAGGCCGAGCAGGGTGCGCAGGCCGGAGCCCAGCAGGTCGCGCGGCTGGCTGTCACTCTCGCGGATGATGGTCGCCGCCGCCTGGCGCTCGATGACGCTGGCGCCGCCCAGCAGTACGCAGGACACGCCCCGCTCGGCCTTCAACCGGTCAGCCAGCTGGGCGTAACGCTCGGCGGGCCAGTTCTTGTCCGGCTTGCTCGTCGCGATCACCAGGCCGACGATCGGGCGCGGCAGCCCGGCCAGCAGCTCGCGCGCCTTCGCCCGCTCGGCCTCGTTAGGCAACAGGTGCCACATCGGTTCGCCGTGCGGCACGCCGATCGCGTCGAGGAACTCGAAGTACTGGTCCTGCACGTGCTGCGGCGCATGCGGCGGAATCTGGTGCGTGGTGAACAGCCAGTTGAGGTCGCGCGCCCGCGCGCGGTCGAATCCGAGCTTGACCGGCGCGCGCGTCAGGGACGTGACGATGCCAGCCTTGAAGTACACCTGGAGATTGAGCACGAGGTCGAGCGGCCGCCGCCGGAGCTCGGCGCGCACGTCGGCGTACGCCGCGAGTCCGCGGTCGCGGTGGAACACCACCACGTCGTCCACGTGCGGGTGTCCCGGCACCAACTCGGCGGGGCCGGGCTGCAGGACCCAGGTGACGTGCGTGGTGGGCGCGTGGCGCTTCAGGGCGTCGAGCAGCGGCAGCACGTGCACGGCGTCGCCCAGGGCGCTCATCATCACCACGCCGAGGCGCCCGCCGGTCCAGGGGGCAAGCGCGCTCACCGCAGCGCGTCCCGGTACGCGTCCTCGAACATCACCTTGTCGCGGCTGGTCAGGCGGCCTCCTCGCAGGTCGTTCCACTTGCCCCAGCTGCGATAGAAGCGCCCGAGATTCCGCCGCCGCTCCCCCCCCCCGTCCGACCCGGTGCCCACCTCGCGGCACGTATCCACGTCGAGCAGGGAAGCAGCGACGCCCGGCACGGACGGGTCGTACACGACGTTGCGCAGCTGGAGGTCGGAATGCACGAAGCCGCTGGCGTGGAGCCGGCCCACCAGCCGGCCCACCGCGGTCCACAGGGCCTCGCGGGCGGCGCCGGCGGGCGGCCCTTCGCCGAACAGCAGGGCGACGAGGTCCACGCCCGGGACCCGCTCGGTCGCGACGTCGGCGCGGTGCAGCGCTCCCGCGTCGTAGCGGACGCCGGCGAGCACCGCGGGCGTCGCGACGCCGAGCGCGCGGAGCCGCTCGCTCAGCGCGATCTCACGCTCGAAGCGCGGCACGCCCCAGTATCGGTCGCCGAGCAGCGGGGCGAGCCAGCCGCCGTGCCGCGCGTGACGCACGACGGCGCGCGCGAGCCCCAGCGTGACCCCGTAGGCCGCGCCGCGGCCGTGGAACGTGTCCCGCCCCGGCTGCCGGGCGGCCCAGGCGTACAGCGTTCCGGCCCGGGTGAGGGCGGCGCGCACCGCGGCGGCGACGTCGCTGCGGGCCGTGGCCGCGACGCCGCCGGACGTCCACGATTCGTACGGCAACTAGAACTTGGCGAGGTAGACGGGGACCGGCTGGTTCCGGTTCTTCACCTTGATCGGATCCCGCGCCTCGACCTGCGGCGGGAACTTGAGGCGGCGGAACAGCGGCTCGGACACCATGATCTCGCTCTTGCCCGCGTTCGAGCAGAGCCGGCTGGCGGTGTTGACCGCGTCGCCCAGCACGGTGTACTCGAGCCGCTGCTCCGAGCCGATGTTGCCGGCGAACACCTGGCCGAAGTTGATCCCGATGCCGATCTGCACGTTGGGCTTCCCGGACTGCGCCCAGTGCTCATTCAGCTCGATCAGCTTGCGCTGCATGTCGATCGCCGCGCGCATCGCCTTGTCGGCGTCGTCGGCCGTGCTGAACGGCGCGCCCCACAGCGCCATGACCGCGTCGCCGATGAACTTGTCGAGCGTCCCGCCGTGCCGGAAGATGATGTCCACCATCTCCGTGAAGTACTCGCGCAGCAGCTGGGCCACGTCGTTCGGGTCCATGTGCTCCGACATCGTCGTGAACCCCCGGATGTCCGAGAACAGGATCACGACTTCGCGCTTGTCGCCCTGGTCGAGCTTGACCTCTCCGCCGTGGTCGGCGATCTGCTTCGCGAGGTCGGGCGAGAAGTATCGTTGGAAATTCGAGAGCACGAGCTTCTCGCGGCCCAACCGGTCGGACAGCTGGCTGTTCTCGATGGCGACCGACGCGACGCCGGCGAAGCCGATCAGGAAGTCGAGGTCGTCGGCGGCGTAGGCGTGCGTGGACGTGAGGTTGTCCACGTACATCACGCCGAGGAAGTTGCCCTCCGACGACACCAGCGGAGCGCCCATCGCCGAGCGGACGCTCTGCATCAGGATGGACTTGCCCTTGAACCGCTCGTCCTCGGCCGCGTTGTCCGTGAGCACGGCGACGCGGTCGTTCACGATCTGCCCGAGGATGGACCGCGGGACGTGGCGGGCCGACGCCCACCCCTCGCCCAGCCGGCTCTTCGAGATCCGTGGAATCATCTCGTCGAGCGTCGGGCCGAGCATGATGGAGACGCGGTCCACGGCCATCACCTGGAAGCTCATGTCGGCGATGGTTTCGAGCAGCTTGTCCACGTCCTGCTGGCGCGACAGGGCCTTGGAGATCTCGAGCAGCAGCTCGAGCTTCTTGGCGCTCTTGGCTGTCGCGATCGCTTCGGCGGTGTCGGCGGGCGCCGGCTCCTTGTCGAGCGAGAGGCGCTTCATCCGGCCCGAGATGTCGCCCGGCGCGAAGGCCATCTGGCGGACGATGGTGGCCTGCGGGGCCTTGGGCGGCGGTTGGAACGCGCCGGCCCCCCCCCCCTGGGGGGCAGCGGGCGCGGCGGCGGGCTTCGTCGACACCTCCCGCACGTAGAACGAGACCTTCCCGAACATCACGACGTCGTTCGCCTGAGCGGACGCCTCGGTGATGCGGCTGCCGTTGAGGAACGTGCCGTTGGAGCTGCCGAGGTCCTTGATGAGGACCCCGCCGTCGTCCACGCTGACCTGCGCGTGCTGGCGGCTGATCGTAGGATCGTAGATCGGGACGTCGCTGTTGACGGCCCGGCCGACGATCATGGTGACGCCGGGCTTCAGATCGATCGTCTGATCGCCCGAGGTGCCGACGAGTTTGAAGGCTTCAGCCATCGTGAGGTTGTCCGGAATGAGGTAATATGCCCGGCCCGGGCGGGGTCCGCTAGCGTCCCGGCGGGCCGCCTCGACGGGCCATGGCGATGGCCCGAAGTGCCGCCCGGGCCTTGTGTTGCGTCTCGATCAGCTCCCGCGCCGGATCGGAGTCCGCGACGATTCCGGCGCCTGCCTGGACCAGGACCCGGTCGGGCAGCACGACGCAGGTCCTGATCGCGATCGCGGTGTCGAGCGCGGTCGCTCCCCAGGAGAGATACCCCACCGCGCCCGCGTAGGGCCCGCGGCGGACCGGCTCGAGGCGATCCAGAATCTCCATCGCGCGCACCTTGGGAGCGCCGGTCACGGTGCCGGCGGGAAAACACGCCTTGAGGGCGTCCACGGCGCCGAGCCCGGGGGCAAGCGTGCCGCGCACTTCCGAGACGATGTGCTGCACGTGGGCGTAACGCTCGACGGCCATCAGCTCCTGCACCCGGACCGAGCCGAACGCCGCGACGCGCCCGACGTCGTTGCGCCCCAGGTCCAGGAGCATCAGGTGCTCGGCGCGCTCCTTGGGGTCGGCGAGCAGCTCGGCCTCGAGCACGGCGTCTTCGCCGGGCGTGCGGCCGCGGGGCCGCGTTCCCGCGATCGGGCGCACGGTCACCTCGCGATCCTCGACCCGCACCAGTACTTCCGGCGAGCTGCCGACCAGGGCGAACTCCCCAAGCCGCAGGTAGTAGAGGTACGGCGCCGGGTTGAGCGAGCGCAGGCAGCGGTACAGCGCGAGCGGGTCCACCGCGCCCGGGATGTCCACCCGGCGCGACAGGACGCCCTGGAAGATGTCGCCGCGCGCGATGTGCTCCTTGATCACGCCGACGTCGCGGAGGAACTCGGCGTCGGGGTAGGGGCTCGGCCCGGCGGCGACCGCGTCGTCGTCCAGAGGGGGTGGGGGGGCGAGCGGCGGCAGCGTGTGCGGCCGGGCGAGCCGCGCCGACCAGTCGTCGATGCGCGCGGTCGCCGCGTCCCAGGCCGCGCCGCGCGCGGCCGGCGTCGCGCCGGCCGGCACTTCGGCGTGCACGACGATCCGGGCGCGGCCGGTGAGGTTGTCGAGAATGATCAGGGCGTCCGCGAGCAGCACGAGCGCATCGGGCAGGTCGGTGTCGGCGGGCGGCGGGGACGGGAGCCGCTCCAGCGTGCGCACCACGTCGTACCCGAAAAACCCCACCGCGCCGCCGGCGAAGCGCGGCAGCCCCTCCGCCCCCCCATGTCGCGCCGGCAGCGCGCGGAGCCGCGCACCGACATGCCCGATGGGATCGCCGGTATCGCCGTCCGGCGCCCAGCCCCCCGTCGGCGTCCAGCGCTCGACGGCGCGGCCGCGATAGCGCCAGGCTTCGCGCGGCTCGGTGCCGAGGAAGGTGTAACGGGCCCACCGCTCGCCCCCCCCCCCGGGCGGATTCGAGCAGGAATGCGAACGGGCCGCGCGCCAGCTTGGCGAGCAGCGCCACCGGCTGGTCAGCGTCCAGCACGCACTGGCGCACCACCGGCACCATCCCGCCGCCCGCGGCGTCGGCGATCCAGCGCTCGCGCTCGGTATATTGGGGCAATGAGGGCTCTAGGCGTGGAGGCGTGGAGGCGTGGAGGCGTGGACGGCGTAGCGCGCCACTGTCACCCGGCATGGCTCCTCGGTGTTGCGGTCACCCTTCATGCCTTCACCCCTCCCCGCCTCCACGCCCAGTCCTGGGACTCCCCCGCCGCCCGGGAGCTTCTGACGCGCGCCGTCGCGCGCCGGCAGGCGGCCTTCGCCGACACGGCGCTGCGCGACTGGAGCGCCCGCGCCCACGGGTTCGTCTTCTTCCTCGGCCAGATCGGGGAGGGTCTCGCGGAGCCGCCGCGGCTGATCAAGTCGGACCAGCTCGAGCTGGAAGTGTACTGGCGCGCGCCGAACCAGAGCAAGCAGCGTATCATGGGCTGGCGCGACCGCCGCGACCTGCCCACCGACATCGCCTACCACCGTGACCACCTCGGCATCGTGATGAACAACTTCCCCGACCTGATCCGGCTCGGGGAGGGCGACGAAGTGCGCGACGTGCCCCACCCGGTCTCGCCGGCGGGCGAGACCCTGTACGAGTTCGCGCTCGACGACTCCCTGGAGCTGCGCCTGCCCGGCCGCGCGATCCGCGTGTACCGGCTGCGGTTCCGGCCGCGCGACTTCCGCGCCCCGCGGATCGTGGGCGAGGCGTTCGTGGACGTCGAGGCCGCGGACGTCGTGCGCATGGCGTTCACGTTCACCCGCGCCGCGTACCGCGACGACCAGCTCGAGGACCTCACCGTCTCGGTCGAGAACAGCCTGTGGCAGGGGCGCTGGTGGCTGCCGCTGCGCCAGGAGATCGAGATCCGCCGCCGCACCACCTGGCTGGAGTTCCCGGCGCGCGGGATCATCCGCGGCCGCTGGGAGATCGACACGTACCGGTTCAACCAGAATCTCGATCCCGGACTGTTCGCCTCCCCGGTCGAGATCGTGGCGATGCCGCGCGACGTGCGGGACAGCTTCCCCTGGCTCGACTCGCTCGGCGCGGCGATCCGCGACGTGGCGCGCCCGGCGCGGCTCGCCGACTTCGACGCGGTGCGCGCCGAGGCCACGCGGCTCGCGATGGGGAACCTGCTGACCGGCCTGAGGCAGGCGCAGGTCGCGGGCGGGGCGGTGTCCGACTTCGTGCACGTGACGCGAGTGGAGGGACTCGCGCTCGGCGGCGGCGTGCTGATGCGCTCGGCCGACCAGGCGCGCACGCTGCGGCTGGTCGGCGGGTTCGCGACCGAGACCACCCTGGTGACGGGCAGCGCGAGCCTCGGCGTGCGCCGCGGCCCGACGACCTGGCGCCTCGCGGTGTCGCGCGAGGTGCGCGACGTCGGCGACATGCCGGTGATCTCGCGCGCGCTCAACTCGCTGTTCGCGCAGGAGGCGGGCGCCGATTACGGCGACTACTACCTCGCCACGGGGGGCTCGCTGGGGCTCGCGCGGCGGTTCGGCGGACGCGACGAGGCCACGCTCGAGCTCGGCTGGCAGCGCGTGGACTCGCTTGTCACCGGGGCCCGGTGGGCACGCGGCGCCTACGACCGCCCCAACCCCGGCGTGGACGCCGGCGAGTTCGCGCTGGCGCGGCTGACATTGCGGCGCCAGGCGCGCTCGTTCGCCACGACGCGCGAGCTCACCGGGCGGCTCGAGCTGGAGGCCGGCTCGCTGGGCGGGGGGGGAGGGGGAGG
>Ga0247727_10008065_pt1 | contig 19717 bp, 15 predicted proteins | sample WisWelCaveWW1625_FD_202498 | JGI IMG/M metagenome (GOLD analysis project Ga0247727, IMG submission 202498) | Biofilm microbial communities from Wishing Well Cave, Virginia, United States - WW16-25 | ecosystem: Environmental > Aquatic > Deep subsurface > Groundwater > Cave microbial mat | place... | reverse complement strand
CGCCTGATCGCCAAGTTCATCGCGGACTGGAACGAGAACGCGCGACCCTTCCTATGGACGAAGTCTCCCCGCGAGATCCGGCGGAAGATCCGCCGTGTTTCAGAGACTTCAGAAACGAGACACTAGCCGAGCCGCGGGCCCTGCGGCAGCTCAGCCGGCCAGCTGGAAAGCCTCGAGCTTCGGCTGTGCCATCTCCTCGCGGAAGCGGTCGAAGCTGAAGGGCCAGACGGCCGGGATGCCGCGGTCGTCGAGGTACCAGCTGCGGCAGCCGGTGGTCCAGACCGTGCGCTTCGCCGCCTGCTCGCGATCCGCCTCGAAACGCGCGGTGGCCTCCTCGCTCGGGCTGAGCGTGCGGCAGCGGCCGGCGCGCAGCAGCTCGACCAGCCGGAGGATGTACGCCATCTGCAGCTCGGCCACCTCGATCAGCGAGAAGTTGCCCACGGGACCGTTCGGCCCGTTCAGCATGAAGAAGTTCGGGTAGCCCGGGACCGAGATCGACAGATAGGCGTCGGGCCGCTTCCCCCAGCGCTCGTCGAGCTGCTGGCCGGCCTGCCCGATCACGTGCATCGGGCGCACGAAGCGATCCACGCGGAAGCCGGTCGCGAGCACCAGCACGTCCAGCTCGACGAGGCGCCCGTCGCGCGTGCGCACGCCGCGTGGCTCCACGCGCTCGATGCCTGCGGTGATCAGCTCGGCGTTCGGCTTCTGGATGGCCTGATAGAAATCGGGCGAGATGACCAGGCGCTTACAGGCAGCGCGGTAGCTCGGGCGGAGCTTCTCGCGCAGCACCGGATCCGCAACGCTGCTCTCGAGATTCGCGCGGCAGGCGTCCTCGATCAGCTTCATCTGCGGCGAAGCGGCGTCCACGACCGCATTCGAGAAGCCCTGCACGAAGAGCGTCGACAGGTTCGCGTGCAGCTGGCGCATCGTCTCGGGCTGGCGGCGGAACTCGGCCTGCTCCGCGTCGCTGTAGGGCGGATTGTCCTGCGGCATGATCCACTGCGCGGTGCGCTGGAACAGCGCGAGCTTCGCCACGCGATCGATCAGCGCCGACACCATCTGCACGGCCGTCGAGCCGGTACCGATGATGCCGATGCGGCGGCCGTCGAGGCGCACGCCGTGATCCCAGCGCGCGCTGTGGAAGAGCGCGCCCTCGAAGCTGTCGAGGCCGGCGATGTCGGGCAGCTTCGGGTGATGCAGCACGCCGGTCGCTGCGATCACGACGTCGGCCTCGTCGCGGCGGCCGCCCTTCGTCTGGAGCCGCCAGCGGCCACCCTCGAAGGCGCAGCGCGTGACCTCTTCGTCGTAGTGGATGCGGCCCCCGACCTCGTACTTCCTTGCCACGTCTTCGAAGTAGCCCTGGATCTCGTCGCCCGGCGAGAAGCGGTGGCTCCACTCCGCGTTGGGCTCGAAGGAGTAGCTGTAGAGATGGCTCGGCACGTCGCAGGCGATGCCGGGGTAGGTGTTCTCGCGCCAGGTGCCGCCGAGGCGGTCGGCCTTCTCGTAGAGCGAGAAGTCGTCGAAGCCGGCCTCGCGCAGCTTGATCGCGCTCAAGATGCCCGCCATGCCCGCGCCGATGATGACGAAGCGCAGCGGACGTTCACTGCTCATGCTCACCTCCGCAAAGGACCAGAATCCTACTGCTCCGGAATCAGACAGGAGTGGATCGACTCGTCGCCGGGGATCTCGCGCGCGAGCGTGCGGATGGCCAGCTCGGCGTCGCGCAGCGCGAAGTCGTGGGTGTGCATGCGCTCGACCGGGACCTTGCGCCGCTCGAGCAGGCGGATGGCCTTGGCGTAGCCGCTGCTGGTCACGCCGATGGCACCCTTGATTGTGACCTCCTTCATCACGACCTTGTCCGAGATGAAGCCCGGGATCTCCCGGAAGCCCTTCACGCCGGCCAGCACCACGGTGCCGCCCATGCGCACGTAGTCGATCGACTCGGCGACGGGCTTCGTGGCGTAGGACGAGACGTCCACCACCACGTCGGCGCCGCGCCCGCCGGTCAGCTCGCGGATGCGCGTGCGGGCGTCTTCGTTGTCCACGTCGATGGTGGCGTCGGCGCCGAACTCGCGCGCGAGGGCGAGCTTGCGCGCGTCGGCCGCGAGACCCGTCACGATGATCTTGTCGGCGCCGGCCTCGCGGCAGGCGATCACACTCGCGAGGCCGCGCTGGCCCGGCCCGAGGATCACGACGGTGTCGCCGGGGCCCGTGTTCGGAATCTCGACCGCCCAGCGGAAGCCAGCGCCGAGCGGGTTGAACATCACCGCCGTTGCGGGCGCGAGGCTCGCATCCACTCGGTGCACGACGCAGCTCGGATCCAGGTACATGTACTGCGCGTACGCGCCCCACAGCCCCGGCGCTTCCGAGAGGGGGATGTAGGAGTAGATGCGGCGCGAGCTGCACAGGTGATAGGCGCCGCCCAGGCAGGCGCTGCAGTGCCGGCAGGACAGCATGGTCTCGACGGCGATGCGGTCACCGACGTCGACGCCCCAGCGTTTCGCGGCGCGATCGCCGATCGCGGCCACGATGCCGAGCGGCTCGTGGCCGGGCACGGCCGGCATCGGCGCGCGCAGCGCTCCCTCGAATTGCTCGTAGTCGCTGCCGCAGATGCCGCAGGCCTCGATGCGCAGCAGGCCCGAGTCGGCGTCGATCTCGGGTAGCGGCAGGTCCATCGGCTCGAGCTTGCGCCGAGCAGTCTGGACCATCGCGAAGCAGGTCTTCGGAAGCGTCATCGCCGACCGCAACGTAGGTGCGGAGGCCCGAGGCGACAACATCTATGCTGGCTCGCTCGATGACGCAGGAGGTCCGATGTCCGAGCTGACCCGCCGCGAGATCCTCGAGGCCGTCACCACGCTTGCCGCGCTCTCGTCGGGTACGGCGTTGCTCAGCGCCTGCGGCGAAGGCCCGCTCGGCGGCCTGCGCCCGCCGCCCGCGCTGCTCGCCAAAGGGCTCAGCTCGGGCCTTCTGTGGGGCCGCTTCTGCAGCACGCTCGAAGACGCGGGCGAGCATGTGCGCAGCGCAGGAGCACCCGACGCCGACGTCGATCGCGCCGAGGGCTACCGCATGCTGACGCGCCTGCTCGGCCTCGCGCTCGAGCTGGTGGTCGAGGGCAGCGACGCGGATCGCCCGACCTTCTTCGAGCTGCAGTCGGCGATCCGGAAGTACGCCGGCGACAACCCCGACCAGCGCTACGCGGCCGCGGTGATCGCCGGCGACCGCAGCTACCGCATCACGGGCGATCGCGGCAACGCGGTGCTGGTCGAGCTCGGCGTGTATGCGGGCAACTTCTCCGGCGGTGGGCAGCGCCGTCTCGTCGCGAGCCTGACCGAGGAGCAGCTCCGATTCGAGCCCGACGGCTCGATCGAGATCACGCTCGGTCCGGACGCCGATCCAGCGCAGCCGAACCAGGTGCGCCTCGAGGCCGACGCCATCAACGTGCTGATCCGGCAGTACTTCAGCGACCCGCACGACAAGCGCGGGAGCTGGCGCATCGAGCGTGTGCCGAAGGCCGAGCCGGCGCCGCCGCTCGCGGCGGACTACGTGGGCGGGCGCCTGCTCGGCGCCGCGCTGTTCGTCGAGCGCAACGCGAAGACCTGGGTCGACTTCATGGCCGAGCGGCGCGCCGGCCCGCACAACCGGCTCGCTCCCCTGCCCGACGCGGGCAACCTCCAGACGCCGCAGGGCATCCAGTACCTGGAGGGCTACTGGCAGCTCGCGGAGGGCGAGGCGCTCGTGCTCGAGTTCGAGCCGGAGCCGGTTCCGTACTGGGGCCTCGTGATCACGAACTTCTGGATGGAGTCGCTCGAGTGGCGCGACCGGCGTGTCTCGCTCAACAACCTCCAGGCCGCGCACGAGGCCGACGCCCGGACCGTGCGCATCGTGATCGCCGGCCGCGATCCCGGCCATCCGAACTGGCTCGACAGCGCCGGCCACAGCGAGGGCGGGCTCTCGCTGCGCTGGGCGCGGAGCCCGAGGCTGCCGGAGGTGCGTTCGCGCGTGCTGCCGCTCGACGCGCTCGCGGACGACCTCGCCGCGCGCTGAGGGTCTACACCACGGCGCCGACGGCGCCTTCGCGGCTCCGGCGCTAGCGCTCGCGCGGCTGCCAGTCCTGGAGCCAGCGCGGCTCGGCGAGCAGCACGACTCGTGAATTCACTCGATAGGCCACGGGATAGATCCCCTCTCCGGCGACCTCGCCGGCGTTGATGGCCCGCAACGTCGCGGCGAGATCGCTCACATCCGCGATGGCGAGCTCGGGGGCGCCGGGCGGCTGCACGCGGTGCGCGCCGAAGATGCGCGTCGCTGCCGGAGCGGCGCTCAGCACGCGCTCAGCGCCCCGCTGATAGTCGCCGAGGCCGCTGTTCGGTAGGAATGCGAACAGCTCGCCGGGGTAGATGAAGTCACCCGAGAAGAGCTGTCGGCTCGCGAGGTCGAGCAGCGAGATCGATTCCTGGGTGTGGCCCGGCGTATGCAGCACCCGCAGCTCGCGCTCGCCCAGCGAGACGATCGCGCCTGGCGCCAGCCACTCGCTGACGACGAGCGTCTCCGCCTCGATCCCCTCCGCGGCGCCGAGGTGCTCTTCGAAAGTCAGCGCGAGCCGGTCACCGACAGCCCGAGCGCGCAGGTACGGCAGGTCCACGACCGCCACGCGTGCGAAGGTGACACGGTTGCCGACGTGGTCGTAGTGGAAGTGAGACGGGATGAAGGTGATCGGCAGAGCGGTCAGCGACTCGGCGACGGGGCGGATGTCGCGGATGCCCGGCCCGGCATCGAACAGCAGGGCGCGCTCGGAGCCGAGGATCAGGTAGGCGTAGCTCTGCTGGTGGTAGCGGGGCTCCCCGATCGCGAAGGTGCCTGCGTCGAGCGCCTGGATCGTGAAGTAGTCGTCGAACCAGCGCACGTCGGCGCCTTCGTCGGCCGGGGCGCGGAGCGGCGGCGGGCCCTCGAGCGCGAGCGCATGGACGAGGATCCGATGTCGCTGGCTGACGGCCAGGCCCACCGCCAGGGCCAGGGCGACCGCCGCGATCAGCGCCTTCCTCACCGCTGCGACACCACGCTCTCAGAGCTCCGGACCGAGCTTGCCCTGATTCAGGAAGCGCGCGAAGGGATCGCGCGCAGGATCGCTCTGCCACTCGTACTCGGTCAGCTCCGCGATCTGCTGCGCGACGGCGCGCCCGTGCAGCTTGGCCACGACCGCAAGCGCCATGTCGGTGCCCGCCGAGACGCCGGAGGCGGTGACGAACTTCCCGTCCTCCACCCAGCGCGCCTCTTCGATCCACTGCACCTTCGGCCCCTGCGCGCGCGCCAGATCGAAGAACTGCTTGTTGCTCGTCGCGCGCCGGCCGTCGAGCAGACCTGCCTTCGCGAACAGCGCCGAGCCGGTGCACACCGACAGCATCCACTCGGCCTCTCTCGCGCGCTTGCGCAGAAACTCGAGCAGAGCCTCGTTCGCGAGCTGCGGAAAGGTGCCGACTCCTCCCGGCACGAGCACGAGATCGAGCTTCGGCGCGGCGCTGAAGCCGTGCTCGGCGACGGTGCGAGGCCCCTGTGCCGAGGCCACCGGCCCCGGCTGCTCGGCCACCGTGACGATTCGCAGCGCGGGGCCGAGGCAGCCCAGCATCTCGAGCGGGCCGTACAGGTCGAGCAGCTCGAACTGCGGATAGAGGACGGCGCCGAGCGTGCGCGGCGTGGAGGTGGCCATGCTCACGGCGTCACGATCGGGAAGTTCGGGTCCGGCTTGTCGAGCAGGCGGAAGAACGAGAGCAGCGCCGTGCGGCTGCCGTCCACGTCCAGCTCGTCGGAGAAGATGAAGTCCTTCAGGCCGACCTGCCCGGTGCCCAGCCTCAGGAACAGCGCGCGCGTGAGCTTCACCGTCGCCGCGGCGTTCGGGTCGGCCTCGCGCTGCCAGTGGTGCAGCACCGCGTTCTCGAGCGTCAGCACGTGGGTCTCGCCGGCGTCGGTGAAGACGAAGTTCAGCGTGAGCCGGTCCTGCCCGGCCGCCTTCGGGCCGTCGAGCCGTGTGGCCATGGACGCAAAGAACAGCTCCAGCGGAATGCGCGCCAGGATGTCGCCCGCGAAGCGGCTCTCGAGGCCGCCGGAGTCGGGCGCGCCGTGGCGCAGCTCGTTCGCTCCCGTCAGATACACGGAGCGCCACACGCCGCTCTCGGCCTGATAGCCGAGCTGGTCGTAGGCGCGAGCGAGCAGCTCTCTCGCCTCGGCGTCGTCCGGCGCGGCGAAGACGAGATGATCGAGCAGCGTCGCGGCCCAGCGGTAGTCGCCGGCGTCGATCGCGGCGCGCGCCTTCTCCTTCACCGCCGCGGCTCCACCCATCGCGTCCACGTATTTCGTGCCGAGCGGGGCGGGCGGCAGCGGGTTCAGGTTCGCGGGGTTGCCGTCGTACCAGCCGAAGTAGAACTGGTAGACCGCCTTGGCGTTGTGCCGGAGCGTTCCGTAGTAGCCGCGGTTGGCGAAGGTCCGGGCGAGCTGCGGCGGCAGCTCGATCTGCTCGGCGATCTCGCGCGGCGTCTTGCCCTGGTTCGCCAGCCGCAGCGTCTGGTCGTGGATGTAACGGTAGGTGTCGCGCTGGCCCTTCAGGAACGCGAGCGAGCGCTCGTGGCCGAAGGTCGGCCAGTTGTGGCTGGTGTACACGACCTCCACGTCGGCGAAGCGCTGGATCGCGTCGTCGATGTAGCCACTCCACTTGAGCGAGTCGCGCACCTTGGCGCCCCGCAGCGTGTAGAGGTTGTGCATGGTGCGGTTCACGATCTCGGCGCCGCAGTAGGCCTTCTGCGCGGGCAGATAGAAGGCCAGCTCGGCCGGCGCCTCGGACTCCGGCGTGTACTGGAACACGAAGGGCACGCCGTCGATCTCGATCTCCTGCGGCGTGCGATCCACGACGTCGGTCGGGATCGCGAAGCTGGTCGTGCCGGAGAGCGGCGTCTTGCCGAGCCCCGTATCCACGTAGGCCTGCGGGCCCACCGGCAGGTTCGTGCCGAACTGGAAGCTCGCGCGGCGGCCCATCGCCGGGCCGGCCAGCACGTTCTCGCTCGTCACCTCCTCGACGAAGCGGCGCGGCGCCACGATGCGCACGCCGTCGGCGGAGCCGTTCGGCAACACGGCCTTCACGCCGCCGAAGTGATCGACGTGGCTGTGCGTGAAGATCACCGCCACCACCGGATCGGCGCCGAGGTGCTTGCGTGCGAGTGCCACGGCGGGCGTGGCGCTCTCCACGCTGGTCAGCGGATCTACGATGATCCAGCCCGTCTTGCCGCGGATCCACGTCATGTTCGAGACGTCGTAGCCGCGCACCTGGTAGATGCCCTCGGCCACCTGGAACAGGCCGTGCGTCCCGTTCAGCTTCGCCTGCCGCCACAGGCTCGGGTTCACGCTGGCCGGCGCGTCGCCCTCGACGAAAGCGAACAGCTGCTGCGACCAGCGCCTTCCGCTCGCAGTCTGCACCTCCATGTTGGGATCGCTCTCGATCAGCCCGCGCTTCGCTTCCTCGAAGTCGGCTTGCTCGTCGAGCGCGAGCCCCGCACCGAACTCGGCATTCGCTTCGGTGGTCGCGGCGCTCGGCGCGCCGAAGCCGTGCTCGTCGGCCGCGCCACCCGCCGTGGGAGCGGTGGGCTCCTGGGCCTCGCCGCAGCCGAGCGCGAGAGAGGCGAGAAAGACGAGGGCAAGAGAGACGGCGCGCATGCTTCCTCCGCGGCGCATCTTACTCCGACTGGAAATCGAGAGCGACGCGTTTCTCCCGGGCCACTTTCGGGACAGTCTCCTAGCATCGGCGCCACCGCCCGAGACGCGGCCCGAGCCGATCCGCATGAGCGCACCCGCCACCTCCTTCAGCCCCACAGACCTCGCCCGAGCGAAGGATCCCTATGCATCGCTCGCAGAGCTGCGCGCGCTCGGCACGGTGCTGCGTGGGAGCGGGAGCTGGCTCGTGCTCGGGCATGCCGAGGCGATGGCGCTGCTCCGCAGCAGCGCTGCGCGCACCGGCTTCATCGGCCAGCTCTACCGGGATGCGCTGCCGGCGGGCGCGGCTCGCGACGAGCTGAGCCACCGCATCAACTTCCTCGATCCGCCGGAGCACACGCGCGTGCGCCGGCTGGTGCACAAGGCGTTTACGCCACGGCGCGTGAACGAGCTGCGGCCCTTCGTCGAAGCGCTGTGCCGCGAGCTGCTGGCGCCGCTGCGTAGCGAGGCCTGCTTCGACCTGATCCCGCGCTACGCGCACCCTGTCCCGGCGCTGGTGATCTCCGAGCTGCTCGGCGTGCCGCCTGGAGATCGCGAGCGCCTGACCGAGCTCTCCGAGCGCGTCTCGCTGCTGCTCGGCCTCGGGGGTCTCGACAGCACGAGCAAGAGCGACGCGCTCGCAGCGGCCGAGGAGATGCACGCCTACCTGCGGGACCTGCTCGAGCAGCGGCGCAAGCGCCCCGCGGACGATCTGCTCTCGGCGCTGCTCGCCGTGGATGATCACGAGCGGCTCTCCGAAGCCGAGCTGCTCTCGCTCGCCGCGACGCTCTACTCGGCCGGGCACCGCACTACGCGCGACTCCTTCACGAACGGGCTCGCGGCCCTGCTGCCGCGCCGCGAGCTGGTGGAGCAGATTCGAGCGGGGAAGCTGCCGGCCTCCGCGGCCGTGCTGGAGTTCCTGCGCTTCGAGACGCCGACGCACTACGTGGCACGCCGGCTCGAGCAGCCGCTCGCGCTCGGCGCGCTGACGATTCCGGCCGGCGAGCCGATCGTCGTGATGCTCGCCGCCGCCAACCGCGATCCCGCCGCCTACACCGACGCGGATCGCTTCGAGCCGCAGCGTTGGCTCGCCGAGCCTGCGCCCCCGGAACCGGTCTCCTTCGCCTTCGGCCCGCACTACTGCCTCGGCGCGAACCTCGCGCGCATGGAGGCCGAGGTGATGCTCGAGACGCTGCTCGACGTGATGCCGGGCGTCGCGCTCACGGGCGAGCCGCTGCGCTGGCGCCACAGCGGGCTGTTCCGCAGCCTCGCGGCGCTCCCGCTACGCCCACGTGGGTGAGCCGCTGCCCGAGACAGCGGCCCCGCCAACCGGAGTGCACGCGATGAACGGCGCCGAGAGTCTGGTGCGAACCCTGGTCGCCTGCGGCGTCGAGGTCTGCTTCGCGAATCCGGGCACCAGCGAGATGCACTTCGTCGCCGCGCTCGACCGCGTTCCTGGCATGCGCCCGATCCTCGGCCTGTTCGAGGGCGTGGTCACCGGTGCGGCCGACGGCTACGGGCGCATGACCGGCAAGCCCGCCGCCACGCTGCTGCACCTCGGCCCCGGCCTCGCGAACGGCATCGCGAACCTCCACAACGCTCGCCGTGCGGCGACGCCGATCGTCAACATCATCGGCGACCACGCCACGCACCACCTGCAGTACGACGCGCCGCTCACCTCCGACGTCGCAGCGCTGGCGCGCGCGAGCTCGGCCTGGGTGCACGTCTCGACGAGCGCGCGCAGCGTCGCCAGCGACGCCGCACGCGCGGTGCACGCCGCGACGCAGCCGCCGGGGCAGACCGCCAGCCTGATCCTGCCGGCGAACACCGCGTGGGACGAAGCCGAGCGCGCGGCGGATCCGCTGCTCGCGGCAGCGCCCGCGCCGGTGGCCGCCGCCGCGATCGACGCGCTCGCCGCGCTGCTGCGCGCGGGCACGCGCAGTGCGCTGCTGATGCGCGGCGCCGCGCTCTCGCGGCGCGGGCTCGAGGCCGCGGGCCGCATCGCGGCCCAGTGCGGCGCGCGGCTGCTGTGCGACACCTTCGCTCCGCGCCTCGAGCGTGGCGCGGGCCTGGTCGCGGTGGAGCGCATCCCGTACTTCGCCGAGCAGATCGTCGCCTTCCTCGCCGACCTCGAGCTGCTCGTGCTGGTCGGCGCAGCGCCCCCCGTCTCCTTCTTCGCCTACCCGGGCAAGCCGAGCTGGTGCGTGCCCGAAGCCGCGGCGATCCGCACGCTCAGCCAGCCGCACGAAGACGGCGTCGGCGCGCTCGAAGCGTTGGCGGATGCCATCGCCGCGCCGCGCGAGCCGCGCGCACGCGCAGCTCTCGTGCGCCCCGAGCTGCCGAGCGGGCCCCTCGATCCCAAGCGCGCGGGCCAGGTGATCGCGCACTGGCTGCCCGAGCACGCGATCGTCGTGGACGAGTCCGCCACCTCGGGCGCAGCGGCCTACGGATTGCTCGCGGGCGCGCCGCCGCACGACGTGCTCGCGCTCACGGGCGGCTCGATCGGCATGGGCCTGCCGCTGGCAGCCGGCGCCGCCGTCGCGTGTCCGACGCGCAAGGTCGTCTGCCTACACGGCGACGGCGGCGCGATGTACACGCTGCAGGCGCTCTGGACCATGGCGCGCGAGCGGCTCGACGTGGTGACCGTGATCTTCGCCAACCGCTCCTACGCCATCCTCAACGTCGAGCTGGCGCGCGTCGGCGCCGGCAGCGGCGGGCCGAAGGCGCTCTCCATGTTCGACCTCACGAGCCCGGCGCTCGATTGGGTGCGCCTCGCGGAGGGGATGGGCGTCGAGGCCTCGAGCGCTGCGACGGCCGAGGACTTCTCCGCGCAGCTCGCCTCCGCACTGGGCGCGCGGGGGCCGCGGCTGATCGAGGTGCGGATCTAGCCCGGATTATTCATGAGCGCCCTACTGCGAACGCCGCTAGCGACGGATCTTCGCGACCTTCTCCCTCCGGCCGCCTCGACGTACTGCCAAGTACGCCTACGGCGGCCTCCGGTCCGAGGGCCGCGAATCTCCATCACTATCGGCGTTCTCGCTACGGGCTTCATGAATAATCCGGGCTAGCTCGTCACAGCTGCGCGCGACAGGGGCCCGGTCGCCTCAGGTTCCGGCCGGCGAGGCATCTCTGGATCACGCTCGGATCCGCACGGCTTCGCGTGCGGATCCTTCGGCCGCCGGCCCATCCCGCAGGAATCGGTCTGCAACTTCGGCGTCCCGGCCCCTGCCGCGCGCACGTCCGCACTCTTCAGCCGGCGTGCGAGGCCGGTGCTCTTCGCCGAGCCGTGCTCACTTTGGTTGGGCGGTGGCGAGTGCGCGGCGCAGGCGCTGAAGCTCGGGGGCGAGCTGCGGGCTCCGTGCGACCTCGGGCGGCAGCTCGGCCAGGCGGCTCGCTGCTGCGTCGGGCCGGCCTGCTGCGAGCAGCGTCCAGGCCAGGACCAGGCGCAGCTCGGGCGGCGCAGCGCCGCCGAGCGAGGCCAACAGCGCCTCGTACTCGACGGCGGCGGCGCCCGGCTGGCCTACGCCCGCGAGCGCGCGCGCCCGGCACCAGCGCAATGCCGGTGAATCGATGGCACCCGGCAATCGCTCGGCGAGGCGTTCGAGCTGGAGCAGCGCCTCGTCGAAGCGGCCGCGCTCCGCCGCGAGCTGACAGCTGAGGCCGGCCAGGTTCGCTTCGCCGAAGTAGCCCGTCGTGGTCGGATCGCCCAGAGGGTTCTCGGCCAGTGGCCGGAGCGTCCGCCAGGACTGCTCCACGTCACCGGCGCGGAGCTGGGTCAACGCGAGCTGGAGCCGGCCTTCGCGATAGCCCGGCTCGCGGCCGAGGTCGCTCTCGAACAGCGTCCGACTCGAGCGCCAATCCGGCTGGCGTTCGAGCGTGCGCTCGGCGAGGCCCGCGACGAGCAGCGCAACCAACGCCGCTGCGGCGGCGCTGGCTCGCGCCGCCCGGCCGCGCAGGCTCGCCGCCAGGAACGTGGCGAGCAGTAACGCCAGCCCGAACAGCGGAAAGTGCAGGTAACGCTCGGCGCGCATGTGCACCGAGGGCACGAGTCCCGCGGTCGGCAGGTACGCCGCCCAGATCCAGAACAGTCCGAAGGCGGCGACGCCGTGGCCTCGGCGCAGCAGCAGCACGCAGGCGCCCGCCGAGGCGAGCGCGAGCAGAGCGCCGACCAGAAGAGCGGGCTCGAACCACGAGTTCACGAACGACACGGTGTCGCTGGTCGTGGACGAGACGGGGGCGATCAACCAGAGGAAGGCGCGCGGCCAGAGCGCGACGGCCGTCCGCCACTGCAGGACTGGATCGTCGCCGATCCAGCCGACGGCGCCGGTGAGGGCGCCGAGCACGTGCTGCCGCCACGGCCCGAGCACGAGCACAGCCGCGAGAGTCTGCAGCGCGAGGATCGGGCCGAGCCGCCGCGCGAGCTGGCGCCACTGCGCCGCGCCCAGCTCCGCCGGTGCTGCACCCGCGCCGCCGGCGGCGAGGCTCGCGAGCATGCCGAAGCCGAGCAGCGGGGCCACCGCCCCGTTCTCTTTGGAGAGCACCGCCACGAGGCACGCCGCGACGACGACTGCGCCAGCGACGAGCTGCATGCCGCGCCGCTTCGAGGCGGCCAGCACGGCGAGCGCGAGCAGGCTCGTGACGATGAACAAGTCGGCGAGCGCTTCGGACAGGCCCGCGATCCAGACAAAGGTCTCGAGGCCCGTCGGATGCGCGGCGACCAGCAGCCCGGCGGCGAGCGCGGGGCCCGGGCGCCCGACCAGCCACCAGACCAGCGCGGTGAAGAGCGTGACTGTGAGCGCACCGAGCGCGAACGAAACGGAGCGGAAGGCGCGCGGGCTCTTGCCGGCGAGCGCCTGCACGAGGCTCGCCACGATCGCCTGCACGGGCCGGTAGTAGGGCTGCACCGCGCCGCCCCCGGGCATCCAGCGATTCATCGGCTCGACCAGGGCGTGCATGATCTCGGACGGAGGGCGCAGCAAGGTGCCCGTCACGATCTCGTCCTCGTCGACCCAGGCGAACCCGTAGTCGAGTGCGGGCAGGTGGAGCGTCAGCAACAGCAGCGCCGGCAGCAGCAGCAGGAGACGACGCGGGCCTCGCAGAGGAACGCGCGCGAGCGGCTCTACCTGCGACATGGCGGGCGGACGCTATGCAATGGCTGTACAGCCGGCCAATCTGCGGCGAGAGACAGGGGGCAACCCGGTGAGATCAGCCTGGCTCGTGATCGCCGTGGGTCTTCTGCTGCGGGTCGCGGCAGCGGGTGCACAGGTCGCGGACTGGCCCGTGACCGAGGGAGCGCCGGGCGGCGGCCGCTTCTCGCCGCTCGACGACATCACGCGCGAGAACTTGGGACGGCTGCGCGTCGCATGGAGCTACCGCCACGGCGACTTCTGGAAGGGCAGCTTCCCCCTGCCCGTGAACCGTGGTAGCGCCTTCGAGTCCACGCCGATCGTGGCCGGCGGCCGCCTGTTCCTGACCACCCCGCGGAACCGCGTGATCGCGCTCGACCCCGAGACGGGCCGCGAGCTCTGGAGCTTCGACGCCGCGCTCGAGCGCGGGCGCGCCTACGCGAACATGTGGATCAATCGCGGCGTCGCCTACTGGCGTGAGCCCGGCGGGAGCGGCAGCTGCGCCGAACGCGTGTTCCTCGCGACGCTCGACGCGCGCCTGATCGCGCTCGACGCCGCGAACGGAACCCCGTGCGCGGACTTCGGCACGGCCGGCAGCGTGATCCTGCTCGCGGGCATCGCGCCCGTGTACGACGACTGGGAGTACAACGTCACCTCGCCGGGCGCGGTGGTCGGCGACGTGATCGTGGTCGGCTCTTCGATCGCCGACACGCTGCGGCCCGACGCGCCGCCCGGCGACGTGCGCGCCTTCGATCTGAGGAGCGGCGTGCTCCGCTGGACCTTCCACACCATCCCTCATCCGGGCGAGCCCGGGCACGAGACCTGGGAGACGGGCACGCGCCTCACGGGCGCGGCCAACGTCTGGTCCACGATCACAGCCGACCTCGCGCGCGGCTGGGTGTTCCTGCCCGTGAGCACGCCGAGCCCGGACTTCTACGGAGGCGATCGCCCCGGCGCGAACCTGTACAGCGACTCGCTCGTCGCGCTCGACGCGAGGACCGGAGAGCGGAAGTGGCACTTCCAGACCGTGCACCACGACCTCTGGGACTACGACCTCGCGGCGCCGCCCGTTCTCGTGACATTGCAGCGCGGCGGCAAACCCGTGGATGCGGTGGCGCAGGCGACAAAGCACGGCTTCGTGTTCGTGCTCGAGCGCGCGACGGGTACGCCTCTGTTCCCGATCGAGGAGCGCCCGGCGCCGCCGAGCGATCTTCCCGGTGAGCGCAGTTGGCCCACGCAGCCGGTTCCGCTCGCGCCGCCGCCGCTCGTGCCGCAGCGCATCGACGAGAGCGCTCTCTACGCGCCGACGCCCGAGCATCTTGCTGCGTGCCGCGCGCGGCTCGCAGAGCTGCGCAACGACGGCCTGTTCACGCCACCGAGCCTGCGCGGCTCGGTGCTGTATCCGTTCACCGGCGGCGGCGCCAATTGGTCCGGCGCCAGCTGGGATCCCGTACGCCAGCTGCTCGTCGTGCCCGTGCAGAACCTCGTGCACGTGATCCAGCTCGAAGAGGTCGCCGAACGCGCCACCGGCGCCGGCGCAGACGTGAAGCCGCTGCGCGGCCTCACGCTGCGCAACCTGCGCTGGCTGCTCAGCGGGCGCGGCACCGGCGAGCGCTATCGGCTGCATCCGGTCTCCGGGCGCACCCTGTTCGCGCATGACGGCGTGCCGTGTAACCAGCCGCCCTGGGCACGGCTCGTCGGCGTCGACCTCACGCGCGGCACGATCGCCTGGAGCGCATCCACCAGCGTCGGCGCGGGCGACCCGGGCGGGGCCTCCTACGGCCCCCCGCTTGCGACCGCGAGCGGGCTCGTGTTCCAGGCCGGGACGAGGCAGCCGGTGCTACGGGTGCACGACGCTGCGAGCGGCGAGCGCATCGCCACGTTCGAGCTGCCGGCCGGCCTGCACGCGGGCCCCATCTCTTATCGGGTGCGCCCGGACGGCAAGCAGTTCCTCCTGATCGCACCGGGCGGCCACGTCGGCATCGGCTCCCCGCTCGGTGACCACGTGATCGCGTACACGCTGCCCGATGCGGCGGCGGGCGGGCTTCGCTGACGCTGGATCAGTCGCGCTGCTCAGCCGCGGTCTACGTGGCGAAGTCGAAGTACTCGCGCCACTCCTTGATCTTTCCACCTTCGAGCTCGAAGAGCCCCGGTCAGTGGATCACGCCCGCCTCGACGAGGTGCGCGTACTCGTCGTCGGTCAGGCCGAGCAGGCCCTCGAGGACGCGCTCGTTGTCCTGGCCCATCGCCGGGCCGGGCCGCACGTCCGGCACGGTGCGGCTCGCCTTGACGTAGGCGCCGTAGATCGTCTCGGTGAAGCCGAGCGGGTGACGGACCTCGATGAACGTCCCCCGCGCGCGGTAGTGCGGATGATGAAGCAGGTCGGCGACGTTCAGCACCGGTGCCGCCGCGACGCCGTGGCGCTGGAGCTCGTCGGCGAGCGCGAGATCGTCGAGGTCACGCGTCCAGCGCGCGAGCTGGTCGTGAATCTCGTCGATCGCAGCGCGGCGCCCCGCTGCGGTGTGAAGGCTCGCGTCGGCGGACCACGCGGGCGAACCCATGGCCCGCACGAGGCCGCGCCACTCGTCGTCCGTGAGCACGGCGATGCTGATCCACCGGTCCTCGCCGGCGCAGGGGAACAGGCCGTGGGGCGCGCCCACCCCGAGTGGGTGACGGTTGCCGATGGGCGTGGCTTCCCGTCCGGTGAGGGCGAGGTCCATGAGCGCCGGCCCCATGAGCTGCAGCACGCCCTCCTGCTGCGAGTACTCGACATGCTGGCCGCGCCCGGTGCGGCGTCGATGGAACAGGGCGAGCAGGGCGCCGACCGCACCGACGATCCCGCCGAGAGGGTCGGCGAATGCGTTCTCCATGGTGACCGGCCCCGAGGCATCGTAGCCGGTGATGCTGTCGAGCCCCGCGATGCTGCACAGGCTGGTCCCGTAAGTGCGCACGCCCGACAGCGGGCCGTCGAGGCCGGCCGCGGGCATCGAGACGTAGACCACGTCGGGCCTGACCCGCACCAGGTCGTCGTAGCCGAGGTGCAGCCGCCGCATGACGCCTGGCCCGAAGTTCTCGAGCACGACGTCGCAGTGCGCGACGAGGCGCCGCGCCAGATCCTGTCCGCGGGCGTCACGTAGGTTGAGGGTCACCGAGCCGTTGCCGGCCCAGCCCGCGTGGTTCTGAAGGCTGCGGTCGGGGCTCGCGATGCCTTCAGCGAAGGGCGGGAGCGTGCGGTTGATGTCGATGCGGGCCCGGGACTCGATCTTGTAGACCTCGGCGCCGAGGAAAGCGAGGGTTTGCCCGGCGACCGGACCGACCCAGCTCCAGCCGAAGTTGGCGACGCGGATTCCCGCGAGGGGCAGCGATGCGGGCGCGCTCATGGGGCCGCGACCCCCTGCGCGGTGAGCCGGTCGATCGTCGCCTCGTCGAGACCGCCGAGCGTCCCGAGCACCTCGCGGGTGTGCTCGCCGAGCAGCGGCGCGGGCGCGACCGCACCGCCCGGGCAGTCGGGGAGGCGAATCGGGGCGCCGAAGACCGGCACCGTGCCGAGGATCGGGTGCTCGAGCTCGATGATCTGTCCGCGGGCCGCGAGGTGCGGGTGCCGCACGAGCTCGCCGATGTTGTATACGGCGGTCGTGGGACAGCCGTGCGCCTGGCAGCGGTCCATGACCTCCTGCTTCGTGAGGCTCAGCGTCCAGCGTTCGAGCATCGTGTAGATGATGTCGGCGTTGCGGCCGCGCTCGAAGAGGTTGCGGAAGATCTCGGGCGCGGCCCAGTCTGGGTCGCCCATCGCAGCCCGCAGGCCGTCCCACTGCGCGGGCTCGAGGGCGATGACCCACGCGAACCCGTCGCGGCACGGGAGGATCCGCGCCGGCGCGACGAGCGACATGCCGCTCCCGCCGCGGCGCTCGAAGCGACCCTCCTGCGCGTACGCGCCGATGTTCTGAGCGCCGGTGAAAAGCGCGGCGATCGCCTCGGCGCTGGAGACGTCGAGGTGCTGGCCACCGACGGCCGCCCGGCCGTAGAGCGCGCCGAGCGCCCACGCGGTTGCGACGTACCCGCCGAAGAAGTCGGCAGAGAAGGTCCCGTGCTCGAGCGGCGCGCGGCCGGCGTGGCCGCAGTAGCGGCTGCCGGTCGCGGTGAAGTGGTAGGCGTTGAGGTCGTAGGCGTGCCAGTCGGCGCACGGCCCGGTCTGCCCGAACGGCGTGATCGACACCATGACGAGATCGGGGCACTCGGGCGCGAGCGTCCCATAGTCGAGGCCCCAGGCGCGCATGTCCGCGGGACGCTGGTTCTCCACGAACACGTCGGCCCGGCGGAGCAAGCCTCGCAGCACGGCCTGTCCATCGGCGGTCGTCACGTCGAGCGCCACGCTGCGCTTGTTCGTGTTGCAGAAGAAGAAGAGGCCGCTCTTCTCCGGGTGCGGCGTGTCGCCGGGGAACGGTCCCCAAGTCCGGGCGACGTCGCCGGTGGCGATGCGCTCCACCTTGACGACGTCGGCGCCGTAGTCCGCGAGCAGGCGAGCGCAGAACGGGGCCGACACGGCGTCGCCGAACTCGATGACGCTGACGCCGGCGAGTGCCCCGGGGCGCGGCGGCGTCACGCCTTGAGCTCCTCGATGATCCGGGCGACGGCCGCGTCGTCGGCCGGGTCGTCGCCGAGCGGCAGGCTGATCTCGTGGGCGAGCCCCCCATAGCGCTCGCGCAGGACCGCCGCGAGGTGCGCGTGGGTCGCGGTCGGGACGAAGGCGTCCAGCATCTCGTCGCTGACCTCGCTCGCGAGGTCCGCCCAGCGTTCCTCGCGGATCATCTGGCGCAGCCGCTCCCCTCGGTCGCGCCAGCCGTAGAGGTCGAGGCTGTGCACGTACTCGGGCGTCGAGTAGAGGATCGCGAGCAGTTGCCTGATCGCTTCCCGGCTGCGCTGAACCTCCGCGTCGCTGGTCCCGGTGGCGCACATCGCGTTCACGATGATCGCCACCTCGGAGACGTCGCGCCCGCGGCGTGCCGCGCCCCGTGCGAGATTCGGCAGCGTGATCTCGCGCAAGAAGCGCGGGGCGCTGTTCGTGGGGTGGGTGTTGATCGCGTCCGCGAGCTCGCCGGCGACCGCGGTCATCCGCGGACCGATGCCCGCCACGACGATACGCATCGGCGGATGCTCGAGCGGGGGCGGCTTCATGTAATCCTGCATGCGCGTGAAACAGTAGTGCTCGCCCACGTAGTGCAGGGGCGTGCCGTGCTGCCAGCAGTCGAAGATCGCGCGCAGCGCCTCGATGTACTCGCGCATGCGCGGCGCGGGCGGGGTCCACGGCACCGAGTAGCGATCGACGATGATGGAGCGCACCAGCGGGCCCAGCCCCAGCTCGAAGCGACCTGCCGACAGGGCCTGGAGGTCCCAGGCCGCGATAGCGACGGTCATGGGGCTGCGGGCGAACGCGACCAACCCGCTCGTGCGGATCGCGACCCGGCTCGTGGCCCCAGCCACCGCGGCCGCGGTCATCGCCCCGTCATGGATCGCGTCGGCCACCGCGATGCCGTCGAAGCCGAGGCTCTCGACCCGCCGGGCGAACGAGGGCACGTCGGCGAGGGGCATCCGCAGGTCGACCGACGCCCACACCTTGCGGAACACCCGGACCCTCCTCCCCTTTCAGTCTTCGGCCCTCGGCGAGCTGCCCTTCGTCGGCCCTCTAGGAATCGTTGGGCAGAGCGTAGAGGGCGCGGACCGCCTGGCTCAACGTCGCCACCGCCTCGGCACGCGGGCGCGACCGCAGGAACTCGAACCCGGCGCGGTTGCCGTCGCCGACGACCCAGGTAGGGCCGTGCGCGATGTTCGCGAGGCCGTCGCGGGCGACCTCATCGGGGTCCATGCCCGGGAATTCCTCGCTGCCGACTCGGGCACCGCCGCCGTTCCGGGAGCTGGGTGGAGAGAACGCGCCCGCAAGCAGCTTCGGCGAAATGCCTCCGGCTCACCTCGGCTCGGGGGATGGCTGGACTGAGGCGAGCTCATCGCCAGGAATCGAGCCCGCGGTGGCCTCGCTTGCCGCAGCTACGCCGGCCGCAACGCGACGGCGCTTCACCTTGCGCGCGGCCTTCTTGCGCTTCGGCGCCGCGAGCGCGCCCTCGAGGCGATGCAGTAGCCGCAGCGTCTCACGGCGCGCGGGCGCCGCGAGCTTGCGCCAGCGCCGCTCGCCCTCGGCCTCCAGGCGGCCGAGCGCGTGGCTGGCCTCGCGCAACAGCCGCGCTGCCTCGCGGCGCGGGTTGGCCTGCGCCTTCTCGATCTCCCGCTCGAGTCCCGTGAGGCCCCTGCGCACGCGGCGCGAGAAGTCCTTCAAGTTGGCCGGCAGATCCTGCTCGAGACGCGCCAGCGCAGCTTCGGCCTGCCGAGCGGCTGTCTTCCTGCGGCCCGCCTTGCGCGCCGCCTGCTTCCTTCTCGCAGCCATCCAGTGTCCCTCCCTTCGATCCCTGTGAATCAGAAGTGGCGAACTGCCCGTCCCACCCGAGCGCAGTGTTCGGGCGCTCGAGCTTCCAGTCGAATAGCGCAGATTCGACTCGCCTGGCGCGCCGCCGCGCTGGTGAGTCTCGGACTTCGTCTCGCGCAGGATCGTGGGCTGAGCGATGAGCGAGCGCGGAGCTTCGCGAAAATTGGTCGAGCGCTCTTCGCTCTCGGCCGCTCTCGCGCGGCCAATGACGACCACTTGATCTGACTCATCGAGACGTCCAAGGTCGGTAATCGAACCTGCGACCCGCCGCTCAGAAGAGCTCGAACGTGGCGCCCTCCACCGCGGGAACGAAGTCGAAGGGCAGCGCTCTGCGGCGCGCGTCGTCGAAACGCCGGTCGAGCTCGGCGTCGGTGTGAGCGGGGTC
>Ga0247727_10008064_pt1 | contig 19718 bp, 18 predicted proteins | sample WisWelCaveWW1625_FD_202498 | JGI IMG/M metagenome (GOLD analysis project Ga0247727, IMG submission 202498) | Biofilm microbial communities from Wishing Well Cave, Virginia, United States - WW16-25 | ecosystem: Environmental > Aquatic > Deep subsurface > Groundwater > Cave microbial mat | place... | reverse complement strand
CCAACGCTGAATTTTCAGGTAGACCGGTTGGAACAAAAAAGCCGCGGTTCCCGAAAGCAACAAGATGCCGAAATAAGGACGTAACAGGAAAAAGGCCAGTACCGTCACTATCGCAAATACCGCCAAGAAGAAATACGTCTGCAACTTATGGTCATTCATCTTTTACAGTATAACAAAAAGCCCACACTCTCGCATGGGCTTCCTAAAAGAAAAATGTTACTATCCGAAGGCTAGTGGCCCGCGAAGGTCAGCGTAGCCCCACAGGACGGATTGACGCACCGCATCAGGAAGTTATTGCCGCTTTGCTTCGGCTCGGAGCACTCCGCGCACATCTTCGTCTTGCACTTCGGACACGCAATATACCCATCCTGAGGCTTATTGCACCGTCCGCACACCGTGAGCGTCTGACTGCAGGCATCAACGATAACCAGCGGCTTATCCATCTAACCAATCTCCAAAAATCTACCTTCACTATATATGAAATACTTCATCAAAGTAAAGACCGGCGCCCGTAAAGAATATGTTAAAAAAATAACGGAAACTTCCTACGAAATTGCCGTAAAGGAACGCCCGTATGAAGGCCGCGCCACTGAAGCAGTTATCAAAGCATTCGCCGAATATCTGGACATTCCGCAAAGCAATATTACTCTGGTAACCGGTTCACGCTCAGCTCAAAAAATTTTGGAGGTCTTATAGGTAATGTTTAAAATTTTTCTTACTACCGTAATCGCAGTCGTTGCCGCCTCAGTCGGTCTTAGTATCATTGCTAATCAACCATTTGCGGTACCGACGACGCCGGCGCCGATTATTCCAACTGAACAAAACTTATCCATTGCTCCGATTCCGGTGGCAACGCCTCTTGCTACCAGCATTCCGTCTAAAGCAACAACAACCTCGGTGACGCCGCAGAAAAAAATCGCGCCCAAACCAATTCCTGTTTTCGTCCCGCCGCCAATTGCAACTACAACGCCAGTGGCCACACCTGTGGGCTTTACAGTTGAGCTACCTCAGGAGATTCTCGTTGCTAAAATTAATGAAGACGAAATCCAATCCGCCGTCGTCAAAGTCCGCTGCGGCAACGCCTTCGGCTCCGGCTTCATCCGCGAACTGAACGGCAAGAAATACGCCATCACCGCCGCCCACGTCATCATTGACCAGATTGACCAACAACTGGCGACTTGCGACGTTATTTTCCCATACAAAAAGCCCGGTTATGATTTTTTTGAAGAGCGTTATTACCGAACCGGCATTATCCAAGCCACCAGCACCACCAAAACCAACTATACCGAAAAGGGTCTGGATATCGCGGCTTTGGAAGTACTGTCCGGCGCTCCAGCCGAAGACGCTTCCTTCTTCCCCAACGGCTATCCGACTATCAGCTACCCGGCCTGCACCCAAACAAAACCCGGAGATTCAATTATTCTTTTTGGCTATAGCGTGAACGCCGGCACCGCGGCCACGCCCGGCGGCATTATCTCCCGCTACACCGGTTCCATTTTACAATACGGCGACGTCACCAGCGTTACTAAGAAAGCCGATGCGGCCACGGCCAGCGGTTGGGATTATTTGCCGAATCTTGACTACACCCTGGACACTTCGCTCGCCCACTCCCACACCGTGGTCGCTACGAGCAATAACTTTTTCGGCGCTTCCGGCGGTCTGGTTTTTAATACTGCCCGCAACTGCATTATCGGCAACAACATCGCGCTGGCTCAAAGCTCCACACAAACTCTCGGCATCGTCATCAATCTTAATTTCAACAATTCTTTTATAAACTTGTTGGGAAAATAAAAACACCCCGAAGTTACGTCGGGGTGTTTTTATTTAAGATTGAGTCGTGGAGATTTTCGGAGCAATGTCTATTTCGCAAACTCCACTCACGCACGCCAATTCTTTGGCTCCCTGAGTCGCGTCTTCCCGTTCATAAGCCATAATATTGGCAAAATCAATTTTCGGCATTTTCCCCAGCAACTCATTATAACGAGCCTCGGTAACTTCTTCGTACGGCGCCATCTTGTAAACATGCTTTTCTCGCGGCAAGAAAGACAAACCTCCAAGCATCTCCCAATTCTTATAAAGCCAGTTGGCTGTTTCAATCCACTCATTGTCTCCTACGGAAACCGTTACCGACGGGTTATGCTCGGTAAAATTTTCTTTCACGGTCCTCCAGTGTTCCAACTGCTGTAAGGCAGTCAAGTCATTTTTAAAAATCGTTTTGTCCGGAGCTTTCACCGGAAACTCCAGCACGTAGGTCGTGGCCGTGTCCGCGCTCTGCCCGACTTCCGGATAATACGGATATTTCTGGTCTTTCAACATATGAAATAGCGGGTCGGTCGCGGAAATCCGAACTCGGCGAATATAATACTGCGCGTGGCGCGGGTGCATTCCGGAAGCCGCGTCCACTAATTGCGAAACTGTTCCTGACGGCTTCACGCAAGTGATGGAAGTAGATTGGTTAATGCCGAATTTTTTCGCGTACTCTTTATTCACCTCAATACTATAGTCGCGCATTTTCTTAAGCATCTCAGCGCCGCGCACGACCGGACAATCCCATTGACCGGTGATAGACACGCCCAACAGACGCTCTTCTTCGCAATTCTTCTTCCATTCTTTAGAAAGGTACGGGAAATTGGTCAAGGTTGACTGAAAGGTGCCCAAAATCGTGGCTAAACGCATTTTTCTCAATAAAGTTTCCTCGGTGTCCTCAAATCGGGCCACTACCTCGGTTAAATTGCAGAATTGCTTGGATTTTAGGGTAATTTCACCGCAAGGATTGGTCCCGGTGGTCTCCACGTCCTTTTCCAGCACCTTCCATCGGCGCGCCGGCACCTGCGCCTGCAAACCGCCACGGTTGAAAATACCCCGTTCGCCCGTGCCGCTCACGGCCAAAGACATCCATTCTTCCAAAAACTCGGTATTGGACGGTTTACTGGTATAAACAGCCGAATTATTAGCCAAAGAACGCTGGGGTTCGCTCAAATAAAACTGGCCGGTTTTGGCTTTGCGCATTTCATCATCATCCAAATCCGACAAAGAAATTAAAGCTGTCCGGCGGACTCCGCCCATCACCACCACTTCGCCGATTTTGCAGACAATATCGTGGACATCAATATTTTTTAGCCGCTTGCCCTGCCGCGCCAAAATCTTCGCTCTGGAAAAATCCAGCACCTGCCGCAACGGCTCCGGACCGGAACTGCGGCCGCCCATTGTTTTCAAACGAGCGCCGGCTGGGCGAAGTTTTGAATAATCAAACTCCACGTCTTTTCCCGCGTACCAAGTTTTCATACCCAGCGTCAGCGCGTCGCCCCATCCTTCTTTGCTGTCATCAATAACACTAGTCTCAATTTTCTTTCCGGTTTGGCGTTGCACAATCGGAAGTTCCTGCACAGTCTGACTCTCCACTGAAAAACCGACGCCGGTACCGGACATGGACAAATACATAATTTCCGCAAAGTCTTCTATCTTGGACGGCGCGATGAACGAACAATTGTAGCCCGTAATATTATTTTTGCGAGACGCATTGCCGGCGCTCCACATCAAACGCATGGACGGCATCACTTCTTGTTTTAAAATCGCTTCGCGAACCTCGGCGTACTCGGGCTCGGTAATTTTACCGCCGAGATTTTCTTTCATAAAGTCTATGTATCGGTCCACCGTCTCTATCCAAGTCTCGCGACGGCCCTCATCATCCTTCCAACGCGAATAAGTTCGGAAATAAATAAATTCGGACAACGGATTTCGGAAATATTGCTTGCTCTCCTGCACGAGTTCGCGAACCCGATGCGAAACCAAACGCTCTTTCTCACGGACCATCGCCCGTTCATGCCGGTATAAGATGTAAGCCTTCGCCGCCTTGGCAAAATCCAAAAGAATAAGCGCCTCTTCCACCAAATCCTGAATTTCTTCAATCGTCGGCGTCCCTCCTTTGGGATATTTCTTCTCTAATTCCTTAATCACGCGGTCCGAGACCCTCTGAGCGTCCTTCAACGCATCACCCTCACCGGTCGCCGTCATCGCTTTGCCTACAGCCATCGTAATCCGGCTCTGGTCAAAGGATGCCACTCGCCCATCTCTCTTTTTTACCGACTGAAACGTCATAATTTTAAAATTTTGGTAGTTCTGGAGTTTTTAATCCCTGCGTTGTCGCAGGGAATTAATAATTAAATACTTAGACGATAAAATATTTTCTTATATTTCTATTTTAACAAATTATTCGTTCGTTTGTCTTGTGGATAACTTAATTTTTTTTGATAAAACACCACGCCGCAACCGTTTCGTCCAATACCCCAGTAAAACCGCTATAAAATCGCGTTGATTTTGGCCGCCAGGATGAAATCATTGTCATGCAGACCACCAATAGCGTGAGTCCACAAGCTCAAGCGGACTTTATTATAAAAAATATAAATGTCCGGATGATGCCCTTCGCCCTCGGCTACTTCGGCCACTTTGTTGACAAACTGCATCGCCGGCATGAAATCGTCAAAAGTAAAGTCCCGGATGAGCTCCGGATGCTTTTTCCCCTTAGTAGTAGTCCCTTCGGACAATTTCCATCCTTTTACTTGTTCTAAGTACTCAGTAATCTGTTCTTTTGAGAGCGGTGGCAGTCCTCTTTCGCACGGTACGCACTTTTTTTGCAATAAATCCTCCATGGTTATATATTTTTGTAATTTTTTATTCTATTTTCTAGTTTCTAACTTCTATTTTCTAAATTTACTGTTCGTAGGTCGGATTTTTCTCTATGACCTTAAAATATTTATTCGCGTAACGCGCCAGCGCGAACAATAAACTGGATAATCGGTTGACGTAACTCAAAACCGCCGGGTTGATTCCTTGCGCCAGCGTTTCATCATCAATTAATTTTTTTTCCTGCTTAAATTTTTCTTCGCTGAACTCCACGACGCTACGTTCGGTCCGCCGGCAGACCGCTCGCGCGAAATCCAGCAAACCGGAAAGAGGGTGGCCACCCGGAACGGAAAATTTTGTAATCGGTCCGATTTTTTTCTCCAGCAAATTTATTTTTTCTTCCAACGCGGCCGTCGCCGTCTCGCTAAGCGGCTGAATAGTCAGATGGTCGCCGGCCGCAATTTCCGCCTGAACAATAAAAAGTTTTTGCTGAGCGTCCAAAATCATTTCGGCAACTTCCCGCAGACGGTAGTGGTTGGCCGTGCCGCGCGCGTAACCCAACAGTGAATTCAGCTCATCTATATTTCCGAGCGTCCAAAACCGAGTTGAGCTTTTGGTAATTCGCTCTTTCTCGCCAAAAAATTTTGACGTTCCCCCGTCTCCCTTGCCGGTAAATAAAGTCATCAGGTGCCGCGGGAGGGAATTGAACCCCCGATCCGCCATGGCGGACTCTTCAGGCCATCCGCCGCAACTCATTACGACCTTTGCCGCTCTTCAATTCTTTCTCGCGCCGCATTGCTTCACTGCGAGTTTTATAAATTTCTTGGTAAATAAGCTTCCATGGCCCGCGCGTGCGCGTATATCCGCCCTCAACAAATTGAGGATCATTATGTTCTAAAAGCCGCCGCTCCAAATCATTAGTTTGTCCAATGTAATGAGCATTAGAACTATTTTCTATAACATACACATAGTACATGTGCCGCGGGAGGGAATTGAACCCCCGACACGACGCTCTTCAGGCGTCTGCTCTACCACTGAGCTACCGCGGCTTTTAGCTTATTTATCTTAATCCACCCCTATATATAGTACAAGCTTTCCTTACTATTGACAAAATATAAGTAATCGTGCTATTATAATAGAATAGCACCTTAATTTTCCAAGTTTTAAAGGAGAATCCTATGAAGGGGGAAGAGTCCAAGCAGGCTCCAGACATCAAGCAGTGGATCTGCGGCGGCTGCCATCAGATGATTGAAACCAGAGATGGCAAGGCGCCTAAGGAGTGCATTTGCGAGAACACCGTCAAAGTGGCGGGGTTCCGTGAGAAGTCCATCAAGAGCAATTAAGCCCTATCTCTTCCTGTAGTACCAATCCCTCCCTAGGGAGCGACCTGCCGCACGGCATCGTCGCTCCTTTTTTTTATTTAATGAAAGCCCGGACTTCTTTCAAAAAATTTTCCATAAACCACAAATTATGAACGGTCAGTAAAATCGGGCCGAGCATCTCCCCGGCCCGGAATAAATGGGCTAAGTAGGCACGGCTATATCCTTGGCAAGTCGTACAACCGCATTTTCTGTCAATCGGATTTTTATCTTTCTGGTACCGGCTTAATTTAATATTCAGCCGCTCGCCGCTCGCGGTGAGTAAAGCTGAGCCATTGCGCGCCAGGCGCGTCGGCGCCACGCAATCAAACGTATCCGCGCCGAGCTTTACCGCTTGCACGATATCTTCCGGCGAACCGATGCCCAAAAGATGCCTCGGCTTCTCTTCCGGCAATAACGCGGTCATCCAGCCGATAATCGCATACATTTCTTTTTTGGTTTTGCCGAGCGCGCCGCCCAGCCCGATACCATCAAAATCCTGAGTGCCGATAAACTTCGTTGACGCTTCTCGCAAATCGCGGAACACGCCGCCCTGAATAATTCCGTATATGGCTTGCTTAGCTTTTAGCTTTGAGCTTCTGGTTTTTAGGCAACGTTGAGCCCAACGATGCGTCCGTTCCATGGAACGCTTGGTGTAAGCGTAATCGTGAAGCGGCGAAGTGCATTCGTCAAAAGCAAAAATTAAATCAGCGCCCAAATTTTCCTGAATCGCGATAGATTTTTCCGGCGTAATAAAATGTTTAGAGCCGTCCAGATGCGAGCGGAACTCTACGCCCTGTTCGGTAACCCGCGTCAGCTTTTCTTTTTTTGGAATAACGTGCTCACCCTCTCCTTCCCGCGACAACACGCCGGTTTTCTCGCCCGGGAAAATATTAGCCACTTTACCGACGCCGTGTTCCAAAGCATACCCTAAACTGAAAACTTGGAACCCTCCGCTGTCCGTCCAAATGGGGCCGTTCCAGTTCATAAACTTATGCAATCCGCCCAGCTTTTTGATTTGCTCGTCGCCCGGACGCAAATACAAATGATAAGTATTGCAAAGCACCGACTGCGCGCCGATGGCTTTCAGCTGTTCAACCGTAATGCCCTTGACCGCCGCCTGCGTGCCCACCGGCACAAACGCCGGCGTTGGAATCTCACCGTGCGCCGTTTCAATCACGCCCAGCCGGGCGCGCGAGCTTTTTGATTTTTTAAGAATCCGGAACTTCATTACGCGCGGATGATATGATAGGGCCGCTTGATTAAATCCACAATCCGCGACCCCTTTTTCTTTTTATTAAGGCCGTCAAAAATAACCGCGTCAATCAAATCGGCTTTTTTTCCAAATACTTCTTTATAGGTTCGCGGATCGGACACGGGCGGCTGTCCGGCCAGATTAGCGCTGGTCGCCACCATCGGCCGGTCAAATTGTTTGAATAATTTTTTTATCCACTTCCCCTTGGAAAATCGGAAGGCGGCGGTGCGATTCTCCATCACCAACGGTGAAAGATTTTTCGCTTTAACGACAAAATTCGTCGGTTGTTTCCAGCCGCTGATGGTTTTTTTCTGATGGGTATTGATGCTCGCGTATTCATTCAACATTTTCCAATCCCGCACCAAAAGCGGAAAAGATTTGCCCAGCGGCCGATTTTTAATTTGATAAATCTTTAAGAGCGCCCGCACATTGGTCGCGTCACAACCCAGCCCGTACAAAGTTTCGGTCGGGAAAATCAAAACACCGCCGGCATTAAGAATTTGGACGATAGCTTTAAAATCAGTTTTTTGGGCGTCTGCAATTAGTGGATTCATTAAAATTAAGAGTAGTCCTAACGAGAATCGAACTCGTGTTTCCGCCGTGAGAGGGCAGCGTCCTGGGCCACTAGACGATAGGACCGCTTTTCAGAAACTGTGCCCTAGTATACCAAAATTGCCTAACTTTGTCTAATTTCATCCACCAATATATCAAGGTGCATGGCGTAGGAACCTTTTACTAACACCAAATCCCCTTTCTTCAACAAATCTCCGACGTGCCCCTCCGCCTCATCTACCGTATCGTAACTGAAAATCTGCTTCTTGGCTAAACCGCTTTTCATGGCTCCTTCGGCAATAAACTTCGCTCGCGGACCGATGACGAACAACGCGTCAAAAACTTTACCGGCCAACCGGCCGATGCTTTCATGCGCGTCCATCGCGTACTTACCGATTTCCAGCATATCGCCGAAAACTCCTATTTTTCTGCCTTTGACCGACAGCGATTTAATCGTTTCAATCGCCGCTTCCATCGCCAGCGGCGAAGCATTGTAACTGTCGTCAATCACGTAAGTTTCTTTAACTCCCAACAACAGTTTCATTCGTCGCTCCGGCGGCTGGTAGTAATGCAACATCTCGGAAATCTTCACCAGGTTCATGCCGAACGCAAACCCAACCGCGGCGGAGGCGGCGGCGGCATAAGCCTGCGCCCGGCCAAAGCAGTCGTCCAGCCGCACCGGCACAAAACTGCCTCCGTATTCCAGCTTGAAAGCAATGCCCGACGGACGGCCGTTATCACTGCGGTTTTCAAAACCGGTAATTCGCACTTCCGCTCCCTGGCCAAAACCGTAGGTAATGACATGAGCGCGCGTTTTTTCTTTCATCTCCAACACCACCTCATCATCAAAATTCAAAATTGCAAAACCGGTAGCCGGCAGCGCCTCCACCAACCGTCCTTTTTCCCGCGCCACCGCTTCCGGTCCGCTGTAAAACTCCACGTGAGCCGGCACATTGCCGACGGCGGTAACCACACTCATGGACGGCTTAACGACATCCAGCAGTTCTTTGATATCCAACGGCTTGTCCGCTCCGTATTCCAACACCAGCAACTCCGGGTATTGAATGGCTGAACCGAACATCAGCCGCCACAGACTGACGATTATCGCCTTGGCGATAAAAAACAGTTTGCCGAAAAATAAACTTTTCCCGGCGCTCACCCGGCCGAACAAAGCCAATTCGGACTCCGGCCAATCACCCAGAATCGTCAGCGGCAAACCAATCTCACCGTTAAAATTGCCGGCGCTGGCGCGTACTCGCCGCACGCCGCGCAAAACCGTGGCAATCGCCTCCTTGGTGGAAGTTTTGCCGACACTGCCGGTAATCCCAATAATACCGGGGCTGTATTTCCGCAACGTTAGTTTGGCCAGCGCTATTAATATAGAAGTGATAATTTTTCTCATTTTACGTTATCCGGAGCTATATTGTAATAGTTTAAAATAAATTGCGCCAGGTCATGAAAGGCCGGTACCACGGTCAAGGCCGCCACCGGCGCGCCCTTCGGCTTATCCAGTTTGTACAAAATAGTAAAAGCCGGGTCGGAAGCCGGAGCAAAACCGACGTAAGTATTGACCACCTCGTGCGAATAGCCGCCACGCCCGTCAGCAATATAAGCCGTGCCGGTCTTGCCGGCTACCCGGTAATTCGGAATAGCCGCCACTTTACCTTTCTCCACGGCGGAAACCATCATGGCCGTCACCTGCGCCGCCGCATCCTCAGAAATAACACGCCGAACCTCTTCCGGCGCAATTCCTTTAACGATAAAAGGTTTCATTAGGATGCCGCCGTTGGCGATGGCCGACAGGCCGCTAATTAACGTCAGCGGCGTAACCGCCAAACCCTGCCCGAAAGAAGCGGTGGCAAAATTCACGTCGCGAAAGCTGGTTCTTAAATTACGGAAATTACCAATCAGCTCCCCCGGCAATGTAATGCCGGTCAAATCATTAAAACCGAATTTCAACAAATAATTATAAAAAGAATCGTGGCCGGTTTTCTGCTCGGCGAAAATCGCGCCGGTATTGATAGAATGTTCAATCACCTCGGTCATGGTCGTCCAGCCGTAAGCGCCGACTTTTTCCAAATCCCAATTACTAATAGTTCGTCCGTCAATCGTCACCAGGCCCTTATCATAATATTTAGTGTCCGGAGTAATTTTTCCGGCATCAATACCGGCTGCCATCGTGATAACCTTGAAAACCGAACCTGGTTCGTAGCGCAGTTCCACTCCGGGATTCAGATAACTGCTCACTGGAGATTTTGAATATTCATTCGGGTCAAAAATCGGATAGTTCCCAAAAGCCAGAATGGCTCCAGTTTTCGGATTTTGAACAATAACGGTTCCGCCGGTCGCGCCATATTTTTCCGCGACCGCTTTCAAAATTTCTTCCGCCCGCGCCTGGATGTTACGATTAATCGTCAGGAAAACATCGTCAGCAGCCAGCTTCTCGCCAAACTGCCGTTCAATTCCATAGCGGCCGGCGATCAACGAATCTTGGTCACCCGGACTGATAAACCCGAGCACGTGCGCCGCCAGAGAGCCGAACGGATAAAAACGGAAGTCTTGCCGGTCAACGTAAACGCCTTTGATATGGGCGTTCTGCGCGGCCGCGGCCTGAGCTTCGCTGGCTTTAGGCAATAGTAATTCGTAAGTATCATTTGGCTTGCTCAAAAGCGGTTTTAATTCATCAGCCGGCCGCCCGATAATCGCACTAAGCTGGGTCGCCGCTTCCTCCGGGTCTGGCACTTCGGTGGGTACGGCAAAAATCACCGGATACTCTTTATTCAGCGCCGCCGGAATGGCTTTATCAAATTTATCCGTAAAATAAATGGTTCGCCGGGGCGGCTGGGCGCCGTTACCGGCCTGGGCCGCCGCTTTCGCTTTATAAAAATCGGTCTTGGTAATCTGCAGATGGTACAGATTAGAAAGTAGCGCTAAAAATAAAAACGTGACGCCGGAGATTATAAGCCAATATCGAGCTCTCATTACCTGGACGCCAACGGAACGTTTATGTATTCGGGTCGGCCTTCTTTTTGCAATCCAAGCTTATCTTTAACGCCCGGAGCGGTATCCAAAAGAGCGTACAGCTGATTGCGCAGTTCGGAGTTTGCCACTCCTAATTGCTTTAAAGTTTTTTCCTGTTCGGCCAACGAGTACCGGTTATACACCACCAGATTGTACAGCCGGATACTGATGACGGCGGACAAGGCGACGAAAATAAACAGCAATATGATGCTGATACTTAATTGAAATTTTTTTCTGTGCGGTTGAATAATCGTCATATAATTGCGGCGACGCGTAATTTAGCCGAACGCGAACGCGGGTTGGCCGCCTGCTCTTCCGTCGTCGCCGTAATCAGCTTTTTGGTTATAATTTGCATTTGTTTACTTTTGGCATAATCGCGAAAATAATTTTTAACTATCCGGTCTTCGGCAGAATGAAAAGAAATAATGGCTGTTCGTCCGCCCGGCTTAACAATTGCCGGCAACTGTTTCAGCAGTCTCTCCAGGTTTTCTAATTCTTGGTTCGCGTAAATACGGATCGCCATGAATGTTCGGGTGGCCGGATGAATCCTACCCCGCTCGTAGTTTTTCGGAACGGCGGCGGCGATTACGTCCGCCAATTGCTTGCTGGTTGTCATGGGCTGATGGGCCTTAATGGCTTTGGCAATCCGCTTGGCAAACTTTTCGTCGCTGTATTTTTTAATAATCTCAGCCAGCTCGCCTTCGCTGATGCTCCGCAGCAAATCGCTTACCGGCGTAGACGCATTGCTGTAAGTCATCAGGAGCGGTTCATTTTTTTGAAAACTGAATCCCCGTCCCGATTCTTCCAGCTGATCTGACGACAAACCCAAGTCCAACAATAATCCGTCGGCTTGGCCAAGTTTTTCTTTAGCCAAAATCATCGGCAAGTCAGCGTAGTTGCCGACCACAGTCCGAATCCGTTTGGTTAGGCCGGAAGAAATTTCTGCGCGTTGAAATGACGCTTCGTCCCAATCAACCGCCAACACGAAGCCATTCGGCCCGACTCGCTTAGCCAGCTCAACGGTATGACCGCCGCAGCCAAACGTGCCGTCAATAAAAAAATTCCCGGCCTGCGGATTCAAGCCATCCATAACTTCATTTAAAAGAACGGGTGTATGCGGCATATCATATGCCGAGCTCCCCTAACTTTTCGGCAATCTCGTCAGAGGAGGCTTCGGTTTTAGATTTGTAGTTCTTCCAACTCGTTTCGTTCCAGATTTCAATCCGGTTATAAAGACCGGTAATCACCGTCTGTTTCTTTAGGTCCGCGTACGAACGCAAATAATCCGGAATCAAAATCCGTCCCTGCTGGTCAATTTCCACATCCATCGCGCCGGCCAGCATCAATCGGGTAAAAGCCCGGGAATTGGCTTGCGCGAGCGGCAAAGCCATTATTTTTTTTGCCAACACTTCCCACTCAGTTTGCGTGAACAGAAACAAACATCGGTCTAAGCCACGGGTAATAATCGCGCCTTCGCCCAAATGTTTGCGAAATTTAGCCGGTACGGCCAACCGGCCCTTGATATCAATGCTGTGATTGAATTCTCCGATGAACATATATAATAGTAGATTTGCCGGAGTTATCCCCAGATTTCGGGCTTATCCCCACAGTTATCCACATTTCCCCACTACAAAGTCATTGTACTCCACTGCTCCCCAAGTACCAAATGCCGTCCTGTGGACAAGAAATAATCGGCCTACTCTTTGCTTTAAGCTATTGTACGAGTCGCCAGCTTTCCCGAACGCATCCCGAGCAGTAGCCCCGAAGCGAGTAACTGACTTTTTCGGGAGTCCGCCGCGGCGGACGTCCCCATCACGGGGCCGGAAAAGTCAGTGTAAAGCGAGCGAGGTTGGCCTGCGAGTGGTAAGAGAGGGATAGTCTGGCGACTCGACTTTTTTAGAAAACAAAAACTCCCCGCCAACATCTGTGAAGTTGTGGCGGGGAGTTTTTGCAATTCGTCCTAAAAATTAGAACGTATTCTTGCGCCGCATGTAAACCATCGTGCCGACAATGCCCAAACCAATAATGGCTACAATGGAGAGCGGATTCTGGTTGATTAAGCTGCCAACCGAACCCAACACTGACGCTAAGGTCAAATCCTGAACCGAGTTATCCGGCAAGCGGACAATCACCCGTTCCGAACTGAAAGCCGTTTCGCCGTCTTCAGTCTTACCCACCGCGCGGAGATAATAACCGGTATTCTCCTTCAAATCAGTAATGGTAATTTCATTGCTGGTAGAAAGATTACTGTTTTCCAACGTCGCATTGGCATAGCTGAAGTCAGAAGTCTTCTCGGCTTGCGAGGCGGTGTCATAGATCACCCGGCCGCGCGTCGGCTTGCTGGTGTCAAACCGGACCACCACGTCGCCGTTATCTTTGGATTCAACGCGGACATTGGAAATCTGCAACGGATTTTCCTTCACCACCGGCGTGCCAACCAAGTTAGACGAGGTCGTGCGAGTCGGAGGGACAATCACTATCGGACCGCCAACCGGAGCCGGCGCGTCAAGAACAGTGATATAGAAACTCTGAGCTCCTTCGGCTACGCCATCAGAAGCGCCTACCGTCACTAGATACGGCTCAGTGCGAGCCTGGTTGTAACCCGGCACCCACAAAATCGTACCGAAAGTCGGATTAATCACCAATCCTTGCGGACCGGTAATCACGCGATACTTAATCGTACCGCCGTTCTGGCTCATGGCCGTCGCGGTATACAAGTACAATTGGCCTTCGCGAACAATGCTCGGAGCGTTGAAACCGATGAACCTCGGCGCGTTCGGAGCAATGCCGGACGAAATCGTGATAACTTTTTCAGTAGTCGTCTTATTATCAGACACGCGCAACGTTACGGTATAAGTACCGACTTGGTTGCTGGCCGGACGCCAGGAGAAAAACTGGCTCGTGAACGAAGCGCCTACCGGAGCATTAACAATGCTGTAAACCAACGGTTCGCTGTCGGCATCCGTAGCGGTCACCGTGAATTCCAACGTGCTGCCGATATTCACCGTGAAGCTGGAAGCAGACGGAGACACAAACACCGGAGCATTATTATAAGGATAAGAAGCGGTGCTGGCATAAATCGTTACGGTCTTATCCGTATACGTTTTGCTGTCAGACGCGCGGAACGTAACATTGTACGAACCGGTCTGAGTATTGGTCGGACGCCAGGAGAACGTGCGGTCAGAGAAAGAAGCGCCAATCGGAATATTCATTGCTTGATAAGTCAAACCGTCGCCATCCGCATCAGTCGCGGCCACATACAAATCAATTTGCTGACCGGCGCCAACCGTATAAGAGCTGGCATTCGGAGAAGTAATCACCGGAGCGCTATTGAAATACGGGTAGCAATTATTGTAGTAACACGGATTCGGATACGGATTGTACGGAGGATATGGATTGCCGTTCGGATTATTAACAGAAATCGTCATCGGCTTATCAACCGTGTTCACGCCATCGGTCACCCGAAACGCGAAGTTATACAATCCGGCCTGGTTGCTGTTCGGCGTCCAGCTAAATTGCTGGCCAGAAAAAGACGCGCCGGACGGACCGTTAATCATAGAATAGGTCAAAGGCTGATTTTCCGGGTCATTGGCCAACACGGAGAAAGCCGCGGTCTGACCGATATTAACGGACATGCTGGAAAAGCTTGGCGAATTAAACACCGGAACCAAATTGGAACCGCCACCCGGAGGAGTATTAGTAACGTCAATGGTTACATTCTTATCAACCGTAATTTGGCCATCGCTGACGCGAAAAACCACAACGAATTGACCGACTTGGCTGACAGACGGAGTCCAAGAGAAAACACCGGAACTCAACATCGCTCCCGCCGGCATACTGGAGGCGCTGTACAAAAGAGAGTCGCCATCCGGATCAGTCGCCGTTACCGAAAACTGAAGCATATTGCTGACTTGCACGGTAAAGCTGGACGCAACCGGAGCCGTGAAATACGGAGCGCGATTACCGCCGCTCGTATTACCGCCCGGCAAAAACTGGATCGTTCCAGCGAACGCCGTATTAATTAAAACGACCTGTGAAACCAACAGGGCCAAAAGGCCTGCAACCAATGTGACTTTTTTCATAATGGCTATATGGTATCAAATAGCAGAAAGTTTGTCAAGCCCCCCCAGTCCCCAAAAACACCCCCTTTAAACTACCCCCTTCATAACCCCTAAAAAGCCCTGTAAAATAAGGGTTTTTCGGGCTTTTCCACAGGTTTTAGCGGGCAATAAGCTTTTTGAACTCTTCCACCAATGGAACCTGTTCCGGGTCAGATCCATACAATTCAGCCAGATAAAAAGCGGTCCAATCAGCGGCCAAAAGAGAGTTAAAAATGGTTTCCAAAGAAGACGCGCCGGCCAGCACCACCCTTTCCACCCGCAATCCCCGGTCCTGATACAGTTTGGCCATAACTTCCATCCGTTTTTGTATCCTCCGGTCATCCGCCGGGTCGGACAAGAATATATAGTAAAGCCGCTTGCCTAATTCCGCGGCCGCGCCCTGACCGTCAACGCCGGTCATCTCGTTATGATTCAATTCCGAGAACACGTTATAAAACGCCGGCACTTTCCCGGTTTCATTAAACTTAATTTTCCAATTGGCGGCGATGGCCTGATTGCGGAGCGACGCGTAAACAACCGGAATAAATCCTTTAAGCTTAGGAGCGAATCCTTTGCCGAATAATTCCGCCGCTCCCATAGCCAATGTTTTGCTCAATCGCGTTGTTTCCGCCAATGACGCTTCATCTTTAAATAATTTCAGCAATGCCTTGAACATAAATCCTAGCGCGGAGCGCGGTTGAATGCCCGTAGCCGGCACCTGAATGTGCGGCACGCCGGCGGCTTTGGCGCGATTCAACAGCTCTCCGCCAGTGGCAATCGCCGCGCGGGCAATGCCCTGCTCGCCGGCCATCGCGAAACTATCCAGAGTTTCTTCGGTGTTGCCGGAATACGAACTGGCAATAACCAACGTTTTCTTTTTATCAATGCCGGCGGGCAACCCGCGAACAGCGGAGCGGTCGTCGCATGACGGCAATCCGTAGTCGGAATGCACGATGATGTCCGCCTCCGGACGCCAAATTTTCAAAACATCCGCCGCCAAATGCGAACCGCCCATACCGACAACTACAAACCGGCTGAATTTCTTCAGTCTTTTTGAATTCACTACTTCCGGCTCATACTCAAACTGCTTGGGAAAATTTTTAATGGCGTCGCGCATCATTTATTTTTTAAATTGTGTCCGCCGAATTGATTACGGAGCATAGAAAGCACTTTCCCGATATAACTTGGACTCTTGGCGGATTTCTTTCTAAAATCCACCGCGCCTTTGATAATTGGAGTCGGCGCCTTCAGCTTCTTTCCTGTCTGCACGGTCCAATCGCCCTCGCCCGTAGCCGCCACGGAACCGGAAACTCCCGTCAATTCTTCGCCATATTGTTCCAGTCCTTTTTTAACCCAAGCCATCAGCCGCGACTCTATGACACTGCCGTGATTGTATATGTCCGCTACCTTTGTTAAGTCTAACCCAAACGGCGACTTTTTCAGAACCGAGAATCCTTCGCCGATGGCCTGCATCATTCCGTATTCAATCCCATTATGCACCATTTTCACGAAATGCCCGGCCCCCGTTCCCTCAAAAAACTGGTAACTGTTATCCGCGGCCAAGTCGTAGAATAATGATTCAATCTTTTCAAAAACTTTTTTCTGCCCGCCAATCATCAACGCCGCGCCGTTACGCGCTCCGGCCGGTCCGCCGGAAACGCCGACGTCAATATAGTGAACGCCTTGCTTGGCCAGTTTTTTAGCCCGCCCAACCGAATCGCCGTAGAAAGAATTACCGCCGTCAATCACAACGTCTCCCTTACTGACTTGCTGGGCTAAACCGTTTTTCCCAAATAATACTTCGTCAACCGGTTTACCGGCCGGCACCATCAACCAAATTATCCTAGGGCTAGAAAGCCGGCCAACCAGCTCTTCTATTGTATAGGCCCCGCGAACTCCTTCTTTCTCCAATTGGCGCGTCAGTTCCGGTTCAGCATTCAATCCGCTCACCTGCCACCCTTTTTCCAACAGCCGCCGGGCGATATTGCCGCCCATTTTACCTAATCCAATAATACCGATTTCTTTCCGTAATCCAGGCAAAACACGGATGGACTCGTCTATAAATGCCGTATCACTCAGCACTTCTTTAGAATCCGGCCGATAAAACTTCAACGGCACCAAATTTTTCTGCCAGCTTTTAATAATCGGGTCGGTATATTTCCAGGTAGCTTGAATTTCATCCGTGCCGACAAATAAGGTCTGGTCGCCGGCAATGCAATCCAACAGTAATTTTTCGTATTCCTCAATATACTGCGATTTCCGCTCGCCGCTTCTAAGCGCGAACTCCAACCGCTGTTCAACCAATTCATAATTCAATCCTGGTTTTTTCGTCCAAAATTGAACAGTGATGCCTTCGGTCGGCTCAAGATTAAATATCACTTTGTTTTTATAATGCTGGGCCCCCGGCGGGCAGAGGCACGGCTGGGGGTGCTTAAACGTAACTACTACCTGCTTTAAAGGTTGTCCCATCCGCTTTCCGCTTTCCAGCGTAATCGGCACGCCCTGCCAGCGCGGCGTATCCAAAAATGCCCGGACTTTAAAATAAGTTTCGGTTTGCGAATCCGGCTTTACGCCATTGATGGAACGATAGCCGTCATATTGCGCCCGGTAAGTAAAATGCTTTATTTCGGCTTCGCTCGGCTTACGTAGTTTATCCAAAATTTCCGCTCGCTTGCGCCGGATGGTTTCGGCGTCAAAATTCAGCGGGTGATCCATCGTCGCTAATGCCAACATCTGCAACAAGTGGTTTTGTCCGACGTCGCGGAACGCGCCCACGCCTTCATAGAACGCGCCCCGGTCCTCCGCGCCGATGGATTCCAACAACCCAATATCAATCCTTTCAATAAACTGATTGTTCCAGCTTTTTTCAAACAAACTGTTGGAAAATCGGAAGGTTACAATATTCTGGAGCATCTCTTTGGCCAAGTAATGGTCAATCCGGTAAATCTGAATTTCTTTAAATAGCCTGGCGAGCAACCGGTCTAAATCTTCCGCAGTTTTTAAATTTTTGCCAAACGGTTTTTCCACAATGACTCGCGTCCACCCTTCTTCCGGACTGCAAGGAATAGTTAAGCCGGAATCATGCAAATTTTTAAAAATCGTCTGATACGATTCCGGCGCCACCGCCAAATAAAAAAGTTTGTTGGTGCAGACGCCCCATTGGTCATCAATTTTTTTCAAAGTTTTCGCCAAACGTTTATACGCTTCCGCGTCTTCAAAAAATCCTTGCTGATAAGAGAATAAACGGATAAAAGGCTGGTCCGGCGTTACCCGGATATTCGTTTTTTTATAAAGCAATTCGCTCACGTGCTCCTGAAATTGCTTATCAGTCAGCTCCCGCCGGGAAAACCCGACTACCTTAAAATAACCGGGGAGCTGTTGCTTGCCGAACAAATCAAACAGCGCCGGAATGATTTTTTTGGAAATCAAATCGCCTGTCGCGCCTAAAATAATCAGCACCGTCGGTATATTTACCCGCTCGGCTTTATGTACGCGGCTCGTAGCCATTCAAATAGTATACACCCACAAAACCGGAATAAAAAAGTGCGCCCTGGAGGTATCGAACCTCCGACCTTTCCAATGTGAATGGAACGCTCTACCACTGAGCTAAGGGCGCTTTCAAAGAAGTGGCTATTCGCTCTGCTACCAGTTAGGAGTAGGGTAGCTTCTCGAATAGCCACTTTTTTTCATTTATAAAGTAAAGATAAACAAAAAGGGCGCGTGCAGCAAGCGCCCCTTCACTTTGTTGGTTAGTACTCGTTATTCTCGGTAACCCCAAGACAGGCAGAGCACTGACTTCTCCTGCCGGTACGATTGACCGGCCTCCCGTCACGGTCACGGAGAACCTGCTTCGGCGGCTCCACAGGCTTGGGCGGATGCCCAATCTGCTTACGAAAAAGATCGTACATCTCCGGCTGCCTCGGGTCTGGAAACAACGCCAGCCTCCTCATCTGGTCAAAATCCGAACCGCCGGAACTGCTCCTGGTCCGCGGAAGCAAGTCGCCGCCATCGCTACCCATAAGCTGTCTCCCTCCAATTAAAAATTTAAAAAGCAGAACTAAAATTGAGTATGCTCCTGCCGCAATTAAAAATCAAGGAAAAATAAAAAATCCCTAATTAAAGGGATTTTTTAAGAAAGCTTACTTCAATTCAACTTTCGCGCCGGCAGTCTCCAATAATTTCTTGAGATTCTCGGCATCTTCTTTCTTCATGCCGGTCTTCACCGTCTTTGGAGCGCCGTCAGCGATGTCTTTAGCTTCTTTCAAGCCAAGACCGGTGGCTTCGCGAAGCACCTTAATCACCTGAATCTTCTGAGGGCCGCCTTCTTTCAAGATGACGTCCCAGGCGGTCTTCTCTTCCGCTTCAGCCGCGCCGGCGCCGGCTCCACCCGGAGCCGCCGCTACTGCCGCTGAAATACCGAACTTCGTTTCCATCGCTTTTACTAACTCAGCCAATTCAGCGACTTTCAATTCGCTGATTTTATTTAACAAATCGTTATATTTATCCATATTAGTTTTATTTTTTTATTCGACCGGAGCCGCTGGTGCAACCGGAGCGGCTGGAACTTTTTTATCTCCCCGATCAGAATCGGGGTCCGTCACACGGTCGGACATCTGTTTCACAATGTTCATGAACGCGCGGAGCGGGCCAAGGATGCCGCCAAGTACCATTGAGAGCAGTACTTCGCGGGTCGGTAACTTCGCAATCGTCGTGAACTCTTCCACGGCTACCGGCAGGTTATTCGCCACATCAAATCCACCCAAGACTTTGAATTCCTTCTTCACTTTGACCAAGTCCTTTGAAAACTTA
>Ga0247727_10008063_pt1 | contig 19718 bp, 29 predicted proteins | sample WisWelCaveWW1625_FD_202498 | JGI IMG/M metagenome (GOLD analysis project Ga0247727, IMG submission 202498) | Biofilm microbial communities from Wishing Well Cave, Virginia, United States - WW16-25 | ecosystem: Environmental > Aquatic > Deep subsurface > Groundwater > Cave microbial mat | place... | reverse complement strand
GGCCGTCACCGGCTGGGGCTGGCGGGGCCCGGAGGCCAGTGGCCCGCTCCGTGGCCGCTCGTGGGCCGCTGCTAGCCTCGGACGGGGCCGGACAGGAGATTGGAAGGGGCTGAAGGCTGAGGGCTGCGGCGGGCAATTGGGGTGAGCGGGCTGAGACTCTCCGTGAACCTGGTGAGTTGGCGTATTTTGGCTCGTAAGGGATTGAGTTCAATGAGTTCAAATTTAGGCTTTGATACTGACAGGTACTCATACTATAGTGCAAGTGATCATGGTTAGATAAACGATGCTCATCAAATCTCGGGGGGGTATATATGGAGCTTGAATGGTTTATAAGATTTACATTTATGGTTAAATATAGGGTAAGTATCCATTAATGTAAGCCCACTACTGGGCCACACACCCTATATACCCCCCACAGATTTGGTGAGAATCCTTGAGGTAAATGATGCGATTTCTGTGTTCATTCCAGGATAAAGGGTTTAGAATGCTTATGTCATGCCTTGCAGAGTTTGCTGCTCCCTCTGTATAGGTGTGACGAGGGAACTTTGACCTCGCCGTCGGACGAAGTAATTCGTGCAGATTGAGTTTTAACTCTCTGGGTTCCCTCAATTTTCTTATCTACTACGTGAATTGAAGGAACAAATGATGACTCATGAGGAGTTGGTATTTGTACTCCGATTTGCAAACTTCTTTCGTGCCGCACATTGGGGCGTCGTCGATGACAACGGCACTCATTGTTGTTCTCCAGAAATGCTACTACTGCAGCAACGATTAGGACGTAGTCCATATTATCAGATGAAGCACAACCAATACATCATTCTGGTCCCATCACCACACATCAACCGAATGCTGGTCGCGTCTGTCCAGAAAGATACCGCGACCGCATTCATTGGTTCTCCTGATTATTCCCTATATCTGACTCTCATGGATAGTGGAGAGGTTGAGAAGAAATTCTACGATCTAAAACGAGAGCATGTGAAATGACTGGTACTGGATCCTGTTGTTGCCCAATCCCGTTATGTAATGAAAGTTACTGTTGGGACTTTCTACGTGATCCGCAGAATTGGCAGCCTCCAGGAAAGATTATTTTTCGTGCCACGATCAGTGGTTTCGTGGTGAGGAATCCTGGTTACTATGACTGGACAAACTTTCATGGACAGTGGGATATTCCGTTCAGTAGAGAAGTATTATCTGGATCGCCGCCGGTTTGCGGAATTATCAGTGCTCCGCAAGTAGGAAGCTATTTCTTATTCTCACGACTTGAGCCTATGCGTAACCTACCTGCTTGCACATTCACGACTCCGATTGTAAACCGAGAATACCGCTTGGTTATCTCGGCGTATCCTTCTTCTGATGAATCATCGAGGGATTGGGAGATTGCCGCCCTTATTGTTGGTCCTCCGTTTCCAGGATTCGTGTCTACTGGCGCATTTGAATCGTGTGCGAATTTAACGTCACGGATTGACGGTGGTCATGGTGCCGCAGGCTGGGATGGTTGTGATGATGTAGGACCGATTGTACCAGGGTTTGCAACGATTGACATTTTTATGCCTCCTCCATAAGGAGATTGGGATTCTACGATGTCTATCACTGAGGCATCATTGCTCGTACTTCTGTTGCTGTTCATGGCGTATTGGACGGTATGCTTGTACCTGCATCTAAAGCTTCAAAGAATTCGTAGGCACATTACGGACTGGCATAAACTCCAAGGCCACGAAGCATGCTGGTACATGCCTGATCTATTCCAGAAAATCGCGGCTGAGGTTGGATTGGACGACTTGAAATTTGAACCTCCACAGATATCTAGGAAGCAATTTGATTCCGGGTGTAGAGAGTTTGCCGATGAGTTGTTCAAGGTGAGATGAAGGAGCCGTCGTTATGCTGCTGTTTATGTGCTTGTTGATGGGTCAGATTACGGATGCTGAGTTTCTACCTCTTATGGCAGAGGTTAAGGCTCGAGGATTTTTGTACGATGACGGAAACATGCCAGCTGCGTTTGAAGCTCGGGGGGTCAATATTGGTCGTACTCGTCTCAACCCCATTCATAAAGTTAATAGTGAGATGGGTACGTTCTCAGCAAATAATGATTTTCCTTGGGCGAAACCGGCGGGTACGGATGACTCAAAGAATGCAGATCGCAAGTTTGCTCTCCTGATTAAGCCTCATCAGAAGATCATCATTAGGACCGATTCAGAAGGCTATACCAGATGGAAATGGCCAGAAGGAACGATTGCCTTGGAGTTCGCCAAAGTTATAACTCTAGAAGGCGACAGGCTGAATTTTCAGGTGAACATTCTTCACAAGAGAGAAGGGAAGTGGCGTCCAAATGTGTTTCGTCCCTTCCGAAATCATATGGAATTAGTTGCTCGGATTAAGCAGCTGCGTCCTGATTGGGAGAAATCTCTAGAGTTGAAGTCGTTGATTGATGCTCTGGAAAAGCATCCGCGATTGCGAAAGGACAAACTTGAGGATGGGCATCTCAAGAAACAGGCTTTCCTCCAAGAGGGTCCGATTGAAATTCTTCCTGCTATAGATGCCTTGTTGGTTCGACAGCTATTAACAACGACTCCTTTTAAATCGGTGCAGGGGCATCCATGGCGAAATACGACAGCTGGGCCCATTCACGGTCCCACAGCAAAAGGTTTCTCCATCGTACCGGACCAATTCCTAGGAGGAATGATTGAAGTTTCTGAGGCTTCATGCATAAGGTGTCACCAAGATAGTGGTAGCTTCGTCCGTGAGTTTGATCGTTTCAGTACGGGTGGGTTAACGGCTTTGTTGCCGAGTCCTGAGTTGAAGGATGAGGTTCTTCTCGGTAGGAAGAAGCGTCGTGGCAATTATGCAGAGCCTACAGATGCGTTTGCTCGTCATTGGTATGGAGTCATAAGCGGCAATGATGGATTGAGATCTCCTCATGTTTTCGAACCGTCGTCTCTGTCTGACTCCAGATTGGGAGTTTCTGTGGTTCTGCGAAGAGAATGGCAACAGCAGGGTTTGTTCAAGAGGGAAGAATAAGGAGGTCGTGATGAAAAGGTTTCATGGGTTCTTGTTGATTTGTGTAGGGTTGATTCTGTCTTTTGGATTCTCTGTTGCTCAAGAATGCGGCAGTGGTAGTAGTGGGGGATCAGAAAAGGGAATGCGGAAGAACCGATTCCGCAAGCATCAAAAGCAAGAAGCTACTACGGTATCTCTTCAGGTTTTTGATGCGAAGAAACCATCCGTCGAAGACACAGTTTTGCCGATCCCAACTCCAACACCCATTGCTCCGACCCCATCTATCATCCCCGTTTCAATTCCTCCACCTACGATCGATATGAAGTCTTTGGAGGAGCAAATAGGAAAGTTGGCACAGAGCATTGAACAGCAGTCAAATGTCATCAACAAGATCAATATTCGGGTTGATGCTGTTGAGAAGAAAGGCGTGGAAACCGAAGAAAAGGTTGCTAATATTCTAGTACGTATTCGACGATTGCAGTAACATTCTAGGCCTCATAGATGAAAGGGATGTATATTTCTAGGAGTCAAGATTTGAAACAGAGGTGCGCATATGACCCCAGAAGAGATTGCTGCTGCTGACGCAGCTAAGAAGAACGGAAGGAAAAAAGGAATGACTGCTGAACTTGTGGCTCGTTTTGAAGCTGCCGAGGCGCATGGTGTTGTGCGTCTGGATGATGATATCGATCTTGCTACTGCACGCCAGCGGGACTCCACGCAGGTTTTCAACAAACTTTTGGACGGATTCATTTCTGCTGAATTGTTCCGTTCGGATGATCCTGCACAGTTTGCTGGGTTGAATGCGGGAGTCAGGATTCCTACGACTCTCGATCATCCCAACGCGGTCGTTGGCAAGGGTCCGTAGTCCAAACATAAAGGAACGCGGTCCGTGGCTGAAGAAGATGAGGCAGCTGAAGATTTGCTGGTCCTTCAACGGGAATCTGACGTTGCCTTATCTTTTCAACGCGAACAGACAAGGAAGCGGCTATTGGAGATTGACAAGGCTATTGTGAGAAATGACCATGGTAGACTTCTTGAAATTCTTGAGACGCTCTCCTGAGTCAAATGGCAACGGCAACGGCAACGGTGAGAGTCGTGATATTGTACCAATGATTTCTCCAGAGAGAGCCGAGAGAGTTGCCGCACGAAGAAACGTGCATGCTGTATTTGAGCATAATCAAGCAGAGACTCGTTATGCTGAAGCTAGGGCAACGCTACGGGGTTATGGCATGAATCCTAATTTGGCTAGACCCTTTCCGGGTACTACTGCTGGTGGGTCTTCATCGACGTCTATTAATCTTCCTTCCAAGTCTCCGATGGAATGGCTACTCCCTATGATTGTGGGTGGTGCCTTAGGAATGGGAGGATACGGGCTATCACAAGGGCTGATGCCATGGCAGAAGGATTTGCCGCATCCGCAGACACAACAACCCATAACGCAGCCTATGCCACTACCTGTAACGCCAGCAACGGCAGAGCCAAAATTCCAGGCTGAGATTTCTACCGATGGTGGAAAGACCTGGAAGCCTGTTCCTATTATGAGGGACAATTGATGAGTACGATCGGTCAAGCTGCTGCTATGAATGTAGCAGGTACCCACAAAGAGGAGTCTGTTGAAACGATTAATACGCTGCTTGAAAAAGCAGCAGCTGCCATCGAAAAGGAAAGTACTGGACACGCTAAGAAGTTAGCGGACCAAATCGTAGCTCTCGTCGACCCGAGTCACGGACCTTCCGTTCTTGTTCTTCTTGTTGCAGTGAAGCAGGCTTATTCCAGATTACGGATTTGGCTTGTGGATGGAGCACAATTTAAGCCCGGAGTTTTAGAACAGTTTATAGCCGAGGCCAAGGATGCTACTAAAACAGAGGATAAGCCTAAGGAATCCTAAATGTGGTCAGTAGAATCTGTCGTGAGTCTCATCATGGCATGCGGTTCTTTGCTGTCTGTTGTCTATCTTGCAGGAGTCAAAATCACACGGCTTGAGGTTAAGGTCAATACCCTTTGGACATTCTTGATGCGTCGTGCGTTACTAGAAGGGTCGAACAAGGGACACTTGATTTGGGAGTCGCCTGCACGTGTGAATCTAGATCCTAAGATTATTCTGTACTTTGGCTCTATGGTTGATGAGCTCCGTGCATTCTATAAGACGATACGTCATGGGAAGCTCTCTGATTTGGACTTGTGCATGCTTATTGAGCAGCAATGGGGTGCACGCATCATAAAGAAGGTCTGTGCTCCGTTGGGTTTACAAGAAGGTAGTTGTCTGTTAATAGCTTTGGCCGTTGCTAGGGAAGCAGAGGATTGTACAGTTACGATTCCATGAAAGGAACAGCATGATCAGTGTAGAAGAATCTCAACAGAGGCAACGAGTTTTCATGCGGCTACAAAATGTCGTCAAAGAATTACATCAGGCGATGACAGAAGTGAAGGATATCTGTACGCCGAAAGAAGCAGCGACAGTGTTAGGGAGTAGTATTAAGGACTACTTCGGAGCAGAAGGACTCCTCAATAATTTCTTGAACAACTTGGGCGTCAAGATGTTCTATTACAGAAAATACAGGCAATTGAAGAAGCAAGTTCGAGAACTCAGCACTGGTCCAAAGAACACGAACTACCCACCAAAGCCCAGCATAAAGTTTAGGACGTTTGATTTTATAAGAAAGGACGTCATATGACTTATGAGAAGGATCACGATTTTCAGCAAACACGTAGGCTGTATATCATTGATTATGATTTACTGCCCGCACACATTCAAACGCTTGAGCAAGGGATTATGATAGAATTCTCAGAGGACGCAGGAACAGCTGTCTGTCATGTTGGTAGAGAGAAGTCAGTGTGGGCGTGCCATGAAAAGTGTCCAATCGCCCCATTAGTGGTGCCTACCACAGCAGCTGACGCTGGGCCCGTTTTAATCTCGGAGGTACCCACACCCCCCAATACGGCCACTATGACGGAGGAGGAGGAACTCGCCATAGTTACGGAGGTACCTGTAGACGAGGAGTCCCTCCCTCCGTCATCCTCTAGCGACACAGGAATAGGGACTGATAAAGTTTTCATTGTTAGAGAACCATGAGAAAGAAGAAGTTACTAGCCACCAAAAAGGGCCATGGGATTCTTCGAGATAAAAAGGGAAGGATCCTTCGGGGTAACCCTGTATGCAACTTTGGAGGGCGTCCACGACGACTGAGCGATGCATATTTGGAAGCCTTGTACCAGACGGACCCGGATGACGAGGGAGGGAGAAATTATGCTCAGGTTATCGCCGATGCTATGGTCCGTAAGGCAGCTTCAGGCTTTGTTCCAGCAGCCGCAGAAATCCGTGCTGCTACGGAGTCCGGGGATCCTAGTGTGTTGTATGACTGGAAAACCCGAGCGAGAGAAAGGGGTTTAGATCCAGAACAGATGCTGCAGGTCTTTCGTGAAAATTTACGGAAAGAATTGATTACTCAAAAGGTTAGGCAACAAGCCTTAACAGAACAGATGGAGGACGTAGAATCATGAACATGAAATTGTGGTGGCGTCTATTCTACATTTGCATTATAGGATTCCTCGTGAGTCTCACCATGATTTTCTATACAGGATTGACAGCTGCCCGAGAAGCTTTCGCTATTGTTGTCGCCGAGAAACTTGAGAATGAGGAAGAAGCACCACCGAAGGATTCGCGTGGACGTCCTACGCTTTACGCGACCGTCACACGTATTATTGATGGTGACACCGTTGAAGTAGCATTTCCCAAGAGCAGGCATGCGTGGACACGGATCGAGATGTTTCACACATTCTCAGTCCGCCTTCGTGGAGTAGATACTCCCGAAATCAAAAGTGCAGATACACATGTTAAGAATCACGCCCTGGAAGCCAAGAAGTTATTGGAGATTCTTTCCAGAGAAGGAACACGAGTGAGATTGGAAGGCATCGAATGGGACAAGTACCGTGGAAGAATTAACGCGATCATGTACTCTCCTCATTCTGAATTCTCCTTGCAGGATAATTTAATTAAGAGAGGTCTAGGGGTACCTTATTCCGGAGAAGGAAAGCGTCCGGAGTGGTACTACGATTCCTCTACGATGAAGGTCACATGGAGGCTGATTCAATGAAGCTTGATGAATTCTGTAGAAGCTTACATAATCAGTTGTTACTCATGCATGGCAGTACGATTCCTCAGTTACAATTGGAGCGAATGATGCAACTATTGAGGGATCATCCATTAATGTTTAAAGAATTCATGAGACATGTTCATTCGAGCAAAAAGCAGAAGAAGAAGGAAATTTTGATCTGATGTCTACTACAGGCGATATCTTTTGCGGTACCGGAGAGAATGTTGATAGAGGATTTACAGACTGGGTATCGCCAAGCAATATCACTGCTGATGATGCCGCAGATACGACCAATACTGGAGAATCCGATTATTTAGTGGGACGCAATTATGATTTCTCAGCGATCCCTGCCGGAGCAACTATTAACGGTGTCACGACCAAGATTGAAGCATCCGAAAATTCTCCTGCTACTAGGAATTTAAATGCACAACTTCAGGATGATACAGCAGCATTAATAGGATCAGTGAAGTTACAGACGATCAGCGGAAATATAAAAGTTGTCTATACCTATGGTAGTTCCACTGATCTGTGGGATGCTACGTTGACGGCAGCCATTGTTAAGCATGCTAATTTTGGCACTCGATTCTGGTATGTAGCAGTGCATAATATTGCTGCGGATTGGGTGAAAATGGCCATCGACTACACAGCTTCAGTAGCGGGTCAACCTCTGCGAATGCGTGAAATTAGAACTTATCCAGGAATTCAGGGTGGTCCTGGTCCGAGTTATCGTACGTATCATTACGTCAAGGAACAGAAGCTGTATTTACCTGGACGTGGTTTTCAAATTCCTGTAGGAGTTTAGCATGGATGAAAACAGAAGGTACCGAATTGTTCATTCTAAAAAGGGTACGATTGATGCAACCTTTCTCGGAGTAAAGGAAGGTGACGAGAAAGATCCGGAATTCTGGTATGTCACTTATGCAGATCAAAAAGGCAAAACACGAGTGGTATTATTGAGACCGACGAATGTTAAGTCGGTTACGGAGATATGATCCATGGCTGCTGGAATAGGTGACGCTCATCTCTTCGCCTTTTATGGTGCACGACTTCGTATTGCGTTTCCCATCTATGATGCAGATGGGGATTTGGTAACAGGAGCAGCAACCTTAGACTCAGAAATTTCTAAGGATTTTGGGACACCGATAGATTGTGCTAATGAAGCTATAGAGATTAGCACTTCTGGTCTGTACTACCTGGATTTGACCGGTACTGAGATGGAAGCAAAATTTGTGAGTGGCGTTACGAAAACGTCAACAGCCGGTGCTAAGACTGCTATTTGGAATATTCCAATTCTACGTCCAGCACCGATCCTTACGGGTACTTTGCAAGCAGGTTCCCTCAATACTGTCACATTGCAAGTTTCTGGATCTCCAACCATTAATGATGTTCTCAATGGTTGCATCTTTAAGCCTACAAATGACACACCCACGAATGTCAAAGGACAGGCTCGGACTATCATTGATTTCAATGGTAGTACGTTAGTGGCCACTATGGATAAGGATTTTGGCACCAATCCGAGTTCTTCCACGACCTATGAGATTTACGCCAATCCCCTCCTGACCCAGAATATCATTGGAATGGGCGAATCCATACTAAATATACCAGCAGCAGGCATTATTGGTGTCGACGCGATTCGAGGTTCCGGCAGTGCAACGCTCATGGATAATCTAGAAGCAGCTTTTGCAACGGGATTGGCAGAACCTTCAGCGATATTCTCGTGGCCAGCGACTTTACAGGATCTGTTAAAATGGATGGGTGCCGTCGCAAGGAACAAAGTCACTCAAACCAACACGACCCAGAAAGTTCGCAATACGGCGGATAGTGCGGACATTGGTTCTTCAACCGTTTCCGATGATGGAACAACTTTCATTCGCGGAGCGTTCATATAACCTATGCCTATCAATACTCGTGACGAACGAAGTTCGATTCTAGGGTACGGCTTACCCTTTGGAGGGATGCTCCCTAATCCAGACGCAGCAGCAGAAGGTCAGATTGATCGTCAGGATCTTGTAGGTTTATATGCCTACGCTTTCAACGAAAAATTTGTTAATGATTCAGGCTCCGGTAGTGATAGCGTTTCTTCCGCTACCGTAACATTCACTATTACAGATGCTGCTTCTAGTTCGGATACCGTTGTCATTAAAGTTGATACTGGAATTCCAGATGTGGCTAGTGGTGCTGATACTGCGGCCGCTGGAATTCTTATAGTCGTCACCGAAAGTTTCTTCGGTTCTGACGCAGTTCAAATCTCTCCGGTTAATGTTTTCATCGTAGATACCTCTGTCGGTGCGGACGCCGTCTCAGTTTCCGCTACAGCAGCCGTCATTTCAGAATCTGGAGCAGGTACTGACACTGTCTCGGTTTCTAACTTGATCACGATCGCTGAAGCTCCTGTGGTCATTGATGCTGTTTTTCATATTTTGACTGTTACTGACAGTGGCACGGGAGCAGATACCGCAACGGGTTATAGATCAGTTTCTCTTACAGAAAATATGCTAGGCGTAGAGAATGCTGATTCTATTCTAATCTCTGTAACGTTAGCGGTAGCGGACTCAGGTATCGGCACTGATATCGCTGATCTAGATTCCGTTGTTCAAGGTCGAAGGATGACATTATTTGAGACTGCTAATGGTGTAGATAACGTTTCTATCTCCCGGTCTTCTTGGATTTCTGAAACTGGAATTCTTCAAGATGCTCTTGGTCTCTCGGCTTCTCTACTCATTCCGGAATCTGTAGCTGGTTCAGATGATGCTCTCATCATTACTTCGTCGCTCTCGATAGCAGAAGTAGGATCCGGTAGTGATGGAATCTCCGTGACTGGTGCATCGCCTATCACCGAAAGTATTACAGGTTCTGATTCCGTTAGTGTCTCATTAAATTTATCCATAAACGATGTGGGAGCAGTCGCAGATGTTGTTTCGGTCTTGAATTTTAGCTTCGTGATTGCGGACGCAGGCGTGGGTCTAGAGGGTCCTAATGAAATTATCAATGTCAGCACAAGTTTGTCTGACACTTCTACAGGCTCAGATTCCTTAACCATTATCTGTAATTTTTCCCTTTCAGATACTGGAAGCTTCTCTGAATCTACTCCTAGTTCAATTACCAGTTCTTCTGCTTTTCTGAATGAAATTGGTATTCTTGTTGATGAAGTAGTTGTGCAGGTTTCTGTTACCGTAAATGACATAGGCTCAGGTTCAGATTCTATTGTTGCTGGGATTTCGCTGGTCATAGCTGAGACAGGAGGTTTCTCTGATATAATTCCTTTGGCGAGCCAACTGATAATTGTGACGGACATAATACTGGGATCAGACACTGTTCAATTCATAAAGCCTGGGGATGCAACAACTTCACTGCGAAGTCGTCGTCCTTACGTTTTGTTCTCAACATAAGGGAGATTCTCATGGATAAGGTTAAAGATCAGATGTCTTATCGAACAAAATGGACAGTTAAGAAGTACGCCGACGAGCAGGCGGTACTTGAAGATAGTCCTTATTACGTTTCCAGTTTTGATGGGAACTTGCTACTGAATGAGGGTATCGCGGAAGCCTTAGATATTGTTGCGGGACTAGGAGCTCCTACCACATTCAATAACACTAACGCAAATATTGGTGTCGGTGATTCTGCTACGGCAGAAGCTGCGACTCAAACAGGTCTGCAGGCTGCTACGAACAAACTTTATAAAGCCATGCAGGCTACGTATCCTTCTCGTTCTGCACAGACCCTGACATTCCGTTCTCAGTTTGGATCCTCAGAAGCCAACTTTGCATGGAATGAATTTACCATTGCAAATGGCACATCAGACTCAGCCAAGAATCTCAACAGAAAGGTTTCGGCACAAGGAACGAAGACGTCAGGCCAAACTTGGACCGTAGATTGCACGGTGACATTGAGCTAGTTTGCGGAGATCAACCTTGTTAGCTTTGCGTCTCATGCAACGCTAGCGGGGACCAGGGGGCCAGTGGTCTGCTCCGTGGCCGCTCGTGGGCCGCTGCTAGCCTCGGACGGGGCCGGACAGGAGATTGGAAGGGGCTGAAGGCTGAGGGCTGCAGTGGGCGACTAGCGGGGCTGTCGGCCGTCACCGGCTGGGGCTGGCGGGGCCCGGAGGCCAGTGGCCCGCTCCGTGGCCGCTCGTGGGCCGCTGCTAGCCTCGGACGGGGCCGGACAGGAGATTGGAAGGGGCTGAAGGCTGAGGGCTGCAGTGGGCGACTAGCAGGTTCCTGAAATGTAAGGATTTATAGTGATCATACCGAACTACCCAGAACTGAACACGATTACCTGGACGCTATCATTCTACGATAAGAATGGAGCTCTGGTGGTCCCTACTAAGTTTCGCTATCGCTTAAGTGTTCTGGAGGATGGTCGTGTCGTTATCGCTGACACACTGGTTAATTCCGGCTTGGGTACGACCTACAATTTGGCAATTTCATTTGACAAGCATACGATTGTACAAGCGGAAGCTGAGTATGAAACTTTCGTGCTTACAGTAAAATCATTCCTAGCTGACGGGGATAATTCTCATGATGAGATCAGATACAGGATCACTCGGATTCAATTTCCAGTAACGGGTACGTAATGAAAATACGTAAAGCCGCTATAATTGATCCTTTAGAAGGTCTCTTTATGGAGGAGGCTATTCAGGAAGCAGCACAACAAACTTTCATGGAAGAAGAAGCTTATGAATTTCAATGGTCACCTTTGGATCCTCATCCTAAGCAGCAAGCATTTTTAGATTTCCTAGGACTAGAAGCATTGTATGGAGGATCCGCTGGAGGAGGCAAAACGGCCGGACTCCTCATGGGCGCATTGCAATACGTACATTGCTCTGATTATTCCGCACTTCTTTTGAGAAGAACATACGCAGAATTGGCAATGCCGGGTGCTCTTATTGACCTGTCCCATCGTTGGTTGGATAGTTCACCAGCGAAGTGGAATGAAATGATGAAGACCTGGAAATTCCCTTCTGGAGCTTCCATTACTTTTGGCTACATTCAGCATCCTGGGGACGAGCAGCGGTACCGAACATCTATGTTTCAGTACATAGCTTACGATGAACTCACGACATTTCAGGAAAACATGTATCGTTATTTGTTCTCCAGATTACGACGAGGTAAGGGTAGTACTATACCCCTAAGAATGAGGGGAGCATCTAATCCTGGTGGAGAAGGTCACGACTGGGTTAAGCAGCGTTTCTTACTGGATGAGAAGGATACTAGACGTTACGTGCCAGCAACATTATTAGAGAACCCAGGCCTAGATCACGAGAGCTACTTGGCTTCTTTGCAAGAACTGGATGAGGTCACAAGAAAGCAGCTGCTGGAGGGTGATTGGGACGTTGAGGACGACCGCCTCATCCCTTATAGTCTCATTACTTCATGCGAAACTCCATGTCTCTGGGATGATGGCGTGACTTCAAAACCGAGACCGCAGCTGTACATAGGAATAGATTTTGGTCGCACACGAGACCTCACGGTTATCTGGATATTTGAACTTATCGGCGACGTTCTGTGGACACGGGAAGTCGTCGTTCTAGATAACGCCCCATTTTCTTTCCAGAAAAGTGAGATTCTAAAGCGGATGGATCGTCGCGTCGTAGCAGTACGGGTTGATCAGGGCGGAATCGGCATGCAGATGACAGAAGAGTTAGAGGAAGAATTTCCTTCTCAGGTTGAAGGTGTCTCTTTGAATTCGTCAAATCAAGGACGCCTCGGTAAGGCACTAAAAATCTCCATGGAAAATCGTAATATCAGGATTCCAACAGACCCAAAGATACGTGAGGATTTTCGATTGGTCCGCAAGATCGGTCAGCGAGGAGGAATCCCAATCCTAGAGACAGAACGATCAGCAGTAGGACATGCAGACAGGTTTTGGGCATGCGCTTTGGGTCATGAAGCCGCAGGAACTTTCCGTTCTATGAAACCCGTACTTATTAGCCGTCAACCTCAGCTACGAACGGTTAAAGGATAAATCATGGTTACGCAAGTTGCCTATAGACAAGCCACGACGGAAGTTCTGCACAGTTTGCGTCATTCTGAATTAAAGAATATCGCTGATCTTGTAACAGCGATGCGTGAGGATTATCAGGTTCAGTTTGTAGAGAGAATTCTGAGAGGACTAACTGCGCAGATACAGATCAGCATTACAGCGGATAACATGACAGATGATATGCAGGACTGCGCCACAAAATTAGAAGAGACTTGGCGTGATAATCTGGACAAAATGACGGAAGCTTACGCCTACGGCCGTACGGCATTTGAAATTGTTTACGGCTATGACCCTAAGTACCAAAAGAACTATGTGAAGAAACTCGTGGATTTACCAGTTCAAAACACAGAACTCAAGATTACTGAAATGGGAGATTTTGAAGGAATCCGTTTATATGAAGCAAAAGCACGGCATGACCAAAAGTTAGAATGTAATGAGGTTATCGTGAGACCTCCCTATGCTTGGTGGTGTGCTATCAATGCTACGGAGCTAGAGATTCACGGACGTTCATTATTCTTAGGTGCACCGCAAAAATCCTATGAACGGAAGCAGCTACTATTGGATTTGAGGCAGAAGTTTTGTCGTAAGTTTGTATTCGGCAATCCCAAAGCGCACGTACCTTCTGCAGTTACAGATGAAAATGGCAAGACGATCGATGCGTTCAAAGTCGTCGGAGACATGTACGATCATTCCGGTTCTGGGGGTTTGTGGACATTTTCCAACGAGACCCGTGATGGAAAGTGGGCGTGGGACATAGAGGAAACAGCAGCGGTTAAGGATGTCAGTCCTCTGGATGCAGTTATCGATGGAATGGATGTAGAAATCCTACGTGCCTTTGGGATTTTGGAAAAGGTTGTGATAGAAGGTGCACAAGTTGGGTCGTATGCTATGATTACGATTCAACTACTCATCCTGTATTCTATTATCGAATCCTTAGTGGCACAACTTCTCAGGTCCTACAAGCAGCATGTCGTTGATGCTGTCGTTCGTTTGAACTGGGATCCTCAGCAATCCAATTATCCGGACTTTCGCTGTACATATAAATCTCTAGCAGACAGAAATAACCTTATTGTGCAGGAAATCGTAAAGTCTGTACTGACATCGTCGAATCCAAGCCCCTTGATCATTCAGGGGATCCTGGACGTGACTAAGTTATTGGAGCAGGTTGGCATGCCCCTTGGAACTGACCTAGAGGCCAAAATTCAAAAGCTGATGGCAATGCCATCTTCATCCTCACCATCTCCTGCTCCCGTAGCAGGGGCATTCTCAGAGTCTCGATTGACATCACCAGCAGGGCCTGTAACAAAGGCCCGTCAGAAAGTGTACCCAGAACTCCGTCGTTTAGAGAGGCTATCAGAAAGGATAAGAACAGGAAAGATCACCACGAAGGCCGCATTGTCGTTATTTCAACTGGAGTATCCACGATTTCCGGCTAGAAATGCAAGAAAAATCTTGAATGAAGCAAGGCCACCGACTGCGTTTTTATCTACAGAAGAAGAGAAGGATCCGGGTTTTTTTGAGCTAGCCTCTCCAGAAGATAGTAAACCTTCTGTGAGAGGCGTGCCACGGGCGGACGTGTTAGCGGACCGGATGACTGTGGTAGTGTGGAAGTTGCTGGAGAAGTGGTCAGGATTGATCGCGAAAGGTCAGGATGCCGAAGCTCGGAGTGTTCAAACTTTGATAGACCTGATGCTACTTGACGGTTATGTTGCAGCAGGCGTTATTGGTGCATTGTCGCCGTGGGCCAAATCTGCACAACCTATGCCCAAAAAGAATCCAGATGCAATTACAACGAAACTTCCAACTTCTATTAAGCTTGGAACCGCGTAGTGCCTGACGCCTTTGATGATTTTGTACAGGAAGTTTTGCAGGATGCTGCTCCTGGTAAAACTCTACGTTCTACATTTACTGCATTGGATGATGGTCTCAATTGGCTAGAATCTAAGAACGTAGCTGTCCTCGATGACTTTACTAACACATTCCGCAAGCATGCTGAACCAGGGATCAAGTGGGAGGACCTCCGCAGTAATATTCATAAAGAAGTAGCGGAAAGCTACAGAAAGGGAGAAGGTGAGTCTACATTTGAACGACGAGTACGAGACACCATCTCTGCTCCAAAGCATCAGTTAAAAACGATCCTACGTACCACGACGAAGCGTGCGTACAACGAAGGCTTAGAACAGACAATGAAAAATCCAAAGGTACGTAGCTACTTTCGATACTACCTTTTTTCTGCGACCCCTGACCCACGTGTTCGCGACACGCATTGGGATATGGATGGTGTCGTCATCTCTGCTGACGACGGTTCTTCACTAGGCTACCTACGAGAACTCCTCGGAGACTACAACTGCCGTTGTGCATTAGTGCCTATTTCTGAAGAGGAAGCACGGACCCGTTCTCTGTCTATTATTGTAGCAGGTAAGGCTTTACCTTCTTCTTTCCCAGAAATTAAGGAGCCTGAGCCTGAGCCTGAGCCTGAGCCTGAGCCTGAACCGGCAGAAGTAGCTGAGCTAGAAAAAGCTCAAAAAGCTCAAAAAGCGATTGCTCAATTTGAAGCAGATAAGAAGAAAAAACCTAAACTAGGATCAGTCGCGGAATACGCCAAAGCAGTCGAGCAGAAGTACGCCAAAAAGTATGCGGCTAAGGCAGCAGAACAGAAGACGACAACTGAAGAATCAATTAAGCCTTTCAAGAAAGTCAAAGTTCCAGAATCTACTGAAAAGAAAGAGAAGGAGCAATCTAAGGAAAAGGGCATAACCATTAGAGGAACACAGATCACAAAAGAAGAATTGAAAAGATTAGAGCAGCATGCTGACAGTATCATTTCTGGATTGACCTACGATGAGAAAAGTGCAGTAACTGATTATACAGGGGATTTCTATGAGTCTATGAATAATGCTCTCCGACACGGAAAGGATTTATCAAAATCTTCTTCTACAGGTAAACAAGTAAAACACATGCTAAATGTCTTAGAAAAATCGAATGGTCTTCCAAAGCCTGTTATGGTTTATCGTGGTATCTCGGGAACAATAGCGGGTGATTTGTTACCTGAATTGGAAAATATTGTGGGAACCGATGCTCTAATTACTATGAAAGGTTTTGTAAGTACCTCAATCAAGCAGGACGTAGCGCAGAACTTCGTAGAGAAAGGTGACAAGGCATTGCTGCTCAAAATAAAAGCAAAATCAGGACTATATGCCGTAACAATCAGCCCGCATTCAGATGAGAGCGAGCTCATCCAGAATCACAACACAAAATACAAAGTTATAGAAATAGATAAGAAAAGAAGGATACCAACGATTTATCTAGAGGAGATTTATTAACATGAAAAATAGATTTATTGAGGACGATTCTGGAGCTTTCGTTTTCCATTTTCCTGAGGCTAAGAAGGCTAGAAAAGGAAAACGGAAAACTAAAGCTTTTAAATTAGTATATAATCGGAAACAAGGCGCATTTGTTCCTGAGAAGGAGAGAAAGGAGGAAGAAAAATGAACCTCTTCCTGACGAAACGTTACACAGGAAAAATCCCCTCAAGAGGCGTATTCCTATTTCTCCCGACTACGTGGAAGAAGCAACGGACACCTGATAGAAATGGATTGAGCTATCTCGGAAAGGATGTTCTACGAACAGGACGATGGTTAGTGTCCGATGATAAAGGAGAACCTGTCTGGTGGGAGGTTAAACCTGAAACTCTTCATCTCATTGCGTCAGAATTCAACAGAGCTAAAGGTCTTGGAGTAAGATTTAATGTTTGCTGGGATCATGGTGACACAAAAACTGGGGTTGTCAGTAGTAAGAATCTGATATCACAGATTGACAAAGCCTGGGTCAAAGGAGAACGATTATGGATCGCTTCCTGGATTCCTCGTAAGGTCGCGACGTCATTGCGCACAAACAGAGCACTCAAAGTTTCCGCACGTGTTAAGGCTAATTATACGGACGGGGCCGGACGGCATTATCCTGTCATGCTTCTTCACGTGGGTGTTGTTGATCGGCCTGTGATTTCTGATCAAGGACCTTGGATACAATTAGCCCAGGGTCAGGCATCAAAGGGAGGTAAGAACATGGATTTCGAGAAAGTCAAAACCGTTATCAACAAGTTGTTGGAACAGGCAGAATTGGGAATCCAGATTCCTGACTCTGCTGATGAAAGTAATATCAATCTTTTCCTCGACATGATTCTCGGTATGATGGGAGCGTCAACGACTGAGGAGGAGCCTACAGAGGGAGAACCGACGGAGCCTGTAGATGAAAGTTTGTCTGATGATTCTGCTGCTTCAGGTTCTGGTGAGGATCCAAAAACAAGGAGTCTCAGTCAACCTTTCGCTGGAATGAAGCGTAGAAAGTCTGGAGAACTCAACAGCGTGATCCTCGCAGAACTGAAAGCGTTGCGTACTCAAGTTGGAACGATCACTCTGAGCCAAACAGAAGGACGCAAGTCAGAGTACATGAAAGCACTCAATAATCTGGGAGAAGCCGGTGTTCTAGACGGCAAAATGATCCAGCATTACATGAAGCTGGGTGTTCAGCATGATTGGAACGTAGGGATTCTCGCGGGCTTCGGGACTACAAGCGGTACTCTGGATCTTTCTCAGAAAACAAAATCATTTAGGAATGGTCAATCGCCAAAGCCTAATGTAGCCTTGGATGTCAATGACCGTAAACAGATCCTCCTGGGTGCTCGTGAATTGGGTGCTCAAATTCCTGATTCTGAACTGTCTTAACAACAGATCATTTGTCTTGTACGGCTGAACTCACAACCGCAGTAAAGGAGAATGAACGATGGGTTCTTCTATGCAGCCTGGATTTGTCGCGGGTAGAACTGCTGACTACCGAGAAATTCTTTTCTCTGATGTAGGAGCAAGAACCATCCCCGCTATGACGATTGATAGTACAAAGGCCTATGATGGCAAGAACACGGGTTTTGAGGAGGAGCTTCGACTTGGATGCATCATGGGTATGATTACTGCATCGAAAAAATGGCGTCCTTGTCCTCGTACGTTATCGAATGGAGCCGGTGCTCCTGGCACGGCTCTCATTGTCGATGACGCTAGATTTTTCAAGATTAACGATGTCATTACTGTAGGAGATGATACAACCAAAACCGTTACAGGAATTAACTACGCTACGAATACATTAACAATTGCATCTACAACGTGGGCGGATAATGAGGCTGTCTTCGTTGAGGATGGTTCTGCTACTGCGCGTGGGGTCCTTTCGGAAGGTGTCAAGATGCGTGACAGTGACAACGTAGTCCGTGACAAATCGGCGGTCATACTCGTAGCAGGATTCTTCCTATCCGGTCAGATTCTCGGTGACCTTACGAATATTCTTGCTGCGACTCACAAGCTTGGATTCTGTCAGTTTGACTCTGATCATGGGATGACCTAACAGGACTGATCGTTGAAACGGATCGTCAGTTTTCGACTTCATACGAAAGGAATGATTGATGTATACGATTATGGACCTCCTTAAGCCTCAGGTCTTGACGACATCTTATTCTCGGAGAAAAGCACTCCGACCTTTGATGTTGACGAGTGACTTCTACAAAACTCCGGAGAATGTAGACGGCAATGAAGCCACCTTGTTCTTCGATCCAGAGGAGCAGACTCCTGCTCCTGGTAATGTTCCAGGTTCATCGGCTCGTATTCTGGAGCTTGGTGACGCAACAGAAAAGAGGATCGGACTTTTCTACGCCTTCAATAAAATCATATTGAAGGATGACATTATGCATGCTCTCCGTGAACCGGAATCCTCTTCTCTTCAGCAGATGGCTCGTACGGAAATCGATCGGCAACTGAGTCGTTTCCGATGGAGACATCAGATTAATAAAGAACAGACCTTTGGAAAAATCCTATTTGATGGAAAGGTATATCTGGACAATCAGGGTCGCGTTCTGGAAAGTTCTTCTGGTGCTGTCATTACGGCAGATATGGGAGTTGCTGCGGGACATCAAGGTGACGTAGGCGGTATCTTTGCTGCTTTGTGGTCCACTCCCGCAACTTCCATTCAGGATCAGCTGGAGCGACTGAAGAACAAAGCCTCAGAAGACGGCGTTGAGGAACCAACAGAAATCTACGTGGACGCTGTCAACAAACGTCATCTCAGGGCTAACACAGAATTTAAAGCATGGGCGCAGGCTCATCAGGAACTTTCAAGAGAAGTTCTGAGAGGCAGCATGCTCCCTGACCTGTGGGGATTTAATTGGCACTTCATCGGTGGTCATTATGTAAATACGTCAGGAACAAAGTCACCTTTTGCTTCTACTACAAAGGGATTGATCTGTCCTGCTCCTGCTGCCAGTGGTTGGATTCGAGCTACTGCAGGTTCTAACCACGTGCCAACTTCAATCGAAATCAAAACGGATGCGTTAGCTTTGTTGTCAAACCTGACAACTTTGTACGGTGAGTTTGCCTATGCATCTCTTTCGCATGATCCTGTTGCTCTGAATATGTTCATGGGAGATAAGTATGGATTGCATTTTGCGGACCCAGGAGCCGTGTGGCAACCAACGTTGTTCGCCTAAGTAACCCTTTTTAGCCCCTTCTAGCCTTGTTAGCTTTGCGTCTCATGCAACGCTAGCGGGGGCCAGGGGGCCAGTGGCCCGCTCCGTGGCCGCTCGTGGGCCGCTGCTAGCCTCGGACGGGG
>Ga0247727_10008062_pt1 | contig 19720 bp, 17 predicted proteins | sample WisWelCaveWW1625_FD_202498 | JGI IMG/M metagenome (GOLD analysis project Ga0247727, IMG submission 202498) | Biofilm microbial communities from Wishing Well Cave, Virginia, United States - WW16-25 | ecosystem: Environmental > Aquatic > Deep subsurface > Groundwater > Cave microbial mat | place... | reverse complement strand
ACAGCAACGCACGCGCGGCCTTGTCGAACACGCGCTGCATCGCGATTCGTTCGGGCGCGCCGAACAGATTGAACAAAGTGGTCAGATATTGGCTGGCGATGGCCCAAAGTTCGATCGGGGCGCGGCGGAGATCGGGTTTCATGGCGTGCATTGTGCGCGCGCCCCAGCGCGGTCGGATAGATTTTTGTTCTCGGACCCGCCGGCATGCCACAGGCCCTTGAGTTTTCAGACTTTATACCATCCGCAAACCGATCGCGCCGAGGGATAAGCGCCGATCAATCCGCCTAATTAGTCGGCAAAGGCTCGTCGCTGCTGGGTGCTTGCGCCGGCGGGGTGATTGGAGCGGGGCCGCCGCTGGCTTCCGGATTCGTGCCGGGGGGCACGAGATCGGGGCCAGGAGTTTCGGCCGGCGGCAAAGCTTCAGCCTCCACCGGCGCCAGCGTCTGCAATTCGGCGATGCGCCCGCGCACGGGGATTGCGTTCTCGCTCTCGGGGAAGTCGTTCAAGAACGCTTCGAACGCTTCAATCGTGTCGATCTCGCTGGCGGCCTCGTAGCTGCGCTCTTCCAGTTCGGCGAGCGCGGCCTGCGCCTCGTCGCGGAAATCACCGGGATCGCCGCCGATGAATTCGCGGATTGCGCTGGCGTCGTTAAGCTCGACTTCTTCCCAGGCCGCCGATGTCGATTGCGCACTTTGCGACTGGCGCCAGAAAAAAATAGCCACGCCGCCCGCCGCAACCGCCACGACGAGGGCGATGATCGCGATCATCATGCCGCGTCCGCCGCCACCGCCGGATTGTTCGGCCGCCGCTGGCGCGGAACGCGCTTGGGGCTGCTGGGATTGCACCGGACGCGGCGCCTGGCGCATTTGCGGCGGCTGGCGGTGCTGTTGTTGCGCGCCGCCGCGCTGTTGGGGCGAACGCGCCGCGGGCGCGCCGCCAGGCTCAACTCGCCCCGGCTGGAAAAAACCCGATGGCCCTCGCGGCGCCGGCGGCGGCAGCGGCGCCACACCGGCCTTGTTGGTCACCAGTTTTGCCAGTTCGCGCCAAGCCGGGAACTCGTCCTCGCCGCGCCAGCCGGTCAAATTCACCGCCGGGTCGCCGTTAAATTGTGCCGGCGGCTGGGCGCTCTGCATGCAGACGTGGAACACTTTGCTCTTGCCGCGCGCGAAGGCGACCTCGTCGCTGAGTTCGCCCTGCGCCACCGAGCGCGGCGACCACAGCGCCAGCGTCACCGGCGCACCCTTGACGGCGCTGCGCAATTCCTCGCCCGGGGGTTTTTCGATCACCACATTCAGCTTGGCCAGGCGCAACTTCTCGGCCAGCGCCCGCGCCGGCAGCGTGTCCTCCGGCGCGTGTATGATCACCACACTTGGCATACATTCTTCCCCAATCTCGTGCCCGAGGGCCGATCACACGCGGAGGAGCGCTGGTTCTCCCTCCCAACTGGGATAATACTGCCCCGGAAAGGACCATGAAGGGAAGGCCATGTTCCAGTGCGCGGTGTGGAGGAGTGCTTCCTATTTCTTGTCTGGCGCATCTGAGGACGGGAGTGGTGACTGAGGTTGCGACTGAAGCTGCCTTAAAAGCTTTTCTCGCGTTTCGATTTCTTGCCGCTTCAAAAGCGCCCCAGCCGCGGCAATGCCAAGGACCGTCGCCGCGCCAACCCAGTCCTTCATCGCAATTCGAGCGTCGGCGACCCCCTTCGCTGTCACACCGTCACGGATGCTTGCGTTGGGGGCCGTGGCCAACAACTGCACCTTGGGATCCTGCGCGAGAGTAGCGAGTGCGGTGTCGTTCTCGCCCGCGCGCTCCACCCCCTCCGCCAGGCCGGGTCCGACCTCGTCTGCGGCTGCCGTCCACTCGTTAATTTCCTTTTCCACCGCATAGAACAGCCGCGTGAGGAAAACCCGCGTCGAGACATAACCGATAAGCATGCCAGCGACCGCGCCTATCGCCGTCATGGCGACAGCTGCAACCGGTGCAAGTGCGGCCGCCATTTCGAATGTCGCCGATTGGCACGCGAGAGCGACGTTTGCGCTCGCGGCGACTTGGACGCCGCTTGCTTCAGGGCATTGAAATACGCGTTCGGCGACGGCGGCGATCTCGTTGATTCGACCGCGTATCTGGCCAATTTGCGTGAGACTCAAGGCAACAATAGCCGCACTCAACCAATCGGAAATGCGTTCCACGTTGGTATTGGTTTGCATCGCAGCGCGCGGCGTGCTGGCAGTCGCGTTCTCCCCGTTTGACGATGCAATGACGCGCGGAACGCCGAATAGGAATCCCACGAACACACCCAGCATCGCGATCGACAAGCCGTAGAGGGTAGCCAAGGCAAGAAACTGCAACGCTACGCCAAACTTGAACTCTTCTAAGAACAACCCCGCTGACAACACGGCCAAGAGGAACACGGCCGCCAAGACCACGTTGATCCAAATGACGGCAAATTCGGCGAGCGCGTCGCAAGGCAACAATTCGCCCATGAATTTCGCGGCGATTCCACGGCCTAAGCTCGTTGCCGCGACGGAATTGCGATCACCCATTTGTGACCTCTCAAGGCGGTAGTTGAGGTAATATTCTACCGCGTCGTCCAGGTGTCAAGAAAGATCAGGTCGCCTATCCAGCGAACGCTGGCAGGATCGCAACAAGCCGTCTAAGCAAGCCCACGCACCTGCTAAAGGTCCACAAATGTCCTCCCAGCTTGAAACCCGCCTGAAGGAAACCGCCGAGCGGGTGCGGGTGGCGCTGGATGCGCTGCTGCCGCGCGCGCAAGGCTCGGAGGCGCGGCTGATGGAGGCGGTGCGCTACGCCGCGCTCGCCGGGGGCAAACGGCTGCGGCCGTTTTTCACCCTGGAAGCCGGGCGCATGTTCGACGCCGACGAGGGAGCGCTGCTGCGCACGGCTGTCGCAATCGAGTGCATGCACACCTATTCGCTGATCCACGACGATCTGCCGTGCATGGACGACGACGATTTGCGCCGCGGCCGGCCGACGCTGCACATCGCTTTCGACGAGGCCACCGCTTTGCTCGCCGGCGATGCGCTGCTGACCTTCGCGTTCGAAGTGCTGGCCGAGCCGGCCACCCATCCCGATCCGCAAATGCGCTGTTTGCTGATCGCCGCGCTGGCCAAGGCGGCGGGGCCGCTCGGCATGGTGGCCGGGCAAGTAGCTGACATGGCCGGCGAGGATATCGGCTCGGATCTGATCGCGGTGACGCGCATGAACCGGCTGAAAACCGGGGCGCTGATCAATTTTTCGGTCGAGGCCGGCGCTTTCATCGGCTGCGCTTCCGAGACCGAGCGCACGGCGCTGTCGCGCTACGCTCACGATGTCGGCCTGGCGTTCCAGATGCGCGACGATTTGCTCGACGCCGAAGGCGTGGTGCGCGACACCGGCAAGGCGGTGCGCAAGGACGGCGCGCGCGGCAAGGTAAACTTCGTCACTGTTCTCGGCGCCGACGCCACCCGCGACCGCGTCCGCCTGCTGGCCGCGCAAGCCAAAAAACACCTGGCCCTGTTCGGCCCACGCGCGCGGATGTTGCTGGACGCCGTGGATTTTATCGTCGAGCGGCGCTATTAGCGGCGGACGCAGGCGCAGCGGGCCATGGCGGATGTTTTCATTTCCTACAAGCGCGACGAGCGCCGCGCGGCTGCGCGAACGCCGGCGCCGGTACAGGCTGCGCGCAGCCCGAGGTTACGTCTGCTTTCCGAAAGTGAAGCTATCAAGCTTGGTTTGTCGGCGCCGGCGCCGACGAGTGCCGGCGGTCCAAGCGCCAAGAGTTCGACGATTGAATTATTCCGGTCGTGGTGAATTTCCGCTGGCGGGACAAGCGTGAGAAGCCTGGCCTGAGAAGCCCGGCGCCGGACCCCCTCTCAATCTCCCCCTTGCAGGGGGAGAAACCGGTCGGCGCCACCATTCCTCCCCCAGCAAGGGGGAGGCTAGGAGGGGGTGCGCTAAAAACAGCCGGCTGCCGGCGGTCCGAAGTGGCGCCGCGGTTCGGAATTCGATCCGGGGCGGGAGATGGGCTTCAGAGAACTCGATATTTGGGATTCGCGCCCACTCAGCCTATGTTGCGCACATGAAACGCGCCGACGCCCTGCAACGCATCCGCCGAGCGCTCCCGAACCTGCGCCGGGAGTTCGGCGTCGTGAGCGCCGGCCTGTTTGGCTCCGTCGCCCGCGATGAAGCGCAAGAAGGCAGCGAGGGACAAAGACCCGCTTGCGCAAACGCGGGATATGCGCCGCTTCGCCCTCGAAGGTGAGTTTTTGCCAAGGGATCGGCGCAGGGCGCCGGCATTGGAGAGCGCCGATGGACGAATTCTCGAAATCGCACTTGGCCGCTGTCGTTGCACGGCGGCACGGACTTGAGCCCACGCGCGGCGAGGAGATTCACCTCCTGTTGGACCGCGCCGGCGAGCGCCCGGTCGAGCGCGTGGTGCATGCGTTTGACCTGCCTGGAACGGCCTGCCCCTACCGCGCCTTCGCCTGGGTCGAGCGCGCGCCGGACGGCGGCAGGCGCGTCGTCACCAAAATCCACGGCCCCGATTGGCGCAGCAACGAAGCGGTGTTGGCCGCCGCGCGCCTGCGCGACGGCAAGAGCTGAACCCCAAACTTAGGCGGCTCACGATTGGCCTTTGACGCGGGCGTGGCCGCGTTTTATGGGGAACCGGTAACTTTCGAGCACAATGATTCCGCCCCAGGCCAGCAGGGGACGGAAACGGGAGGGGATTATGATCGCACGTTGGACGATTATCGGGTTCGTGCTGTGGCTCGCCGTGGCGATCGCGTTTCGGCTGCTTGGACAGGACGTTTTCAAAGTTGGCCCTGGCGGGGTTTCCTGGCTGTTTATGACCGCCCCGATCGCCATGCTGCTGGCCACCTACGGGCTGCTGAAACTGCTTAAAGTCGCCCCCAGCGACCGTTCGGAAGCGGCCTCCATCTTCGCGGTGCCTGGCTTGCTGGTCGGCATTTACCAGATCAATAGTTTCACCGCGGTATTCCCCAACCTCGACCCCTCGCTCAGTAATGAATTCGCGGCCCTCATGTACGCCTGCTACGCCGCTGTCATTATCGCCGGCATCGTGTCGTCGCGGCTGGAAAATATTTGACACCAACCACGCAACCAATGAACCACCCATCCCCGGATTCGCGCAGCGAATTCCGGGGCCCCTAACCACAACAGCTTGAGTTTATGGGCCCCGGGCCCGCCGCTGGCGCGGCGTCCCGGGGATGGGTGGCTGCGTGATTCAATCTGGAGAGAACAAGCTCTCGCCTCATCAAGCGCTGGTCACCGCGCGGCCAATGCCGTTCGCGCCGCCGCCAGGCCCTCGATGGCGAGGCTTGGATCCAACTGGCGCTCGCGCCATCTCATGCGCCAGCACAGGTGCGCTCCGGTGGCCCGGCCGCGCGCGCCGACTGCGCCGATGATCTGGCCCTGCGTCACCAAATCGCCCAGGGCCACATCGAGCCGGCTCATGTGCAGATACATGGAGATGAGGCCCTGGCCGTGGTCGATGAATACGAGGCCGCCTTCGTAATGCATGTCGGCATTGGCGAAGCTGACAATGCCGGACGCCGGCGCGTGGATTGGCGTGCCTTCGGGCGCGGCGATGTCGTAACCGAAGTGCGGCGAGGCGGGCACGCCGTTGAGCACACGCTGATTGCCCCACGCGCCGGAGACGCGCCCGCCTTCCACCGGTAAGATAAAACCATCGAGAAAGCCTTCAATATCGGCGAGGCTGGCGAAGCCTTCGGCTTTCATCGCTGCTTCGCGGCGGATGCGGGCGAGCACTTCGGGCTCGGTTGGTGTTACGGTCTGTTGCGGCAAGCCATCGACGCGTTGGATCTCGAACACGCGCGCGGCGATGGGATAGTTTTGCGCCACGCTCTGTGGGCCAGCGCGCGCTTCGACGCGGCCTTCGCTCGGGTGCTCGCGGCTAAAACCGATCACCACCCATCCGTTTGCATCGGCCTGACCGCTGGCGATTGCATCGACGAAAATCGCCGCGCCGGGCAGCGTTCGGCACAGCGCGACGCCGCCTTGGGTGAACGCGCCGGCGCAAATGAGCGACAGCTCGGCCGGCGCGGCTTGGGGCGCCTCGCTCTGCGCCGGCGCCTCGGGGGCGACGCAAGCCATGAGCGACACAACAAGCAGCAGCGCTTTCATCTTTTGGCCTTTCCTTGCGTCTCCCGCCAACGCTGCATGGCTTGCTCGGGTCCGCGATAGGCCTCCTGCAGATCGACGTTCCAATAGCGCAATTCGTCCAACAAGATGCGCTGCCCGGTCACCGCGCAGCGCACGAAAAGCCCCTGCCGCAGGATGGTGACCTCGTTGTCGCCATAACGAAGCTTTGCTTCCGGGCCGCCGAGATCGTGCTTGTTCATGGGCATCTTGTAGCGCAAGGGCGCCTACTGCTTGAAGAGCAAATATGGACCGCCGGCGCCCTCGCCGGCCAACGGCGATGATGCCGGCGGTCCATATTGAGCCTCAAAACAAACTCCCCTGCCCGCCGCCCGGCTTCGGTTTCGCGCGCGGCCTTGCCGCTTCCACGCCGGCCGGGTTGATCACGGCTTTTTGTTTGTCATCCGCGAACGTGAGCTCCACTACATCGCCGGCGGCCAATTCCTTTGCGGCGCGCACCAAGCTTCCGTCCTCGCGATGCACCATGGCGAAACCGCGCGCGAGCACGCTCTTGTGCGAGAGACTTTCCAGCATGCGCGCGGCGCTGACCAAAGCTTGGCGGCGGACGTCGAGCGTGCGGGCGATGGCGGGCCGCAGACGCGCGCCGGTTTGCGCAAGCTTATCGCGCCGGCGCGAAATATCTTGGCTGAGCGTTTGCGGACGCAAGCGCGCGGCGATGCGGTCGAGCTTGGATTGCGCGGTGCGGGTGTTCGCGACCAAAGCCGCGTTCACGCGCTCGGCGGCGCGGTCAAAACGTTGTTGCGGGATTTGGAACAGAATCTCCAAACGCGGCAGGCGAGCGCTCGCGGCGCGCACTTCGGTGCGGCGCTTCTCGAGCCCGCGCACCAGGGCGCCTTTCAAGCGCGCTTCCAACACGCCAATGCGTTCCATCAATTCGGCGCGCACCGGCACGGCCTTTTCCGCCGCGCCAGTGGGTGTCGGCGCGCGCAAGTCGCAAGCAAAATCGAGCAACGTTGTATCCGTCTCGTGGCCGATTGCGGAGATCAGCGGTATGTCGCTTGCGGCGGCGGCGCGAACGACGATTTCCTCGTTGAACGCCCACAAATCCTCGATCGACCCGCCCCCGCGCGCGACGATCAGCACATCGGGGCGCAAGCTCCCTTGCAATGCATTGAAGCCCGCAATCGCGCGCGCGATCTGCCCCGCCGCTTCCGGCCCCTGCACCAGCACCGGCCAGAGCAGCACTTTGCGCGGGAAGCGCTCGCCCAAGCGATGCAGAATATCGCGGATCACCGCCCCGGTGGGCGAGGTAACCACGCCAATGACCCGCGGCAAGTAAGGGATCGGCTTTTTCCGCTCCGACGCGAACAGACCCTCGGCTGCAAGTTTCGCCTTCAGCTTTTCCAATTGCGCCAGCAGCGCGCCCACGCCGGCGGGCGACATGCGTTCGGCGATGAGCTGGTATTGCGAGCGGCCGGGATAGGTCGATAGCCGGCCCTCGGCGACGACCTCCAGGCCCTCCTCCGGCTTGAACGTCAGCCCCGCGACATTGGCCTTCCACATCAATGTGGAAATCGTCGCGTTCTCATCCTTCAAATCCACATAAAGGTGCCCCGATTTGGCGATCAGCACCCGCCCCAACTCGCCGCGCACGCGCACACGCTCGAAATTGGTCTCCACACTCCGCTTAACTGCCTGCGCCAGCTCGGAGACGGTGAGCTCGGGCAGGTTGGTGTTTCCCGTCTCTGACATGAGTTTCATATAAGCTGACTCGCCCAGTGCGCCGGCAATGGTTAAACTGGCCGGGGCTGGGGAGTCCGGGGGAAGTGCATGGCGTTCGACGCCAACGACCTGTCGCCACACGAGCATTTCGTGGTGGAGCGGACGCGCTCGGGCGAAGTGGCGGACTTTTCGCCGATGGCGGCCCCGGGCGAGGAAAAACCCGTCGTCCGCGCTGGTTTCCTGCGCAAGCTGATGCTGCAGCTCGATCCGGCATGGATCGTTCGCACGCCGGGGGTTCGGCTCAAGCACGCGCGGATCGAAGGCGCGCTCGACCTTACCAATTGTTCAGGCGCGGGCGGCGCCGGCCTGCCGGCGCTGGCGCTCACCGAATGCGACATCCCCGAGCCGATCGATTTGAGCCACGCGCGCCTGGCACGGGTCTCGCTCAAGGGCGCCCGGCTCTCCCGGCTCCTCGCCAATGAAGCGAAGATCGACGGCGAGCTTGACCTTTGCGGCATCGCTCCGCTCGGGGCGCCGGGGCTAGAGACACTGACCGCCAATCTGCGCGGCGCGCGTATCGACGGCGACCTTACTGCCAGCGGCGCGAAATTCGCGCGGCTGACCGATAGCGACGAGCTGGCGCTCTCGTTGCAATACGCCGAAGTGAAGGGCAACGTCTTTCTCGATCGTGGTTTTGAAGCTTTCGGCTGCGTCGATCTTTTCGGCGCCGTCATCAATGGCATGTTGGATTGTGAAGGCGGCCAGTTTCTCAATCGCTTGCAAGACGGCAAGGGACGAGCGATCATGGCCGAGAGCGCCCATGTCCGCGGCGCGGTCGTTTTCAGCCGGGGTTTTCGCGCCGAAGGAGAAGTCCAGCTCATTGGTATGAGGATCGGAGCGAGCCTCGAATGCGACGGCGGCAAATTCCTCAACCGCACCGCCGATGGCTTGGGCGCCGCCTTAATTGGCGAGAATGTCGATGTTGGCGGCGACGTGTTCTTGCGCGACGGCTTTGCCGCCGAGGGAGAAGTGTGGTTCGAAGGCGCGCACATTCGGGGCGACATCGACATTGAAGGCGGGACAATCCGCAACGAGGGCGGCGAAGCGCTGATGCTGTGCGACACCGACATCGGCGGCGCGATTACCGGGCGTGTCCGCGAAGGCAATTTCAAGGCGGTCGGAAGGGTCTCGCTTGAAGGCGCGCGGATTGGGCGCAATTTGAATCTCCGCGGCGCCGAGATCTCCAACCCGCGCAAGAAAAACGGCTCGCCGCGGCGCGGCGATTACGACACCGCCGTCGACGCGGCCAGCGTCAGCGTCGGCGGCGCGGCGCTGTTTCACGGCGCCAACATCAAGGGCGAGCTGTTCCTCGCCGACGCGCGCATCCAGGGTTATCTCGCCTTCGGCGGCGGGCGTTACATCAATGGCGGCCATTGGGCCATCCGTGCGCCGAATCTGCGTGTCGGCGGCAATCTCACCTTCAAGCTCGCCGACAGCGGCTACGCTCCGCTTGGGCAGAAAACCGTGATTGAAGGCGGCGCCAAATTCGACCGCGCGCAAATCGACAGCGCGTTGGCGTGGGCGGCGCTGGAATTGCGCGGACCGGGGCCAGATGGCGCCAAGGGCGCCTTGTTCTCGTTCGCCGACGCGCGAATCGGCGGGCCGCTGCAGGCGCAAAATCTAGTTACCCAACAAGACGCCCACATCGACGCCTCCGGCGCATCGTGCGCGGCGCTTGACGACGACCTCAAGACCGGCTGGGGCATGGACGGCGCCCGGCTCGATCTGCATGGCTTTGCCTATCGACGCTTCGAAGCCAAAGAAGAACGCTGGCGCCAGCGCTTGCATTGGCTCAAACGTTCGCGCCGCGACGGCGAGCGTTTTTCGCCGCAGCCGTTCGCGCAAGCCGCGCAAGTCTATGCCCGCGCCGGCCTGCGCGAGGACGCACGCCGCATCCTGCTCGCGCAGCATGACATGCGCACGCTGCGCGCCTCGTCCGGACCCATGACCTGGGCGCTGTCCTCGGCCTTTGGGCTGGTGGCGGGGTATGGCTTGGCCCCGATCCGAATCGCCCGCGCGCTGGTGTTGTTCATCGCCCTTGGCGTCGCTGGCGCGCTGATCATGAACGCGCAAGGCGCGCTGGTGCGCGCCGATGGAAAAGCCTGCAATGGCGCGGTGGAGCCGGCGCTCTACGCCATCGACGTGGCGCTGCCGGTGATCGACCTTGGCCAGGAAAGCCGCTGCGCTCCCGGGCGAACGGCGCGCGCGGAGCTGAGCCCCGGCATCGAAATCGCCAACACCGACTGGCGCCTGTTTGAAGGCGGCGCGCTCTGGCGCTGGGCGCATGCGCTCTACGCCTTGCTCGGCGCGGTGCTGACGGCGCTGGCGGTGATCACGTTTTCCGGGGTGATGAAGCCGAAGGGCGATTAGCTGTGAAGGGTGAGTGTTGCAGCAACGGCCGTAACCAATGACCCTCCACGCCCAGATATACTATACACGCTCCGTCATTCCGGGCGAGCGGAGCGAGACCCGGAACCCAGGGGGTCATAGGGTGCGACTGCCACCACTGGGTTCCGGGTTCGCCCTGCGGGCGCCCCGGAATGACGGAAAAAATGGAAATGATTCCACGAGTCAGCACTGCGGACCGTTGCTGTTAGGTCTTCGCCGCCCCCAGCCGGTTTACGCCAGTACGCCGGGTTTGGCCGAACGCCTCCAGTTCGGCTGAAGGCTTGTCATCAAGCCATTCCTGCGCCAGTTCGCCAAACACGGGGGCGTATTTAAAGCCGTGGCCCGAGCAAGCCGAAAACAACAGCACGCGGGCGTGCACGGCGCTGGGAGCGATCAGAAAATTTTCGTCCTGGGTCACGGTGTAGAGGCAAGTCGCCATCCGCACGGGCTTGGAATCGTGCTTGGGCAGCAGCAGGCTGGCCTGCTCGGAAAGCAGGGCGGCGTCGGCCTGGTCCGGCGCCCGCACATGGTCGGGATCCACGGGCTCGCCAATGGCATGCAAACCAAGTTTGTAGAGCCCGCGCGGCGCCGGCATGCCGAATGTGCCGACATCGTTGTCCACGCAAATCACCGGCAGCATGCGCGGTTCCGGCGTTGAGAACCAAGCCAGCACGCGCCGGCGCACCGAAAGGTGCGCCGCGAATTCCGGCAGACGCGTACCCGCCCAGCCGCCAGCGGCGACGATAACCGCGTCGAACCCGCGCGTCCCGCCATTAATGCGCAGTGAGAGCCCCTCGATCGGCGCGTCGATGCGCGTGTTGGCGAAGAGCTTCGCGCCCCATTTGGGCGCTTGGCGGATCAGGAAGCCGCGCGCGGCATCGGCGGCGATGATTCCGCAATCTTCCTGCCGGAACACGTCCCATTCATACGGCATGGCGAGATAGCCGCGGCTCAGCGCATGCATGGAATCCCCGCGCAGCAGCGCCGCCGGGGTGCGGCTCAAACGCTGGCACGCGGCCACGAAAGGCGAGCCGCGCGGCCCCGCCATCAGCCCACCGGTCCATTCAATCAGCGGATGCCCCGCCATGCCCTCCCAAGCGCGCCAGATCTCGTTCGCGCGCCGCGCAAGCCGCACATAGATTTCGCCCTCGCCGGGAGTAAGTCGCATGATCCGGGTGTCGCCGTGTGAAGAGCCGTTCTCGTGCATCAGTTCGAATTGCTCAAAGCCCGACACATCGTGCCCGGCCAGCGCCAGCCGCGCGCAGATGCTCAGGCCCGCAATGCCCAGACCGACAATGGCGACTTTCATCGCTGTGCTGTAGCCCTGACTCGATCCGAGCGCGACCACTTCATGGGACCGCCGGCGCCTCGCCGGCATGCGCCGGCGTTGGCAGGCGAGGGCGCCGGCGGTCCATATCGGCGCCCTTCATCGAAGCCGGATGCCTTCGCTCTGCGTCGCGATCACGCGTCCGCCACGTTCGAGCGTCGCCTCGCCGCGATACGCGCCCGCCGACCAGCCGCCGGCGCGGGTGCGGCGACCCGCGAACAGCCAGGCTTGCGCCTGGGCGCGTGTTTGGGTGCGCGTGTTTTCGGCGACGAGCGCGCCGCCCGGGCCATAGAGCCGCACCCGCAAAATATCGCCTTGCAGCGGACCAATGGCCAGCGCCCAGAATGCCAAGGCCGGCGCGCGCGTGCTGGCGTTGGCGGGCAAATCCTCGGCATCGGCGCCTGGCGCTGGCGCGGCCCCGGTAAAGCCCATCGCGAACCAGCCGGCGCCGCGATAGCTCAGCGCCGCGCGCGCCGCGCTTGACCAATGCGCGCCCGGCGCCGCCGCCGCCGGTCCGCAACGCAAACTCGTGATCGGCGCGCCGGTGAGCGGATCAACTTTAGCGTCGCCGCGCCACAGCGAGATGTGCACGTGTGGAAATTGCGTGCGCCCGGAAAGGCCGACCAAGCCGAGCGCTTGGCCCGCGCTGACGCGCTCGCCCTGGCGCACGCGCAGCGAACCGGCGCGCAGGTGGCAAAGCTGGCTCGACCAGCCGCCCTCGTGTTCGATGCGCACGCCATTGCCGCACTCGCGGTTCGCCACCGCCGCGATCCCGCCGCTTCGGAACGCGCCTTCCGGCTCGCCGTCGCGCACCCCAGCCACCAATCCCGCCGCCGGCGCCAGCACGCTGACCCCGCGCCGCGCCAGCGCCGCCGGGGCGCGAATGTCGAGGCCGTCATGGCCGTCATACGAAAGCGGCCCGCACATCGGGTCTTGGGTGGCCGCGCTCGGATCGACGTCAACGTAATTCTGCACCGCGCACACGCCGCCGATGGCGCAAGCGATGGGCAGTTGGAAGTCCTGCGCCATCGCCGCGCGCGGGATGAAAAGGGCCACAAGCAGAGCGAAGAGAAGGAGGCGCATAAGCGAGATTGTGCATCGGAACGGCGTGTGTGCAATCACCTAGCACACCGCGGGAAAAAACTCCGTCATTCCGGGCTCGCGGAGCGAGATCCGGAATCCAGGGGATCGCAGGGCGGCGCCCCTGGGTTCCGGGATCGGCCTTCGGCCGCCCCGGAATAACGGGCAATGTGTTGGTTCAGTAACCCGCCAGCTTCAGAAACCTGCTCCGCAATTCAGCATCGTCCTTGAACGCGCCGGTGAATTGCGTGGTCACGGTGGTGACGTGCTTGTGGTGCACCCCCCTTGTGGACATGCATTGGTGCTCGGCGTCGATCAGCACGGCGACGCCGCGCGGCTGTAGCGAGGCATTGATCGCTTCGGCGATTTGCGCGGTCATGGCTTCCTGGGTCTGCAGCCGCTTGGCGAAAATCTCGACCACGCGCGCGATCTTGGAAATGCCGACCACCGCGTCGGTCGGCAGATAGGCCACGAAGGCCTTGCCTAGGAACGGCGCCATGTGGTGTTCGCAATGGCTTTCGACATCGATGTTTTTGAGCATGACGATGTCATCGTAGCCGTGCACGTCGGCGAACACGCGCTTGAGTTCACTTTCAGGGCATTCGTCGTAGCCGCCGAACCATTCGCGATAGGCATCGACCACGCGCTCGGGGGTGTCGATCAGGCCTTCGCGAGTGGGGTCGTCCCCGGCCCAGGCGATCAAAGTGCGCACCGCCTCCATCGCCGCCTCGCGCGAAGGCCGCTTCTGCGCGGCGTCCGCAGGCGAGCGCCATTTCAGGATTTCACTCATGCAGGGAAGTATCCTTGGTCTGAGGAGCGGAGGTCGAGCCGGGAGGGTCCCCGCACGCAGGGCACCAGGACTTAACGCCCGCCCGCTGGGTTTACCCTCAGGCAGCGGGACCAATGCGCCCCGAACTTCGGCAATATGGGGGGTAGGGGGAGAATTGTCCAACCCACGGGACGCGGGCGCTTGTAACGGGTTTGGCTCGGCCGCGTTTAACACCAACCGCCCTAAACATCGACCCATTCGCCCATTGAACCACACATTCCGTCATTCCGGGGAGGAGCCGGCACTTGTTTGCCAATGCCTTCGCTCTATATTAGCTAGCCGGAGTCGCCCAATGGAGCGCGGCACTTGAGGTTGCTGTTTGCTTTGATGATTGCCATTGGCGGTGCGATAGTTTGGTTCGCGCCGCAGCCGCCGGGCGGCGAACTCAACGCATTTGCGGTTCAGATAGGGCTAGGGACAGGTCTTGCCGGAGTGATTGGCTTGTTCCGGCGGTGGGGGCCACGAAGTGTCTGGTGGAACAACCACACGCCTGCCGAGCGAGTTAGAAACTTCGTGACCTTGCTTGGCCACGCTAAGCGGGAAGTAGTCATTGTAACCGGCAGCCTCCACTCGGGGCTGTACGGCGCTTCCGAAGTGATCGCTGCGCTCCGCGCGCTGCCGAAGAAAGTACGCATCAGACTCTATCACACGTCAGGATCACTTGATCCACGTAGCTCGGAGTTCCTGGAGGAGCTAGCAATTCGCCATGTTCCTATCTTGCCCATAGATCCAAAGATTCCGCACGGCATGGTGGTAGATCGACGGCATACGAAGATTGAGCGTCATGCACCGGATGACGCGGAAGAGAAATTCGTCGACTATGATATGTACAATTCCGCTACGGCATCGCGCATTATTGCCGAGATAGTATCCGCGAGCCGCGAAATCTGCGGTGGCAGGGGCTTGTAGCGTTCGCGTTGCTCTTAAGGAATTAGCGTAGAGCGACCTGTGGATATTGGCCCTTTCATCGCGAACATCGAAGCCGCCTTCTCGATCTACTTGGGGCGCCCAATCGATCCGGCGGTGTTGGCAACAATAAATGTTGGCGGCATTGCGTTGCTCATCCCGGCCCTCCTCGAAGCAAGAATCGGCTCGGGCCAAGGTAGCATCAAAGTTCATACACCGACGCCTGAGCAGATTCATTCGGTGCTCAAACTGCATCTGTTCTTAGATGCCCTGGGCGCCAGTGTTGTCGTCGCGGGCATCTCCTGCCTTGTCTCAATGTTATTGCTCGCCTTGCACCGACCAGAAACTGACGGTATTGACGCTGCATCGGGTCCGTCACCGCTCCTAGTTCTCGCGTCGAATACCACCACCATCGGGATAGTTGCTGCGGTAGTCCTTTTCTTAGCCCTCTATGTCCGCGCGCAATTTTATGGTCAGCGGTTAAAGTAGGCGGCATAGGCGCGACTTGGTGGGGTCGTGATTGCCATCCGGTCTCGAATACCGAGCGCGGCTCTCGACCGGTGTCAATGATCAGGCCGAGCCGTTCGACTTCCTCACCTGGTTCGAGTTCACGCCCGAACACGAAGCCGCGTTCGACGCACTGCTGGCGCGGCTGCGGGCGAGCGAGGAATGGGATTATGTGGAGCGCGAGGTGGATGTGAGGTTGGTGCGGATTGGGGGGTAGCGGGGGGGGGTGAATAGCGCCCTGCTCTCCCTCGATGGGGGAGCTGTCATGCGAAGCATGACTGAGGGGGTGAGGCCCGCCGGCGTTTCAGCAGAGCCTCCGGAGGCTCCTTCTTTATCGAGGGGGAGATGGGCGCGGTTCCACGCAATGAGCGATCCTCTGAAGCAGAGGGGGAGCCTTTCGCGTTGCGGCTTGGCGCACTAGAGAAGCCGTCACAATGCAAATCCGCCTCACCAACACGCTGACCCGCGCGAAGGAGACCTTCGCCCCCGCCGACCCCGCGCGGGTGACCATGTATGTGTGCGGCTCCACCGTCTACAACCACCCCCATATCGGCAATGCGCGCCCGGCGGTGGTGTTCGACGTGCTGTTCGGGCTGCTGCGCGCCGAGTACGGCGAGGCCGCGGTGCTTTACGCTTCCAATTTCACCGACATCGACGACAAGATCATCCGCGCCGCCGCTGACGCGGGCGTCGCCATCAACGCCATCAGCGACAAGTTCGCGCGTATTTATCGCGAGGACATGGCCGCGCTCGGCGTGTTAACCCCCACGCACGAACCGCGCGCGACTGAACATGTGGGCGGCATGATCGCGCTGATCGAGAAGCTGATCGCGCAAGGCGCGGCCTACAAAGTCGCGAGCGGGGTGTATTTCTCCGTCGCCGCCGATTCCGATTACGGCAAGCTCTCGCGCCGCGCGCAAGAGGACATGCAGGCTGGCGCCCGCGTTGAGGGCGAGGACGACAAGCGCCATTCCTCCGATTTCGCACTCTGGAAAGCGTCCAAACCCGGCGAACCGACTTGGAACGCGCCCTTCGGCGCCGGACGTCCCGGCTGGCACATCGAGTGCTCGGCGATGATCGCGGCGCAATTTGGCGAGACCATCGACATTCACGGCGGCGGCCTCGACCTGGTGTTTCCCCATCACGAGAACGAGATCGCGCAATCGGAGAGCGCCAACCACGCCCCGCTCGCGCGCGTATGGATGCACAACGGCATGCTGAATATGGCGCGCGAGAAGATGTCCAAGAGCATCGGCAACATCGTCACCGTGCGCGAATTGCTGGAGCAAGGCTGGCAAGGCGAAACCATACGCTGGGCGCTTCTGAGCGCGCACTATCGCGCGCCGCTGGATTGGAGCGAGGACTTGCTGCGCCAGGCTTGGGTAAGTCTGATCAGAATTTATCAAACGCTGCAGGAAGCGAATGAGCTCTTGAGCGGCTACAAGAGCGAATTGGACTCCCAGTTCGAAGAGCAAGCGTATATTGCCCATCGCGAAAGAGAGCTGACGGCATTTTATTCGGCGCTGCATGATGACTTGAATACGCCCTTGGCGTTCAGGGAGCTCTGGGCGATGCGAGATCGCTTAAAGAGTTGGCTGTTGGTTGCCCGCACTCGTCGAGGTGATTATCTCGTGATCGATCATGCTCGTCGGGCCCTTCTCGAAGCGGGTGGAATGCTTGGCCTTCTTCAAGAGGAGCCCCAATCGTGGCTTCAAGCAGGAACGACAGCGGACGTCGCACAAATCGAACGCCTCGTCGCGATACGCGTCGAGGCGCGCAAAGCCAATGAGTATGAGGAGGCTGATCGGATTCGAGACCAACTCAGTCTTCTCGGCGTGGAAGTGATGGATGGGCCGAGCGGCAGTACCTGGCGGCGCAAGGGCTGATGCCCGCGGCCCTAAATGTCGCAACGGCGACGAACCGGCGCCCGAGTGGGTAGCGCCGCCAAGGAGTGTGCGTTTGTGGAGGCGGCAATTATTTCCATCGTCATCCTCGACGATACGACACACGAAATGCAGAACACCACGACGCCGTTCGTAGACCAGAACCAGACCTATTCCTCGCACCGAGTGTTCCTGCGCGAATAGGCGCTTTCGCGCGGGCATGGCGGGACTTTATCAGCGACAGCAATATCTCGACGAGCGTCGTGCTGCGCTCGAAAGCTGGGCCAAATATGTTCTTGGGCTTGGGTCGCAACGCACCCGAAGCGCAAACGTCGTCGCGCTGCGGGACCAAAAACGATGACCACCTGGCCGCCCGTCTGGAAAAATCATCAAGCCTGCAAGGTTGTTTGCGGCGCAAGTGTTGAAACTATTTGGCCAATAGCCGCGCAAGCGTCGCCCGATAGCGTCCCGCAACTGCGTCCGCGTGGCGATGGCGTCCGCCGCTGACAACATTGACGCCACGTCGCCAGACCGCGTCGACAGCGCCGCTTCGCGCGGCGAAAATCCAACTGTCGAGCGCAAGATCGCCGCTCCGATCCGCAAGCGCAGGGTGGACAGCATTGAGCGCGACGATGTCGGCGCTGTTTCCGGGAGCAACGCCGCCAATGGCGCCGAGCGCCTGGGCGCCGCCGACGCACGCCGCCTCGAACAAACGTCTGCCCACCGATGGCGTCTGCGCATCGGCGAGCAGGCAGCGCGCACGCAAAGTCAAGCGCTGGGCGTACTCGAGCGAACGCAGCTCTTCTGCTGCGCCGATGAGGACATTGGAATCAGTGCCCACGCCCATGCGTCCGCCCAGCTCCAGAAAGCGCGCTGTGGGAAACACGCCGTCGCCCAGGTTGGCCTCCGTGACGGGACAGAGCCCGGCCACGGCGCCAGTGGCTGCCAACCGTTCGGTCTCCACCGCAGTCACATGAGTGGCGTGGATCAGACACCAACGCTCATTTACGGGCGCATTGTTCAACAGCCACTCGACTGGACGCGCACCGTGATGTGCGACACACGCCTCCACCTCGCGCAGCTGCTCAGCGATGTGGATATGAATTGGTCCAACGACGCCAGGCTCAAGGATGGCGCCAAGTTCTTCGACCGACGCAGCTCGCAGGCTATGGAAGGCGACGCCAAGGGTTGCGTCCTCCCGGAGGTGACGCGCGCTCGCTTCGATCAACCTCAAGAAGCTGTCATTGTTGCTGATGAAGCGCCGTTGACCCGGCGCGGGCGGCGCGCCGCCGAAATCGGCGTGGGCGTAGAACACTGGCAGCAGCGTCAACCCGATACCCGCCTGCGCCGCGGCCTTCGCTACACGGCCAGCCATTTCAGCGGGGTCGGCGTACGCGGCGCCGGAGGCGTCGTGATGCAGATAATGGAACTCGCCAACGCGGGTGAAGCCGCCCTCGAGCATCTCGACGTAGGCTTGTGCGGCGATGACTTCGACGTCGTCCGGCGTCAGCTGGCTGAGAAAGATGTACATCACCTCGCGCCAGGTCCAGAAGTCATCGCCCTCGGCGCCGCCGCGACGCTCGGTGAGCCCGGCCATGCCACGCTGGAACGCGTGGCTGTGCACGTTGCAGAGACCGGGAACGGCGAGCCCATGGCGCTCGTCGCCGGGCCTTGGCGCCACGCCGGCGTCCACGCTGGCAATCCGGCCGTCTTGCAGCGTCACCCGTACGGAGTCGGCCCAGCCCCCAGGCAAGAGCGCGGATTCAAACCACAGCGACGCCACGACACACCCCTTTCGCGAGACCAAACCGAGGCATAATAGGCTGAAACGAAACGCGAGTCGCGCGGATGAATGACTGGTTGAGTGTCGAACGGGGAGAGGCGCCGCTGATCATCAGCGCGCCCCACGCCGGTTTGGTTATCCCCGACGCATTGGCCGAGGCCTACGTCTCGCCTGAGCTGGCGCGGTCTGACGCTGATTTCCATATCGACCGCCTCTATGCCTTCGCGCGCGATCTGGGCGCGACGATCGTGCGCACCGCAATCTGCCGCGCGGCGATCGATGTGAACCGGGATCCAAGCGGGGCATCACTTTATCCCGCCCGCGCGACCACGGAATTGTGCCCGACGACCAGTTTCGACGGCGCCCCGCTTTACCGCGACGGGCGCGGGCCGAGCGCCGAGGAGATCGCGCGGCGGCGCGTGGCCTATTTCGATCCGTATCATCACGCACTCGCTGCTGAGATCGTCCGCCTGCAGCGGCGGCGCCGCATTGTGGTCCTCTATGACGCGCATTCGATCCGCAGCCGCATCCCGCGCCTGTTCGCGGGCGAGCTGGCGCAGTTCAATATCGGTAGCTTCGACGGCGCCAGCTGTGCACAAGGGCTAACAGACAAGGTCGCCGGCGCTTGCGCGGAGGGCTCATGCGTCGTCAACGGCCGCTTCAAAGGCGGCTGGATTACGCGCCACTACGGTGCGCCTGCGCGCGGCGTACACGCCATCCAAATGGAGCTCGCTATGAGCGGTTACCTCGACGAGAACGGCCCGTGGCCGCCGTCCTGGGACGCCGCTCGCGCCCGTCCGCTGCAGATGAGACTGATGGGGGTGCTCGCCGCCTGCTTGGCGTTCGCCGACGCGGCCTCGCCCTGAGTTTGTCTCTGACGCTCAAGATCGATGAAACCAGCTTCGGGCTTGGTCATCCCGATGTGGCGAGAGACCTCAACAACCTCGCGCTCTTGCTACGGGAGACCAACCGCCACGCCGAGGCCGAGCCGCTCTATTCGTAGAGTCGGGATGTGGCGCGGTAGTGTTAGGCCGGGCGTAACTGTTGCCGCCCCTTTCGTTTGGCGGCGCCTGAACAGCGCGACCATAGCTCCG
>Ga0247727_10008061_pt1 | contig 19721 bp, 17 predicted proteins | sample WisWelCaveWW1625_FD_202498 | JGI IMG/M metagenome (GOLD analysis project Ga0247727, IMG submission 202498) | Biofilm microbial communities from Wishing Well Cave, Virginia, United States - WW16-25 | ecosystem: Environmental > Aquatic > Deep subsurface > Groundwater > Cave microbial mat | place... | reverse complement strand
GAAGAGCTTCCCGCGCGACGTTCGCCGGATGATCCGTCAGGGCGCGAGACACGGATTGAGCGCGCATTTCGGAGGCGAAGAGTTGCTGGAGGATTTTTACGATGTCTACGCGGCGAGCGTGCGCAACCTGGGCACGCCGGTCTTTCCGAAAAAGCTGTTCGCCGGATTTCTGCGCGAATTCCCCGGCGATAGCGACATTCTGGTCGTCCGCCGCGGCAAGAGCGTCGCCGGGGCGGTGATGAGTTTCTATTTCCGCCACGCCGTGATGCCGTATTACGGCGGGGCTTATCCCGAATTTTATCGCGCCGGGGTGAACAATTTTATGTATTGGGAGCTGATGCGCGCGGCGGCCCGGCGCGGTTCGACGCGGTTCGACTTCGGTCGCAGCAAGCTCGGCACAGGCTCCTACGAATTCAAGCGCGGCTGGGGGATGAACGAACGCGCGCTGCCTTACAAATTCTTCCTGATGCGCGCACGCGAACTGCCCAACCTCAATCCTTTGGACCCGAAATTCCGCCCGGTGATCGAAACGTGGAAACGCTTGCCGCTGGGCTTGACGAAATTGATCGGCCCGCTGATCGTGAAGTATCTGCCTTGATTGCCAGTGCTGTTATGAAACTGCTTTTCCTCGCTCATCGCATTCCGTATCCGCCGAACAAGGGCGACAAGATTCGCTCTTATTACGAGCTTCGAGCGTTCATCGAACGCGGGCACGAAGTCCATCTGCTGGCCTTCGCCGACGATCTGGACGATCTGAATTTTCAGGTTGATCTGGCGCGATGGTGCGCTTCGGTCGAGATCGTTCCGCTGCGCCCGTTGCGGGCGAAGCTGCGCGCGGCGGCGAACCTCTTCGGCTCGCGCCCGCTGTCGCTCGGCTATTTCGCGTCGCGCAGGATGCGGCGACTGGTGAAACGCGCGATGGCCGAAAACAATTTCGACGCGGTCTTCGTCTATTCGTCAACCCTGGCTCAGTACGTCCCGCGCCATCTGGCTTCGCGCACGGTGGTTGACCTGGTGGATGTTGATTCGGAGAAGTGGCGCGATTATGCAGGCAGAACGACGGGACTGAAGTCGCGCCTGTACGCGCTCGAATCGAAGAGATTGCGAAGCTACGAGCACGCGATCGTCTCGCGCTTCGCCAACACCGTCGTGACGACTGCGCGCGAGGCGGCCTTGCTCGATGAGCTGGACGAGTTCACGCGGCGGGCCCGGCTGCGCGCGATCACGAATGGGGTTGATCTCGATTACTTTCAACCCGAAGACCGCCGTCCCGAAACTATTTCGCCGCGCCTGGTCTTCACCGGAGCGATGGATTATTACGCCAACGTCGAAGCCGTCCGCTATTTCGTCGAAGAGATCTTCCCGCTCGTCCGCGCGCGCGAGCCGCGCGCCGAGTTCTTCATCGTCGGCAGCAATCCGACTGCCGAAGTGAAGAGACTGGGGAAGCTGTCCGGCGTAACCGTGACGGGATTTGTCCTGGACGTGCGCCCGTATCTGGCCAGCGCCACCGTTTGCGTCGCGCCGCTGCGAATCGCGCGCGGAGTCCAGAACAAGGTGCTCGAAGCGATGGCCACCGGCAAAGCCGTGGTTGCCTCGCCGGAAGCCGTCGCCGGATTGCGCCTCGTTGACGGCGAGCAGGCGATGGTGGCCGGCACGCCACAGGCTTTCGCCGGCGCGGTGATCGAGATCATTCGAGATGAAACCTTGCGCGAAAGCCTGGGAAGACAGGCGCGGCGTTTCGTAGAGTTCGAGCACGACTGGGAGCCTTTGCTTCAAAAACTGGCGGAGATGATCGAGGCCGCAGGCGCGCGCGCGATTCAATCGGCGAGACCGAATCTCCGCGCGATTGCCAAAAGATAGTGGTTGATCGAAGGCAGGATCGAAACCTATGTCGGCCACCGTGGTGGGAAAAGAGAAGTCGGAAACGGCAAATGAGAATCTCAGCGCCCCGGCCCTCGAACCGGCTCTGGAAAACACCATCGAATGGAGCGACAGCCTGACGGGGCACGCGCGCGAATTGTTCAAACGCCGCGAGCTGCTCTGGCTGATCACCCAACGTGAGATCAAGGTCCGTTACAAACAGAGCGCGCTCGGCGTGCTGTGGGCCATCCTGCAGCCCTGCTCGCTGATGGCCGTTTTCACCGTCTTCTTCTCGTGGTTCGCGCGAATCGAAAGCGACGGGATTCCTTATCCGCTCTTTTCATACGCCGCGTTGTTGCCCTGGACTTTCTTCTCGACCTCGCTGTCGTATGCCGTTCCCAGCCTGATCGCCAACTCGCACATCATCACGAAGATTTACTTCCCGCGCGAGATCGTGCCGCTGGCGTCGGTGCTGGCGGCGCTGCTGGATTTCGTGATCGCTTCGGCGGTCTTCGCCGGGCTGCTCGCGTTTTATCGCGTCGCGCCGACCTGGAATATTTTTTACCTCGCACCGCTCGTGGCGATTCAAGTGGCATTCACTGTTGGCGTGTGTCTGCTGCTTTCGGCGTTCACGGTTTTGTACAGAGACGTGCGGCATATGCTGCCGCTGGCGATCCAAATCTGGATGTTCGTCACTCCGATCCTCTATCCGGCCTCGATTGTGCCCGCGCGCTGGCGGGCGTGGTATTTCGCGCTCAATCCGATGGCCGTGATCATTGACGGTTATCGCCGCGCAGTCATTCAGGGAGCGCCGCCGGAGTTAAAGTACCTGGCGCTGGCTGCCGGTGTCTCGTTTTTGCTGGTGTGGGCGGGATACAAATTTTTCAAGCATCTCGAGCGCGAATTCGCGGATATTGTTTGAAGGCGGCGCTATACTTCTCACGCTCACTGTGAGCTTTCTCGGATGACCTTTTGAGTCGTCTTCTGAAGCGGTCAGGATCGAAGCAAAAAAGGCAAGAAGGGCAAAAAAGACAAAAAGTCCTTTTTGCTTCTTTTTGCCCTTCTTGCCTTTTTTGCTTCTACTGCTGTCCTCACTCAAAAACTCAAATTATGCCCGTTGGCGGTATATGAAGATCGTCACTGTTGATCACGTTTCAAAACGCTATCGGTTGAGCCGGCTCGGCGCGAAGAGTTTGCGCGAAGAGTTTGCGCGGTTGGGGCGACGCCTGCTCGCCAGCCCGGACTCGCGCGAGAATGAGGAGTTTTATGCGCTGCGCGACGTGAGCTTTGAAATCGGGCAGGGCGAGACCGTCGGCTTCATCGGCCCGAACGGTTCGGGCAAGAGCACGATCTTGAAGCTGCTGGCGCGCATCATCTATCCAACGCTGGGGAGCATCGCCGTGCGCGGATCGGTCGCTTCGCTGATCGAAGTCGGCGCGGGCTTCCATCCCGAATTGACCGGGCGCGAGAACATCTTTCTCTACGGCTCGATTATGGGGATGAAGCAGGCGGAGGTGCGCGCCAAGTTCGACCGGATCGTCGCCTTCGCCGAGCTGCAACGATTCATTGACACGCCGGTCAAACGCTATTCGTCGGGGATGTACGTGCGGCTGGGATTCGCCGTCGCCGCGCACATCAACCCGCACCTGCTGCTGGTTGACGAAGTCCTGGCGGTCGGCGATGCGGCCTTCCAGAGCAAGTGCCAGCAGCGCATCGAGGAACTGCGCCGCGACGGGATGACCGTCGTCTTCGTCTCGCACGATATGGCTGCGGTCGAGCGGCTCTGCGACCGCGTCTTCTTTTTGCGCGAGGGAGAGATTCGCGCCGCCGGAGAGCCGCGCGATGTCATCAATGAATATTACAACTCGGTCGTCGCAGAAAAGGCGTAGCTGCGGCGCAGTGGAACAAGAATGATATCTTGTTCCGCGTTTCCGGAGGAGCCATTCATGTCGTCATTGATGACGCCCTGAAACAATGCAAATGTGGAACAGACTTTAGTCTGTTCAGAATGCGAACAGACTAAAGTCTGTTCCACATTTGCGGAGGAGTGGAAGATGAAGATCAGCGTGCTCATTTGCACGCGCAATCGCGCCGCGTCGCTCGAAGCCACGCTGCGGTCTTTCTTCGCGCAGAATTTCGCGGGCGGTTACGAGTTTGAGCTCATCGTCGTTGACAACGGCTCGACCGACGAAACGAAGCAGGTGGTCGAACGCTGCGTGGCGCGACATCCCGGATTGGCGCGTCGCCTGTTCGAGAATCGGCGCGGGTTGACCTTCGCTCGCAACGCGGGATTGACCGCCGCCGAGGGCGAGATCATCGTCTTCACCGACGACGACGTGCTGGTGACCGAGAGCTGGCTGGATGAAATCCACCGCGAGTTCGCCGCCGATCCGGCTCTGTGCATGCTCGGCGGAAGAGTGTTGCTGGCGAATGAAAGGTTGCAGCGCGTCGCGGTGCAGCCTTGCGCAGAGCGAAGGTATCTTGATCTTCCGGACGGCGTGAATTTTGCGATGGGCGCGAATATGGCTTTTCGACGTGAGCTTTTCGACCGCGTGGGTCTGTTCGATGTGCGGTTGGGCGCAGGCAGATTCTTCGCCGGCGCTGACGAAGCGGAATTGATCTATCGCGGTTTGAAGGCCGGCTGCCGATTGCTTTACGCGCCGAACGTGCTGGTCTATCACGATCACGACCGCGTGACGCCGGAGCAGGCTTGCCGCCTTGAATACGGCTACGCCAAAGGCTGCGCGGGCTATCTGATCAAACACTCGATGAGCGGCGATGGCTACGCGCTGCGGATGCTCTATTGGACGCTTCGCACGCTGCCGAAACGATGGATGCGGAAGCCGGAAGAAGCGGATGACGCTTTGCTCCGCCGCCGCTCGCAGGTCAGAGGCATGCTGGCCGGTTTGTGCGCCGCGCCGTTCGTGATGTGGGGAAACGGCAATCGCTGAGTTCGATTTATACCGCCAACGGGCATAATTTGAGTTTTTGAGGGAGGACAGCAGTAGAAGCAAAAAAGGCAAGAAGGGCAAAAAGAAGCAAAAAGGACTTTTTGTCTTTTTTGCCCTTCTTGCCTTTTTTGCTTCGATCCTGACCGCTTCAGAAGACGACTCAAAAGGTCATCCGAGAAAGCTCACAGTGACCGTGAGAAGTATATGAGCGCAGAGAACGCGGCAAAATGGCGTGAGGCGCTGCTGCTGCCGGGCGAGACCGATCCGGTCGAAAGCGGCGTGCGCGAGCTGGCCGAGTATTTCGGCCTCAGCCGCGATGAAGCGCGGCGCAGTTGCGAGAGCGCGCTCGCTGACTCCCAGCGCGAGTGGGAGTCGTCGCCGCGCCGAACCCACGATCAGATCGTTGATTTCTATCGCCGCACGCGCAGCTATCTGTTCGAGCACGTCTGGTGGCACGCGACCGAGGTCGAAACCAACTCGGCCAACGCCGGGATTTTGAATTATGCGATGCAACGCGGCGCGTGCGAGTATCTGGATTTCGGCTCAGGCGTCGGCGCAAATGCGATCCTTTTTGCGAAGCGCGGGTTGAAAGTCGCGCTCGCCGACGTCTCCGAGACGATGCTCGATTTCGCGCGATGGCGGCTCGCTCGTCGCGGCTTGCAGGCGGAATTGATCAACCTGAACGAGCAGCGACTGCCGCGCGAGAGATTCGATTTCGTGACTGCCCTGGATGTTTGCGAGCATTTGGTTGATCCGGGCGCGGAGATCGAGCGGATCGCGCAATCGCTCAAAATCGGCGGCGCGTTCGTTTTCAACTGTCGCGCAGGCAAAGACGCCGAGCGTCCGATGCACATCCTGCCGGCAGCCGCGCCGGTGTTGCGTTCGATTCGGCGGAACGGTTTGCGCGAAGTCGCGGATGATGGGTCGGCGTTGCGCCGTCTGGGATTTCGCGTCGTCGAGCGCGGCGCGCAAGGCCGGATCGAAGACTGGCTCTGCGGCGGGTTCGATCATCTACGCTTCAGCGGAATCTTCGGGCGGAGCGATGCGGGCAATGGCCGCCAGCCGCGCCATCCGCAGCGAATCTATCTCGACCGCGTCAACCGAAGCCTGGATGGAGATACGCGATGGCTGGACGTGGGCTGTGGCCGACAATTGACCCCCTGGTGGATGAAAGACCAGGCCGGGATCGAAGCCGAATTGGAATCGCGCGCGCGGTGGATCGTCGGCGTTGACACCGATCTGGCCGCGCTCGGCGACAATCGTTCGTGCGCGATGCGATTGAAAGCCGATGCCGCGTGCTTGCCGTTCGCCGACGGCAGCTTCGATCTGGTGACCGCCAACATGGTCTTCGAGCACGTCGAAGCGCCGCTGGCGTCGTTGAAAGAGATTCGGCGGGTTCTGCGAAGCGGCGGTCGTTTGATCGTCCTGACCCCGAACTGGCTGGACGTCGTGACGATTGCCGCATGGATTGTGCCGAACCGCTGGCATCCGGCGTTGGTCTCGAGGGTGGAAGGACGCGATGCGGCGGATGTCCATCCCACGCATTTTCGCTTCAATCGCCCCGCCACCGTCGAGAAGATTTTGCGCGAAGCGGGATTCGGAAAACGGCGCATCGAGCTGCTCGCACACCCTGACGCTTACGCTTACGTCCCCATCGTTGCTCGCGTCGAAGCTGCCTGGCATACGCTCGCTCGCAGATGGCCCGCGTTGCGTGGAGCGTTGTTGGTCGAAGCCCGGGCTGACTGAGGCTGATTGACTCATGCGCATTGACGTAATCATCGCCACTTACAATCGGGCCGCGCTGCTCGAACGCGCCGTGCGCAGCCTTCTGGCCGCTCGCCGCTCGCCGCAGCTCGATTTTGCGATCACGGTTGTTGACAACAACTCGACCGACGCAACGGCGGAAGCCGTCGCCCGGTTGGTGGAAGAATCGAACGGGCGGGTGCGTTATCTGTTCGAGCCTCGGCAGGGCAAATCGTATGCGGTGAACACGGGCATTGCGGCGACCGATGGCGACGTGATCGCCTTCGCCGATGATGACCAGGTGATGGATGGCGAATGGCTCTCGGCGATTCATCGGGCGATGGCGGACGGTTTCGATTACGTCACCGGACGTGTCCTGGGCGAATGGGAGGTCGAGCCGCCTGCGTGGTATGACGACCGGTTGCGCGGAGTTATCTCAGTGGTTGACCGGGGCGATGAGCGCATCCCTCACGAAGGCAACGAAGCCAGGCAGGGGTTTTCAGGCTGCAATGCGGCGCTCAGCCGCGCGGCGATTGAAAAGGTCGGCGGTTATCGCATTGAGCTTGGGAAGCTCGCCGGATCGTTTGCGATGAACGAAGACGGCGAGTTGCTGCTGCGGTTGCAGGAGGCCGGTTTTCGTGGCGTCTACGAGCCGGGAATGATTGTGCATCATCGCGTGCCGCGCGAGCGATTGACGAAGAGTTACTTCCGAAGCTGGCATCGCGGCTACGGACGCTCGATGGCTTTGATTGACCGGCTTCATCCGAAGCCCGTACGTTACTGGGCGGGCGTGCCGCGCTTTCTGATCCGCCGCGCGATTGAGTCGGTTCCGCGAATGATGGCGGCGAGGCTCAGCGGCGATCTGCCGGGAGCTTTCGAGCAGGAGCTGAACCTCTGGTTTATGCTCGGCTTCATCGGCGGAAAATTGAATTTTGTGCCGCCGGAACCTGCCCGGAGTTTCAATCGGGAGGCAAATCGTTTATAAATAGCGAGCCGCCGCGAAGCTTGCCCCGCGACCCCCCTGACCCTTTCTTGCCGCGGTTCGATTTTCGATCCGAGACTATGTCGCACAGCCCTGCGATCAGCGTCATCATTCCAGCATACAACGTCGCGCCGTTCATCGCCGAAACGCTCGAATCGTTGTTGGCGCAGACCCGGCGCGGCTTTGAAGCGATTGTCATCAACGACGGCTCGACCGACGAGACCGAAGAGAGGCTTGCGCCTTATCTCGACCGCATCGTTTATCTCCGGCAGGAAAACAGCGGCGTGATGGCGGCGCGGAATGCGGGCATCAGGGCGTCGCGCGGGCGCTACATCGCGCTGCTCGATGGCGACGATCTCTGGGAGCCGAAGTTCCTTGAAGTGCTCACCGGAATGCTCGAATCCGATCCTGATCTGAGCGTGGCCTATCCGAACGCGGTCTTTCTCGGCTCGCCCAATTTCGCGGGCCGTCTGCATCAGGATGTTTTTCCTGTGGCCGAGCCGGTGACGTTCGACCGCGTGCTGCGGCGCGAGTGTTACATCTTCGGCTCGCTCCTCATCAGGCGCGAGGCATTGGACGAGGCCGGCTGGTTCGACGAATCGCTCGATGGACAGGGCGCAGAGGATTTCGAGCTGTGGCTGCGGATGCTGCAACGCGGCCATCGGTTCAAGTTCACCGGCGAGGTTTTGGCGAAGTATCGCTGGCGGAGCGATTCGCTCTCGAATGCCGGAGCCGGTCTGTTGAGCTGTCTGGTTTCGATCTACGAAAAGTTTCTCGCCGCCGAGTTGACGACCGAAAGTCAGCGCGAATGGATCGAATCTCAATTGCCCGAATTGCGCGCGCAGTTGAGTTACGCGCGGTTCAAGGATGCTCTGGCGAGTAAAAATTTCAAAGCGGCTGCCGGGCATCTGGCCAGCGCGAATAAGTTTTACCGTCGCCCCAAATTGGCAATTGCACAGGTCGTGATGAGGTTGGCGCCCGGCGTGGTGGCGAAGATCACGGCGAGATAAAAATCAACCCGATCACGAGCAAAGGAATCAGCGTCGTGGGAAATTTCTTTGTCGTCATATCACCCAATCAGGCCCAGGCCAGATCGAAGGAACTGTTCCGGCTGGGGCTTGAGCGAGCCAAACGGCTCAAATCACAAACGCCGAACAACATCATTGATGTGGTGTTTGCGCGCGCCGCTTCGTTCGCCCGTCACAACGGCAGCGGTGGAAAGATAGTCGCAGACGAGCTGACCGGATGCTGGCTGCTCGCTGCCGGAACCTGGTTTCACTCGGACGGCTACACTTCGGGCGACGAGTCGAGGCTGCTGACGCGAATAGCCAAAATCGGCGCGGCGCGGGTGGCGCAGGAGCTGGAAGGATTTTTCGTCATCGTCTTTTGCGATTCGCGGACGCGCGAAGTCTTCGTCATCACCGATCTGACGGGCAGCCGCCATTGCTTCATTCGCACCCTGGGTGATGCGATTGCGTTGTCCACGTCGTCGCTGCTGCTGGCCGGTTTGGGCGACGTCACGCCGGATGCAGTCTCGTGCGAAGAGTTTCTGCGCACGGGAGTGATCTACGAAGACCGGACGCTGTTTCGCGGGGTCAAAAAGCTCGCGCCCGCGACGGTCTTCCGGTTTTCCGGCAGAAAACCGGCCGATTCGCGGAGCTACTGGCGAATGGCCGACCTCAACCCCGATGCGCTCGACGGCGAACAGGCCGTGCAGCAATTGGGCGATACGCTGGTCAATGCGGTCAAACGAATACACCGAGTCTATCCCAATCCGGTTTGCGATTTGACCGGCGGCTACGATTCCCGTTCGATCGTCGCGGCGTTTTTGAGCGCGGGGTTGCCCTTCGAGACTACGGTTGCGGGGACGGCGGACCATCCCGATGTGATCGTCTCGAAGAGCCTGTCGAATCTGATCAGCGTGCCGAACTGGCATTTCGAGCCGGAGACTGAGGTCTCGTTCGATCAGCTCAGACAGGCGCTGCAATTGACCGATGGCGAATGCGACGTGGTCGAATATGCCCGCATTCATTCGCTGCACGAGCAGCTCTCAGCCGTTTTCGACGTGAGCGTCAACGGGTCGTATGGCGAGCTCGCGCGCGGATACTGGTGGGAGCTGCTCTTCCCGAACACGGGCAAGCGCGAGCAGATTGATCTCTACAAGCTGGCGGCAAAACGCTACGCGGCCGGCGCGGACAGCCCGCATCTGTTTCCGCCCGGGGTGGGATTGGAGATGGTCGAGCATTTCGCCGTGATGATCGGCCGGGGGAACCGGGGATTGATCGAGTGGCCGAACACGGCGCAGATGGATCACGCTTATCTGATGCTGCGGATGCATCGCTGGCAGGGGCGCATCGCCAGCAGCACCGATCAAATCTGGCCGTGCATCTCGCCTTACCTCCTCCGCCCGGTGCTGGAGACGGCGCTGCAAACGAATGTCCGGACGCGCAAACAGAACAAGCTCGCGCGCCGCTTGATCACGAAATTGCAGCCGCAACTGGCGGCCTATCCGCTCGAAGGGGGTTATCCGGCAATGCCCCTGACGCTGGAGACGCTGCCGCATTTCGTTCCCGCGGTCTGGCGCTACGCCGAAAAGGGTTTGAGCAAGGCCAACGAGAAACTCTTCAACCGCCATTCGTCTTCGTCGAATTCGGAATCGTTGCGGTTGCAGCTCTGGCGCGATGAGGAGGTGTGGGAGATGCTCAATCCCGCCGAGATGCAACTGAGGAGTTTGATTGATCCGGTGCGGTTGCACGACTTCCTGGATTCTTCGCAACGTCCGCATTTTGCCTTCGGCGGGCAATGGCGCCGCCTGCTGAGCCTGGAGATGGCGCTGCGGTTTCTGCACGATGAAATTCACGGGTCGTGAGGAGAAGATCAGGGTTCTGCACGTGCTCGATTCGCTCGGCGTGGGCGGGATGGAGCGGGTCGTCGTTGATGTGGTCAACGGACTGGATCAATCGCAATTCGAGCAGACGGTCTGCTGCCTTTCGCGCGAGGGAGAATCGGCGCGACTGCTGCGCGACGGCGCGCGTTGTATTGATCTGGGCAAAGGCGAGAGGGGAGATTACCTGATGCCGCTGAAGATCGCCCGCGTCATTCGCCGGGAAGCGCCCGGCATCGTCCACACGCAAAGCTGGCCGGGCGTTGACGCCGCGATGGCCAGGTTGATGGCCGGCAATGCCCGTTTGATTCACAGCGAGCACGGGCGCAGTTATCCGAACCTTCACTCCGAGCCGTTGAAGAGCAAGGTCGCGCGGCGCTTTGTGTATCATCTGGCCGACGCCGTCTTCGCCGTCTCGAGCGAAGTGCGGGATCATTACTGCCGCGAGACCCGCTTCCCGCGCGAGCGGATGCAGGTCATTCCGAACGGCATTGACGTCAGGCGGATTGACGAAGCCGGCCGGGAGGGCGCGCGCGAGGAACTGGGGATCGGCGCGGATGATTTTGTGATCGGAACCGTGGCGCGGCTGGATGCGACGAAAGACACGATCACGCTGGCGCGCGCCTTCGCCAGGCTTTATCCTCCGGGCCGGCCCGGCCCGGCCCGGCCCGGATCGAAGCTGAAGTTGTTGGTCGTCGGCGACGGCGATCAGAAAAAGGTGATTGAAGAATTGGCCGCCAGGCAAAGCTTGAGCCACGCGGTGGTCTTGACCGGCATTCGTCACGACGTGCCGCGATTGCTCGGCGCGATGAACGTCTTCGCGCTAGCTTCGCTGTCCGAAGGGATGCCGATCACGGTTCTCGAAGCGATGGCCGCGCGGCTGCCCGTCGTCGCAACCAGCGTCGGCGCTTTACCTGAGATGGTCGAAGAAGGCGCGACGGGATTCCTGGTCGAGCCGAAAGACGACCAGGCGCTGGCTGAAAGGCTCGCCCGGTTTTGCTCGGACCCGGAGTTGGCGCGACAATGCGGCGTTGCGGCGCGACGAAAGGTCGAGCGTGAATTCAGCCTCGATCTGATGTTGCAAAGGTACGCGGATTTGTACCGGTCTGTGTCGGGAAAGTGAAGGAAGAGGTGACGTGAGAATCACACGTGTTTACACCAAGAGCGGCGACGCGGGCGAGACTTCGCTGGTTGACGGAAGCCGCGTCAGCAAAGCCGATCTGCGCGTGGCCGCTTACGGCGAGGTTGACGAATTGAATTCGTTGCTGGGGGTTGCGCGGGTAGGTTTGACCGACCGGCAACTGGATGAAGCGCTGGGCCGGATTCAAAACGAGCTGTTCATCGCCGGAGCCGATCTGGCCAGCCCCGCGACGATTCAAGTCCCGCGCATCGATGAAGGTCACGTCAGCGAAATGGAGCGACTGATTGATCTGCTGCTCGAAGAATTGGAGCCGCTGCGCGAATTCATTCTGCCCGGAGGCACGCAGCTCGGCGCGACGCTGCATCTGGCACGCACCGTGGCTCGCCGCGCCGAACGCTCGGTGGTCGCGCTGGCCGCGCAGTCCACAGTTGCCGGGATCAACCAGCACGCGCTCAAATATCTCAATCGTCTCTCCGACCTGCTCTTCGTGATGGCGCGCATCGCCAACAAACGCGCCGGCGTGAAGGAGCAATCGGCGGATTTCAGCTCAAGAGGGAAGAAGTGAGTGGGGGAGTGGGAGAGTGGGAGAGTGGGCGATCTTTCTCCCACTCTCCCACTCTCCCACTCTCCCGCTCTCCCGCTCCCGAAAACATGCGCCAACTACTGATCTTCTCCACCATCATCCTGCTCGTGCCGCTGGCGTTCTTTGCGCCATTCACGGGCTTGGTCAGTTACGTGGCGATTGCTTACGTCAGGCCGCACGAGTGGGCTTATATGCCTGCGGCGCAGTTGTCGCTCGCCGTGGCCCTGGCGACGCTGGCCGGTTACGCGATCTTTGAGTTCACGCGGCGTGCGCCCCGGTTGATTCCGAACGCGCTGCTGTTGCTGTTGTGGTTGCAACTGATCTTAGCGACCTTTCTCGCTCACTCGCAGGAGCTGGCGCTGGGCAAATTGATCGAGTTCAGCAAGACGTTTTTGATTGCCTTGCTGATGACGGCGATGGTTGATTCGGAGCGGCGCGCGCGCTGGCTATTGCTGGGCACTGTGCTGGCCATCGGTTTTCTGGCGTTTCGATCAAACCTGGGGATTTTGCTGACGCTCGGACAGACGCGGATTTACGGCCCTGGAGGCGCGTTCGAGGACAACAACGATTACGCGCTGCTGCTCAACGTGGCCGCGCCGATGGCGTTTTACGTCGCGCGGGGCGAGCAGAACCGCTGGATCAGACGCGGTTGTTACGCATTGTCGGTGATGATGATGATCACCGTCCTGTTCACCCTGTCGCGCGGCGGGTTTCTGGGTTTGTGCGTTGTCTTGTTCGGCCTGGCGCTGAAATCGAAGTACAAGGCCGTCGGGATTGTGACCGTTCTGCTGCTCAGCTCGATCACGTTCGCCTTGCTGCCCGACCGGGTGGTGGAGCGCGTCGGCACGATCAGCACCGCGCCGGAAGCCGATCTTTCGGCCAGAATGCGGTTCGATTCGTGGCAGGTCTCTTTGCGGATCATCAACGACCATCCGGCCTTCGGCGTCGGCCCGCGAAATATGACCGAAGTGTTCGACCGTTACCTCGACACCGGCCATGTCCGCGTGGCGCACAACTCGTTTCTGCAGATGGCTGTGGATGGCGGTCTGCCTGCGTTGATGCTTTTTCTGGGTTTAATCCTGCTGAGCTATGCACGATTGCGCAGATCGCGTAGTATGCTCGAACAGCGTGCCCCAAATTCATCGCTGATCGCTTACTCACACGGACTGGAGATCGCCCTGATTGGGTATTTCGTCTCGGCAAATTTCCTGAGCCGCCACGATCTGGAACTGGTTTACGAAATTTTTGCGCTGGCCACGAGTTTCAGCCTCGTAGCTCGTGAGCTTGAGCGCGAAGCTGAAGCGCGCGAGTCGCCGGAGCGTGAGATTCGCGCGTTCGAAGCTGAGCCTATAGCTTGACCAACTGGCGAACATAGACCTCATCGTTGCCCGCTATGTGTGGAATTGCAGGAATCTATCATTACGAAGACCAGGAACCGGTTGACGAACGGACGTTGTGGCGGATGACCGGCGTCATCGCGCATCGCGGCCCGGACGACGAAGGCTTTTATGTTGATGCCGCCGTCGGGCTGGGTCATCGCCGCCTTTCGATCATTGACGTCGCCAGCGGGCATCAGCCGATGTTCAACGAAGACGGCACGATTGCCATCGTCTTCAACGGCGAGATCTACAACTACCTCGAGCTGGCTCAGATCGCCGAAGCGCGCGGCCACAGGCTGAAGACGAAGTCGGATACCGAAACGATAGTTTATCTTTACGAAGATTTCGGTGAAGCCTGCGTGACGATGCTGCGCGGGATGTTCGCGTTTGCGATCTGGGATTCGCACAATCAGAAACTGTTTCTGGCGCGCGACCGCGTGGGCAAAAAGCCGCTCTATTACAGCGATTACCAGGGCCGTTTCGTCTTCGGCTCGGAGTTGAAGGCGGTGATCGAAAACGAGTCCGTGCCGCGCGTGATGGATGCCAACGCCCTCGCCGATTACTTCTCGTTTCAATACATCCCCGCGCCAAAGACGATCTTTCGCCACGTGCGCAAGCTCAAGGCCGGCCATTACCTGGTCGTGACTCCCGAATCAGTCACGACCCGCGAATACTGGGACATTGACTTCTCTCAGCCGGAAGAGCGAGCCGAGAGCGAATGGTGCGCCCTGCTGCTCGAAACTTTCCACGAAGCGGTTGATCTGCGATTGGTCAGCGAAGTGCCGCTCGGCGCTTTTCTTTCGAGCGGCGTTGATTCGTCGGCAGTCGTGGCGATGATGAGCCGCATCACCGAAGAGCCGGTGGTCACGGCTTCAATCGGCTTCGCCGAAGAAGAGTACAGCGAGCTTGCCGACGCGCGCGCGTTCGCCGAACAGGTCAACGCCGAGCATTACGAGCGGATCGTCAAGCCGGAGGCCGCCGGCGTGGTTGAAAAACTGGCGTGGCATTACGACGAGCCGTTTGCCGACTCTTCGGCCATCCCGGCCTACTACGTTTCCGAAGCGGCGCGCCGGTTCGTCACAGTTGCGCTGTCGGGCGACGGCGGCGACGAGAACTTCATCGGCTACCGGCGGTACGTTTTCGACGCGCTCGAAAATCGTTTTCGCGACTATGCGCCTGAGGCTCTGCGCCAACCTTTGTTCGGCGCGCTCTCGGCCGTCTATCCGAAGGCCGACTGGCTGCCGCAGCCGCTGCGCGCAAAAGCCACGCTGAAAAATCTCTCGCTCGATCCGGCGGCGGCGTATTTCAATTCGGTCTACGGCGCGATGGCCAACGAGCGCAACCGGCTGTTGACTCAGGACGTGCGCGCGCAGATGGGCGGCTACGATCCGTTCGAGGTCTTTCTCGATTACTACAAACGGCCTCGCACCGACGATCCGGTGGCGCGGGCGCAGTACGTTGACATCAAAACCTACCTGACCGACGACATCCTGACCAAAGTTGACCGCGCGAGCATGGCCGTCTCACTCGAAGTGCGCTGCCCGCTGCTCGATCATCGCTTGATGGCGCTGGCCGCGCGGATTCCGTCGAAGCTCAAGCTGCGCGGGCGCGAGGGCAAATACATCTTCAAACGCGCGATGCAGGGGTTTTTGCCGCAGGAGGTTCTGTCGCGCCCCAAGCGCGGGTTCGTCGCGCCGTTGGCCGAATGGCTGCGGGGCGAGCTGCGCGAGCTTGCCAGTCACGCGCTGTTCGATGAGGCGTCGCACGATGGCCTGCTCGACCGCGCGGTGGTTGCGCGTCTGTGGAAGGATCATCAATCGGGCAAGCGCAATTATTCGCGGCCTCTCTGGGCGATCCTGATGTTCAGGATGTGGCAGAAAAACTTCGCTCACTCTCAGACTCAGCCGCGATGAACATCCTGGTCTTCACTTCGTTGTGGCCGAACGGCGGGCAGCCCGGCTTCGGCGTCTTCGTCAAAAACCGCATAGCGGCAATGGCCCGGCTCGATGGCGTGAGCGTGCGCGTGGTTGCGCCCATCCCCTACTTCCCGAAACGTCTGCGATTTTCAATCGCGCCCGAACGCTGGCGGCGAATGGCGCTGATCCCCGAACGGGAAATGATTGACGGGATCGAGACTTTTCACCCGCGCTGCCTGGTCACGCCGAAGCTCGGGATGAGCTTTTACGGGCGATGGATGGCAAGTGGAGCAGAGAAGCTTGTGAGGAGACTTCACGCCGAGTGGCCGATTGACGTGGTTGACGCGCATTACGTCTATCCCGACGGTTATGCGGCGACGATGCTGGCCGGTCGTTTGAACATTCCGGTCGTGATCACTGCGCGTGGGACCGACGTCAACCTGTTCTCGCGGATGCCGCTGATTCGACCGATGCTTCGCAAAGCTTTGATGCGCGCACAGGGAGTGATTGCGGTGAGCGACGCTTTGAAGCGGCGGATGATCGAACTGGGAGTCGAAGCGGAGAAGATCGCGGTCGTCCGCAACGGCGTTGACCGCGAGATTTTCTATCCACGGGATCGTGAAGAATCGCGGCGCAGGCTCGGACTCGATGCCCAATCGCAGATCATCCTCACAATCGGCGCGCTCGTGCCGCTCAAGGGCATTGATCGGTTGATTGGCGCGATGGCGCTGATGCGGGACACGAACGCGAAGCTTTACGTGATCGGCGAAGGGCCAGAGCGCGACGCGCTCGAATCACGAATTGCAAAACACGATTTGACTGACCGCGTGGTTCTGGTCGGCGCACGACCGCAGATGGAATTGGCCGATTGGTATTCGGCGGCTGATCTGTTCTGCCTGGCCAGTCGTCGTGAAGGCTGTCCGAACGTGGTGATCGAAGCGATGGCTTGCGGATTGCCAGTGGTCGCGGCGGACGTCGGCGGAGTCGGCGAATTGATTTCAAAGCCAAATTGCGGTCGTCTGGTTTCATCGCCGACGGCTGAAAGTTTTGCCGCTGAGATCGAAGCTGCGCTGGGGGAGAATTGGAATCGGGAGGGCATTGCAGCCTATGGCGGCGCGCGCCCCTGGGCAAATGTTGCTGAAGAAGTGATGAGTCATTATCACCGGCGTGGTATTATCAATCAGACCATCGAAAGCAGAAGGGAGTAAGACTATGGAACTAACAATCAAGCTCACTCCGGACATCGCAGATTCGCTGATTGAATGCTCACGGCGACAGGGCACGACGCCGGAACTGCTCGTTCTGGAGGCGCTCAATAAACTTTTTGCGCCTTCGGCAACTGCTGCGCCTGCTGACGATCAATATCACACGCTCGCTGATTTCCTCGACGGATACGTTGGTGTAGTTGATAGTGGTGAACTTGTTCCAGGAGGAGCGGAGATGTCAGTAGAGTGCGGCGAAAAGTTCGCCGCTGGCATGGTAGAGAAACGAGAGCAAGGAAAATTATGACTTTGACGGATACCGGGCCATTGGTCGCGCTTATTGACAGGAGAGACCCGAACCACAAGGAAATGGATTCAACTTGCTCCCGGCGTTTGAACCGATGAGCTGAAGAGACTGCGAAATCGTGTGATCAGCCTTCGCAGCGCGCGAATGATCTTCGGCGCCAGCCAGATCACCAAAATCAAAAAGATCGCGACCACGATCAGCATCACAATCGGGAAGAAGACCATCAGGATCGTCGAGCCGAACGCGACCACGTCTTCGGTCAAGCTGAGCGCAATGTTCGAGACCGGCTCGGGGCTGGTGTTCGCCGCAAGCCTCGTCGCAGCCTTTGTCCCGTGCGAGCTGAGAGCGATGCCTCCGCCCAGGATCATCGCGGCCATCTTCACCGCCGGATCGAATTCGGCGAATGCAGTCGCAGCCAGAATCGCTCCTGCCGGAACGCGGATGAAGGTGTGGATCGCATCCCACGCCGAATCCACCGCCGGAATCTTGTCGGCGACGAATTCGATCAGGTAGAGAGCGGCAGCCAGCCCGATCAACCACCATTCACCCAGGATGTGCAATCCGCCGGGCAGTTTGACCAGATGCAATCTTTGCAGCACACCGAGCGTGGCGACGGTGGCGTAAAGATTGATGCCCGAAAGCCAGGCGGAACCGGCGGCAGTGCCGAGAGTGGTGATCCAATCAGCCGTCATTGCGATTGCTCTCCTTTCGCCGCTTTCTTTTCAGCTTTTCTGAGACCTTCTCGGCAAGCAGCAGATTCTCTACGTCAATGAGGTCCTGTGGGCGGCCAGCCGCTTTCTTGGCAGTGATCAGGTCTTTTCTGGAAATGAAATTGGCTGTAACTCCATCAAAATCTGCCTCGACCCGGTTGTCCCAGGCGTCTTCAAATCTCACCCCGTCAATTGACATCAAAATGTCAACTCGGGCGGGAGGCCTGCCCATTTGATAGAAAGAGCCTTCCTGCGAGAAATCGTTTTCTGTCAAGCCTGACAGCGGAGCGCCGAAAGACCGCAAGGCGCCAAAAACCCGTTTCGCATTTTCAATCGAAGCTTCAACCCAGATATCCAAATCCTTCGTAAAGCGCGGCTCGGCGTGTGCGGCGACTGCATAGCCTCCGACGATGAGGTATTTAACCCCCTGCGCGTTGAAAATGCTCAACAGTTCTTTGAAGTCTGAGTTCATCAGCATTCCCGCCTTTTATTTGATGGGCGAATAGAACCATCTCAATAACAGCAGTAATTCTTGCCGCCAGGCTCTGTCGCAGCCAGTACTCAATATCGAAGCTGCGATCCATCTCCGAGATTTTGCCAAACCGCATCATCACGAACGGCTGATCGTCATCTGCCGCCACTTGCCGTCGTTCAGTTTGCTCAAGGATGTCCGTTTGTGTATCCATAGGTTTCACTTGTTGATTTATTTGCCTGGATTATAGCCTTTTCCGCGCTCTTTCGCAGGTGGAATTTGCCGTCGTTTGCGGTTATAGTTTCGCTTCTCTCGCTTACGTCAACTCGATGTTTATTGGCCTTTCGATGACTGCTTCACTTGTCGAACGAATCCTGGCGCGCGATCCGCGCGCAATCGCTCGCGCAATCTCCAAGATCGAAAACGACTCGCCCGAGGCGAACGAGATTCTGAAAGCGATCTTCCCGCACACGGGCCGTGGGCTGACCGTCGGCATCACCGGCGCGCCCGGCACGGGCAAATCCTCGCTGGTTGACAAGCTGGCGCTGCATTACCGCGCGATGGGCAAGACGGTCGGCGTCATCGCGGTTGATCCCTCCAGCCCGTTTTCGGGCGGAGCGATCCTCGGCGACCGGATCAGAATGCAGACACTGGCCAACGATCCTGGCGTCTTCATTCGCTCGATGGCCACGCGGGGCAATCTGGGCGGGCTGGCGCGCGCGACGGTGGACGCCGTTGCGGTTCTGGATGCCGCCGGGTACGATAGGACTTTGGTCGAGACGGTCGGCGTCGGACAGGATGAAGTGGACGTGGTGAAGGCTGCCGACGTTTCGGTCGTGGTGCTCGTGCCGGGGATGGGCGACGACATCCAGGCGATCAAGGCGGGCATTATGGAGATCGGCGACATCTTCGTCATCAACAAAGCCGAGCGCGAAGGCGTCGAGCGCACCGAGCGTGAGTTGATCGCGCTGCTGGAAATCTCGGAACGAACCGCCGGGCAATGTGGATGGAGACCCCCGATCGTTCGCACCGTCGCCACCCAGGACAAAGGCATCAACGAGTTCATAGAAGCCATCGAAGATTACGCGGCCTTTCGCCACGGGCAGACGGCCTCACTGGAACGTCGCGCCGGCATTGCCGAAAACCGCATCATCGAATTACTGCGCGAGCGATTGCTGCGCCGCGCGCTCAACGAAGCCCTGGCCCCGGGGCAATTGCAGGAGTTGGCTGCCGAAGTCGCCTCGCGGCAGCGCGATCCTTATTCAATCGTCGAAGAGATCGTCAACAAAGTCCAAATCAAATAGACAATATGGAGACCAAAATTCAACATCTGGGCGTAGCCGTTGGCTCGATTGACGAGGCATTGCGCTTCTGGCGCGACGCGCTCGGCCTTGAGTTGAAAGAAGTCGAAGTCGTCGAGGATCAGGGCGTGCGCGTGGCGATGTTGCCGATCGGCGAAAGCCGCATCGAATTGCTCGAAGCGACCGGCGACGAGACTCCGGTCGGAAGATTTGTAGCCAAACGCGGCCCCGGAATTCACCACTTGTGCGTCGAGGTCAATGACATCAACGCGAAACTGGCCGAGCTGAAA
>Ga0247727_10008060_pt1 | contig 19721 bp, 16 predicted proteins | sample WisWelCaveWW1625_FD_202498 | JGI IMG/M metagenome (GOLD analysis project Ga0247727, IMG submission 202498) | Biofilm microbial communities from Wishing Well Cave, Virginia, United States - WW16-25 | ecosystem: Environmental > Aquatic > Deep subsurface > Groundwater > Cave microbial mat | place... | reverse complement strand
AAGGCGCGGTAGCGGTCGAGGTCGCGGTCGCGGGCGAGGTCGGGGTCGCGGGCGAGGTCGCGGTCGCGGGCGAGGGCGGGGTCGCGGGCGAGGTCGCGGTCGCGGTCGAGGGCTGACGCCCGCGCCACTGCCGGATGCCCGATCTCCTTGTAATCCAGCGCCTTCCCTGCCGCCCACTCCATCATTTTGATCAGTTGCCCATCTTCGATAATCAGCCGGTCAATCGCCTCCCGGAAGAGGCTGAAGAAAGCATCGGCGTCGCTCAACATCCCCGCCGTCAGCAAAAACACCTCCCGCCAGCGAGGGTCGGTCAAATGATGATCGATCAGCCGGGCCAGCGCACCGTCGGCGGCGTTGTCCACGATATAGCGAGCGGTGAAGTATTCCTGCAGGGTGAGGTGCGAGAAAGAATAAATATGGTGAGCGCGCTCGACAAAGATGCTGTGCTGGAGTTCGATGGCTTTGAGGATGGTTTCGCCGTCCGGCGCGCTGGCCTCGCGGCCCTCAGCCGCCGGGAGCCGGGCCACAAAGCTTTCCACCCGCCGCGCCAGGTCCTCCTGCCGGAAGAAAATTTCGCCCTGCTCAAAATACGCGGCGGCAATGCGGGCAAACATCTGCCGCTTGCGCCCCAGCGACAACGCCCGGTAAACGTCGTCACGCTCGATGTTGCGCGAGGCGTCCCACTTCTTCAACAGGGCTTCCAAAGCCTCTTCGTAAATTTCGTTTCGGCGGGGCGGGAAGGTGAGCGTATCCTCGAACGCCAGGCACAGCAGGGCCAGCAGGAGCGGGGTTTGAGCCAGTTCACGCAAGCCTCGATGCTCAGGCTTGCCTAGTTCAGTCAAAAATCTTTCTCCTTTGGCTGGGCTATCGCTGAACCATTTTCCGGCAAAGGTCTTAACCTGCTCTGGATCGAAATCGGCGATCTCGACGTCGGTGAAACCTTGAAAGGCATAGTCGCTGGCGGCGATGCGGCAAGTAATCAGATATTTGTTTTTGGGGTATTTCGGCTCTACCGACTTTGGCAAAGAACTCTCGCGGCGAATGAGCCTACCGAATTTGTCAGCCGGAAAGGGAGGAGTAGGGACACCCGGATATTTCTTGATGAAATCGTTGATGGTCGTAGTTAGTTTGGCGCGTTGATGATCTTCGGCATTCACCTCATCCAGCCCGTCAAACAAAACCATTGCCCACCCCTTTTTCAGCACGTGTTCGATGAACAGTTTAGCATCAGGGAAGGCGCAAATTTCAAATTGCCGCACGACGAAGGGCATCAAGTCCAGCCCGCTGTTCGACCATTCGTGAAGCGAGATGAAGATCGGTATCTTCTCGATTTTGTTGTCGAGCGCCTGCAAGGTCAGGTATCTGAGGAAGGTGGTCTTGCCCGCGCCCGGCTTGCCCAGAATGAACAGCCGGTCTTCTTCTTTGGCAAGTTGCAGGGCGTTGAGCCGTTTGGGGTCGTCAGCCAACGAACGATTCTCTTCGTGCGCCTTCTTCAATTGCTCAATATCAAAACGACGCAGGGCGGTTGGCCTGTCCAAAATGTAGGCATCGGTGTAGATGCCTTCTAAAGAGACAGGCTCAGGCTTGCCCAGCACTCGCATCGTGGAATACAAGTCTTTCATCCGGCTATGATACTTGGTGGCGGCCTGATCCCAGCGGAAGTTTTCCCACTGGTTTTTGGCCGCCCCTATCGCTTTGTCAACGATTTCTTTGCCGTAGGTGTCCCACAGCCATGCGCCAGGCATAACACAACTCCTTCTCGGCGATTGCAACCTTCCCGAAGGTTCTGCCCCTACGCTTCGTTCCGGGGTGCTTCGCAAACCTTCGGGAAGATCACAAGAGGCCAATCACCCGCGTTGCAGAAAACGCTCTATCCGAGCGCCAATAATCGCGTAGCGAAAGCTCCGGCCTTGTAAGGTCATCACTGCGCCTATCAGTCCATAAACCACATAGAGGAAACTCAAAAAGAACACCGTCCCCATGATGCAGAGCGGAAGCCCCGGAAACAGCAAGAAAAACGGGCCGGGCGGGCCGCTTTGTTCAAACGCTTCTGCGAAAGTAGCGATGCCCAGGAACATGGCAAAGAAGGAAAGAAAATAACAGCCAAAGCCCACAAACCACAACAGGATGATTGAAAGCTGAAACGCCAACGCTTGTAACGACTGAAAGCGCACGTAGGCCGACTTCTCTCTCTGCGTCGCCCAGATGATGATGGGGGCGATGATGCCCCACATGGGCAAAATGGCCGACAGGTGCGAGAGCGCGGCCATGATCCGCTCATCTTGAGTAGGTATATCAGTGTTCATAGTTTTGCAACTCCTCACGCCCAGGCCCGCGAAATGAATTTCGCGGCTAAAACAGGGAAGTGCGTTGAAACGCACTATAGCAGTTTCCAGTTTGATTTACGGCATCGTCCGCCCAGACTTCCGAAGTCTTGAAGACTTCGGAAGTCTGGGTTTTACATCTTCCTCGGCAGGGACACCAACAACACCCCCGCCAAAATCAACGCCCCGCCCAGGAAGAATTGTACTCCCAACGGTTCGTGGAGCAACCAGGCGCTGAGAACTGACGCGACGATGGGCTGGGCGAAGAAGAGCAGAGAGGCTGACGAGGCCTCGAGCAGTTCAAACGCTTTCGTCCACAGATAAACGGCAATGGCCGTCGAGACGATGCCTAAAAAGAGGACACCGCCGACAACGCCCGGGGTGATCGTCTTGACGGTTTCGCCGCCAAGCGTCAATTCCCAGGCCGCCAGCGGCACGGCCACGGCCAGGCCGCCCACCGGGGCCAACACCGAAAGCGCCACCGAAGACAGGCCGGTCGTCGTGGCCTGTTTAGCTTGCACCGAGTACAGCCCCCAGGTCACCGCCGCCCCAAACAGAGCCAGGTTGCCCCAAAACACGTCAGCCCCCAACTGCACCTCTTCCGGGTCGAAGACGACGATCACGACGCCGACCGTCGCCAGCGTCAGGGCCGTGATTCTCGTTTTGGTAAGCGGCTCGCGCAGAAGCCAGTAGGCGAATATCAGGATGAAGGCGGGTGAGGCCGACGTGATCAGCGCCCCGTTGGCGGCAGTGGAGAGCCGGGTGCCAAACAATTGCAGACCGACCGAGAAGCCGTAACCCACCAACCCGATGCCCAACAGCGACCAGGCCTGCGAGCGCGTGTAGCGCAGTGTGCCACGCGGCGCGGCGAGGAGGGCCATGAGCGCCAACGAGACCACGCCCAACATCAAACGCAGGAACAACAAGGTGAATGGCGGGATCGTCTCCAGCACCACGTCGCTCACCACGTACATGCCGCCCCAGATCGAAGCGGCGGTGAGACCGAAGAGTGCGCCGAGGAGTTTCATGAGGTAGAGGTTGGAAATTAGAGGTTAGAGGTTGGAGATTGGGATTTTGGAGTTTGGGATTTTACTTCTGATCCCCCTTCAACAGTTCTTCAGCCAGCGCGTGATAGGCCTGCGCGCCGGCCGAGGAGGGGGCGAAGGCGGAGATGGGAACGCCGTGTGAGGGCGCTTCGGCCAGGCGCACACTGCGCGGGATGATGCTCTTGAACACTTTGCCGGGGAAGTGCTTGCGCACCTCTTCGACCACTTGCATCGAGAGGCTGGTGCGCACGTCGAACATCGTCATCACCAGGCCGCGAATGGACAGGCTGGTGTTGAGCAACGAGCGCACCCGGCTGATCGTCTGCGCCAGTTGGCCGAGGCCTTCCAACGCCAGGTACTCGCACTGAACCGGAATGATCACCGCTTCGGCGGCGACGAGGCCGTTGACGGTGAGCAGGCTGAGCGATGGCGGGCAGTCAATCAAAATGTAGTCGTACTCTTTTTCCAACGCGGCCAGGCTTTGCTTGAGGCGCGTCTCGCGGCCAATCTCGCTCACCAGTTCCACTTCTGCGCCGGAGAGGGCGGGCGCGGACGGCAGGAGGGCGATCTTGAGTTTGGGGTTGAAGAGAATCGTGTCGGCGGGCTTGGCTTCCTCCAACAGCACTTCGTACATGCCCGTATTGACTTTGCGCTTGTCAATGCCCAGGCACGAGGTGGCGTTGGCCTGCGGGTCAAGGTCCACCAGCAGAACGCGCTGGCCGAGTTGGGCCAGGTACGCGCCGAGGTTGATGGCGGTAGTGGTTTTGCCGACACCGCCTTTTTGGTTGACGAGGGTGTAGATGTGGGTCATGTTGGAGATTAGAGATTAGAGATTGGAGATTAGAGATTGGAGATCGGCACGCCATCAATTCCCACTCGCGTCACCGAGTCGCTCGCAAGAGTAACGGCGAAGCGGGCGGCGTTCCAGGCGTCGCCGCTTTGCCAAAGGAAGACGAAGAACGAAGCGGCAAAGATGTCGCCTGCTCCGGTTGGGTCCACTTCGGCGACGGCAGGGGCCGGGAAGTGGCGACGGTCTCCCTTCCAAAAGACGGTAGCCCCGTCCCTCCCCTGGGTGACGGCGAGAACGTTGGCGATCTTGGCCCACTGCTCGATCAACGACCAGTCGCCGGATACATCTTCAAGGCTGAGCGCGGTGGCCGTCGCCGATTTCAGCATGACCGCCGCCGACTCCCATTCCGACTTTGACACGCGCCCGGCTCCGTCCCACTGGCGCATCCAGCCTTGCGGGGTGAGGCCGACGAGCGACGAGGGAAAGCGCGTTGCCAGTTCGGGATCGACTTCGCGGGCGATGGGCGCGAGGTGGATGATGGAAGACTGCCGCCACTCGACAGGGATGGCGGCGAGGCCAAGTTGCTCGGCGCGAGCGTGGAGAATTTGCGTTCGCCCGTCGGGGGTGTAGATGTTTTCAAAAGTTGTGCTTTGGGGCGAAGAGAGGCGATGCAGTTCGACGCCGTCGAGTCCGTCCAGCGCCGCCTCGGGCGCGGCGGCGGTGACAACGCCGGCGTGCAGGCCCAGGGCGCGAGCGGTGAGAGAAGCGTAGGCAACCGTGCCGCCGAGGTGGATGCCGTCTGGGGTAACGTCCTGGGCGATGTGGCCGATGGCTAAATAGTCAAGCATTTCGTCAAACGACAAACGTCAAACGACAAGAATTAATGACGTTTGTCGTTCGCGTGCTGGTCGCGGGCTGTGCCTGACGTTTGTGGTGGGCGCGTGAAGTCATGCTCGATAAAAGCCGCGCCACAGCGGCCGCACTTCCTCGACGGTGATGAAGGCCGATTCGTCAGCGCCCAGCACCAGTTTCTGCACCTGGTCTACTTCTTTGCGGCGGACGGTGATGAGGAGGACATTCACCACCCCGTCTTTGCCCCGGCCCGGCATTTCGGTGACGGCATAGCCGCCGGCCCGCAGGGCGTTGGCGATGGCTTGCCCTTTGGTGGACGAGATGATGCGCATCTGGCCGAAGCCAAGCGCCATCCGTTCTTCGAGCACCATCCCGACTATCACCCCGGCGGCAAAGCCGCCCGCGTAGCCGACGATGTTCCAGACGTTGTCGAGTTGGCTGAGCACCCGGCCAATGGCGATGACGAAGATGGTGGCCTGGGCAAAGCCGATTGCGCCGGCGGTGAGCTTGCGCCCGCGCATCATGAACAACACGCGCAAGGTGTCGAGCGTCATGTCGGCCAGGCGCAGACAGAAGATGAGGAGGGCAGAGAGGAGGGCGTCCATAAATGAGTTACAGGCTGAAGGCTGAAGGTCGAAGGTTACAGTCGGCATGACATGGTTTGCTTTCCCATTAAAGCCGAGGAAGTCCGCCTAACTTTGAACTTTCAACCCGGCCTGTATCGCCGGAACGTACATCTGGTTGGTGTAGTCCTTGACCATGCGCCGGGTGCTGAACACCGGAGCCAGAGTGGCGATGCACTCTTTCATCTTATGAATCCAATCGCGGGGCAGGTCCTTCTCGTCGCGCTTGTAGAAGAGAGGAGCGATCTCTTTTTCAAGCAGGCCGAAGAGCGCTTCGCTGTCGGCGGCGTCCTGGGCTTCTTCGTCCGGCAGGGTGGATTCACCGCCAATGGCCCAGCCGTTCTCGCCGTTGTAGCCTTCGGGCCACCAGCCGTCGAGAATGCTGCAGTTGAGCACGCCGTTGATGGCCGCCTTCTGGCCGCTGGTACCGGAGGCCTCGTGCGGGCGGCGGGGTGTGTTGAGCCACACGTCCACGCCCTGGATCATGTGGCGGGCAATGTTCTGGTCGTAGTCCTCGATGAACATGAGCCGTCCGGCAAACTCGGCGCGTTTGATGTTGCGGTACAAGTCCTGAATGACGCGCTTGCCGGGTTCGTCGGCAGGGTGAGCCTTGCCGGCGAAGACGAACTGCACCGGCATATTTTCTTTATTGACCAGTTTGAGCAGGCGGTTGATGTCGCGGAAGAGCAGGCCGGCGCGTTTGTAGGTGGCGAAACGGCGGGCAAAGCCGATGGTGAGCACGTTGGGGTCCATGAGCGCGCCGGCGGCGATGATTTGCACCGGGTGGATGCGGGTGGTGACCCACTGCTCGCGGGCGCGGTTGGTCATGAAAATTTGCAGACTCCGCTTGAGATGGCGGTGGACGTTCCACAAATCTTCGTCGGGGATGGAAAGCAGGCTGTCCCAGGTTTCGGGGTCGTCGAGGTGGTCGTACCAATCGGGGCCGAGGCTCCGGTCGAACAAGATGCGCATGCGGCGGGCCAGCCAACTGCCGGTGTGGATGCCGTTGGTGATCGCGCCGATAGGTACTTTCTCTTCGGAGGCGCCGGGCCATAGGTAGCGCCACATGTCACGGCTGATCGTGCCGTGCAGTTCGCTCACGGCGTTGCGGTATTCGGAGAAACGCAGAGCCAGGGTGGGCATAGAAAAGGCGGGCCCCCATTGTTGATCCACCTGGGCCAGGGCCATGAAGGAGTCGCGGTCGAGTCCCATGCGATCCCAGTAATGGGGGAAGTATTTTTCTATCAACCAGAGCGGGAAAGCTTCGTTGCCTGCCGGAACCGGGGTGTGGGTGGTAAAGACGGTGGAGGCGCGCACTTCGCGGGCGGCGTCTTCAAAACTCATGCCCGTCTGCACCAGTTCGGCGATGCGCTCGAAGATGATGAAGGCCGAGTGGCCTTCATTCATGTGCCACACTTTGGGGTAGATGTTCATGGCCCGCAGAGCGCGCACGCCGCCGATGCCCAACACGATTTCCTGAGTGATACGGATGTCAAGGTCGCTGGAATACAGGCGGGCGGTCAGGTCGCGGTCGGCGGGCGAGTTGGGTTCCACGTTGGTGTCCATGAGAAACAACGGCGCCCGACCAACACGAATTTCCCAGACGCGCACCTGGATGGTGCGGCCCGGCAGTTCGACGCTGACGATGACATCTTCGTCGTCGGGTGTTTTGGCCGGTTGAATTGGCAGGTCGGCGACGTCCAGTTTTTCCCAAAAGGCTTCCTGCCAACCATCTTCGGTGATGTGCTGGCGGAAGTAGCCTTGCTGGTAGATGAAGCCGACGCCGACAAACGGCAGGCCGAGGTCGGAGGCCTCTTTGGAGTGGTCGCCCGAGAGCACGCCAAGGCCGCCGGCGTAGATAGGCAAACTCTCGTGCAGGCCAAATTCCATTGACAGGTAGGCGATGACTTTGTCTTTGATTTCGGGGAAGGTTGTGGCATACCAGGTGCTCTGGTCTTCGAGGTAGGCGTCGAACCGGGCCATGACCCTGTCATAGGCGTCGAGGTAGTTGATGTCGGCCAGGGCGGCATTCAGGTTTTTGCGTTCGACCTGGCGGAGGAATTTGACGGGGTTGTGGTTGACGTGATGCCACAGCTGCTCGTCCAGTTCCAGGAACAGCCGCCCGGCTGAGGGGTTCCACGTCCACCAGACGTTGTAGGCCAAATCGGCCAGGCGTCTGATTCGGCGTGGCAAACTGAAGCTGGGAAGCCCGTTGGCCGGAATGAGTGGCGGTTGGTTAAGCATTAACAATACTCCTGTTGATAAGGATGAGAGCAAGCAAAGCGGCGACTTGGCCGTCACCGCCCGCAAATTTTACTATATCATGCCTGACATTTGCGGAATCAGGGCGAAATTATGCCGGGTTGAAAGGAAATTGCACGGAAACTGCAAGAGGGGCGGCCAAGACCTTCGGGTTTTGCGAAGCGCCTCGGAACGAAGTGACGGGGTAGAAACCCCGAAGGTCTTGGCCTAATTCGAGCACTGGCTCTAAACCGGCGCTTTGCTGAAGTAGCGTTGAAACGCTTCAGAGCGAAGGAAGAGGAAGACGGAGAAGCAGGCAAGGAAGCCGCCGAGGTGCGCCCAGAGGGCCGCAGTGTAGTCGGCTTTATTGAACAAGGCGTCAAGCGTTGGCAAGAGGAGGTTGAAAAGCAAAAAGTAGCCGACGACCCAGAAGGCGCGAATACAGGGCCAGGCAGGAGCAAACGAGAGGAAAGCTATTGCCCGGATGCGGCCCTTGGGAAACAACAGGATATAAGCGCCCATTACGCCGGCGACTGCCCCGGTCGCGCCGATGACCGGGGCGGACGAATTGGGTTCCGCCAGGAAGTGGACAATGTTGGCGCCCATGCCGCATATCAGATAAAAGAACAGGAAGCGCCATGGCCCACAAGCGTCTTCTACGCGCCGGCCAAATACCCACAGGGCGAGCATGTTGCCGCTCAAATGGAGCAGGCCGCCATGGAGAAACATGGCAATGATGGACGACAGCGCCCCGCCGCCTGCCCGGGCCGAGATCAGGGATGGAATTGCGCCAAATAATTGAAGCAACTCACGAAACCCGGCCAGATTGTTTTGCAGGACGCCAAACTCGAATCCCATAATCAAAACATTGAGCCAGATGATGGCAACAGTCATAAATGGAAAATGACTATAGCGGCTGGGTTCGGCGTCGTCGAGAGGAAGCATAGCCATCGCTCAAGGCAAAGTAACGCGATAATTGTTCAGCCGAATCAGGGCTTCGCTCAACAGCAGAACGTAGGGCCCGACCAGGAAGATCAGGCCGGTCAACGCCACGCAGAAACGAGCAAGCGGTTTGCGCAGGCCATCCGGCCCTAGCAGAAAGGTCCACAGGCGATGATCAGGCAGGGCAGAGGCGCTGGCCAGAATGAAACTGCCCAGCACCACGCCCACTCCGGCCAGATAGAGTTCCAGCGGCACGGCGAGCGGTTTCAATCCGCCCTGAATGAAAGCCATCAGACCGTATAACAACGGCAGTCCAAGAGTCCAACGGGCCAGGGTCAGGACAGGATTGACGGGTTTTAGAGCCGGTTCGGCCATCAACTTCTGCAAGGCGGTCAGGCGACGTTCGGCCGCGCGCTGTTCGAGGACGGTGTGCGTCTGAACCGAGGCGTTCAAATAAGCCTTTTGCGCTTCGTCCAAGCGGCCTTGTTCCACATAAACATCGCCCCGGGCAAGCGGGTTGCCATGAATGCGTTTGAGGGTCTCCAGACGATGCCTGGCCCAACCGTTATCGGGATTGATGGCAAGCGTTTTCTCCAGGGCTGCGATCTGGTCAATTGTGTCGTCCACCATTTCGCTCAACATCAACCAGGCAATCTCGTTCTGCTCGTATTCTTCAACGACCTTGAGCAGGAGTTGCCGGGCTTCCTCAACCCGTCCGGTGCTATTGGCAAACTGGGCCTTTTCCAACAGTTGCGTCTGCCGTTGTTTGTTTCGTTCTTCGCGCTGGGCGTAAAGCCGGCTCAAGCGGGCCATAGCCTCAGGCGGTTTGTGGGAAGACGTTAAGGCATTTTCCAGCGCCTCAATTTGTTCGTCGAGGTCGTCAACCATGTCGCTCAACCAGAACCAGGCCAGGCGGTTATCCGGCTCATTGTTAACCACGTCAATCAACAACGCCCGCGCCCGATCGCGCCAGCCCGCCCGCGCGGCCCGAATAGCTTGTTGAAAACAAATTGAGGTGTTCACATGATCAAGTATAGCATCGTCGCCGCCAAAGGTTGCTGGTACAATCCCCCTACCTTAAAGTTTCTGGCAACCTCTTTGTGCACAACTGGTAACAGATCGGTTGCAAAGTTGTGAGAACGACTCATGGCTGAGTCGTCATCGGAGACGATATATGGCCCCCATTCCCTCTTCTTACTTCGCCGGTCGAGTCGAGCAATTGATTGAGATGGCTTGGCGCTTCATCGAACTGGAATCCCCCTCCACCGATAAAGCCGCCGTGGATAAGTTAGGCCTGGTGGTTGCCAATGAGCTTCGCTCGCTGGGCGCAACGGTGGAGGTTGATCGGCAGACCGTCACCGGCGATCACATCATCGGGCGTTTCGGTTCTGGAGCGGGTGGGCGAAAGGGCATCGTGATCATGAGCCACCTCGACACGGTGCACGACGTCGGCGCGATCAGCGCCAACCCGGTGCGCGCCGAAAATGGCAAGCTGTTCGGGCCGGGGGCCATTGACATGAAGGGCAGTCTGGTGCAAGTGTTAGCCGCCCTGCGGGCGCTGATTGAGAATGGCAAGATGCCGGCGCGTCCCGTTACCGCCCTCTTCACTTCAGATGAAGAAATTGGATCGAACTCGTCGCGGGCTTTGATTGAGAAGCTGGGGGCGCAGGCCGGGCTGGTGTTGTGCATGGAACCCGCCTTGCCGGACGGGTCGCTGAAAACCTGGCGCAAAGGCATCGGCGGCTACCGCATCGCCGTGCGTGGGCGATCCACCCACGCCGGGGCCGACCACGAAAACGGCGTCAACGCCGTCGAGGAGATGGCGCATCAAGTGCTGGCCCTCCAGCGCCTCACCGATTATGCCAGAGGCACCACTGTGAACGTGGGCGTGGTGCGCGGCGGCACACGCGCCAACGTCGTGCCTGACGAATGCGCCGTCGAAGTGGATTTGCGGGCGACGACGCCAGCCGACGCCGAAGCCGCCTGCCGGGCCATTGAGTCCCTCAAGCCAGTGAACGTCAAAGCAACGCTGACGATCACGGGCGGCATGAATCGCCCGCCGATGCCACGCACCGAAACAATCGCGGCGACGTTTGCCATCGCGCAACGCATTGCCGCCGGCCTGGGCCTGACGATTGGCGAAGGTGGCACGGGCGGCGGCTCGGATGCGAACTTCGTGGCCGCGCTGGGCGCGCCGGTGCTGGACGGCTTGGGGCCGCTGGGCAACGGGGCGCACTCCGAGCGCGAGCACGTGATCATCAAGAGCCTGCCGGAGCGGACGGCTTTGCTGGCGGGGATTTTGAGTGAGTGGCCGTAGGTGGGGTGTGGGTGTGTGGGAGTTTGGGTGTGGTTGCAACCCTTGACCCTTGGGGCAAAGCAAGTAAAATCACCTGCGGGGCAGTGGCGAAATGGCAGACGCCGGGGACTTAGACTGAGCACCGGGGCTGGAAACACCCCTTGTGAATTCGGTCAAAGTCGGGGAACCCTCAACCAAATGGTGTGGCAACCCCGAGCCAAGCTTCTTGCCGGTCATGGCTGACAGTTCCTTCAATTCCGAATTCGTGCAATGAGACGTCGAAGATACACGAATCAACAATTAGAAGAAGCTGTTAAGACCAGTCACTAATGCACTGACCAATATTGAACTCTTGTGTCCTAATTGCCATGCACTGACTGGCAATTACAGAGGTGGCAAGAAGAAGGTGTAGAGACTTGACGGCCGAGACCTAAGGCGGACACCTAAGGTCAAGGGAAAGTCCAGACCACAAACCTTGCAAAGGGTAGCGAAAGCTATAGTGGCACGAAAATCCTCTGCTACGGAAGTAGCGTGTGGGTTCGACTCCCACCTGCCCCACACCCCCACCCTCCCCTGTCACAGACGCTTCGCGCACTGCGACAGGGGAGGAATCATTTCAGCGTTTTCTGTAACTCCTCAAAGCTCGTCATCCGCGACAGCGTATCCAAAAACTCTTTGACCGACGGACTGTGGTCGCGAAGCTGGCGCACCGCCGGGCCAACCGGGTCCTGCCCGCCCGCGCCCGGGCCGACGTTGTACGCCCCGTAAAAGGCGAAGTAGGCCTGATTGAGCTTTCGCAGGCGATAGCCGTGCTCCCAGAACACGAGCCGCCGCGCTTCCATGTAAACCTCAGCCTCTTCAATCTTTCCAGCTGCCAACAGTTCATCCACTTTGACTCGTGTCTCGTGCATTTGAAGGCTGAAGTCGAAGACGTTGGGATCGGGAGTGGGAGTCGGACTTGCCCTGAGCGAAGTCGAAGGGCCGAGAGTCGGGGCCACCGTCGGCGCAAGGGGTGGCGGGACTCGTTCCGGGAAGTAGCGGGCGATCACCTTCTGGCCGATCTCCTGCCCGGCCAGTGTGGCCGCCACCTCGTTCATCGTCCGCAGTTCGGGCGAGCCGTCGTAGTTGATGCCCAACGGGCGCAGGGTGAGGTAGTTGTGCACCCACTCGTGCGCCCCGACTTCGGCCATGTAATTCAGGTTGGGCGTTTCGTAGATCATCGTCGGATACGTGCCGAGGCCACCCAGCCCCACGATCAGCGTCGAGACGTTCAACTCCTTTTCGATTTTGTCTTCGAGGGCGACCTCGTCTTCGGCAGTGAGGCCCGGTTCGAGGTTGGCATACGATTTCAACTCAATGTGATCGCGCGGCGAGACGACGAGAAAGCCGGGAAGCGCGGTGATGTGAAACGAAACGGGCGGCACGATTTGGCCGCCGACGGCGAACCCCTCCTCGGCCAGCACTGCCGCGATTTGCTCCTGAAGCACAGCCTCGGCAATCGGCTGAATCTCGTTCATGCGGGCGCGAACGCCAGCCAACTGCGCTTTGAGATCGGCGCTGGCAGTGGCCGGATCGGTTTGATTCGGGTCGGCGAAGGTATTATCAATCTCGCGTTCGAGCTTGAGGCTTTGGTCGAGCAGGTCGAAGTAGTCCAGCACGATCTGTTTGCGCTGGCCGGTGTTCAAGTAGCTCTGCTCGGTGGAGAGCGTTTGGGCGGCCTTGAGGCCGAGCGCGTTCAGCGTCCAGCCGACGAAGTCGAATTGCAGAGCGCCAACGCGAACAGAGACTTTGGTATTGAGGTCGCTCAACGCCGGCGCATCGCGGGCGAGGAGGAAGAGGAGGACGGTGATGACGAAGGCGCGGCGGAAGGTGGTGGAGAGAGTGTGGAGGAAGTGGGACATATAGAGTGAGAGTATAATCCCTCCCATGAAATTCCTTGTCACCGGCGGCGCGGGCTTTCTTGGCTCGGCGCTGGCCAACCGGCTGGTGAACGACGGCCACGAAGTACACGTCATTGACGATCTCTCGGCAGGCGACCCGGCCCAGCTTGACCCCAAAGCGCTCTTCACGCGCGGTGACGTGAACGACCGCCCCAAGCTGTGGACTCTCCTGCAAGAGGTGCAGTGTGTGTATCATCTCGCGGCCCGGGTCTCGGTGGCCGAGTCGGTGCTGTATCCACGCGAGTACAACGCCACCAACGTCGGCGGCACAGTGAGCGTGATGGAAGCCATGCGCGACGTGGGCGTGCGGCGGGTGGTGCTGGCTTCGTCAGGCGCGGTGTACGGCGAGAACCCCACTCAGCCGCTTCGCGAGGATCTCACGCCCGATCCCACGTCGCCTTATGCCGTGAGCAAGCTGGCGGCCGAGTCTTACGTGCGCACCATCGGCAAGCTGTGGGGCATCGAGACCGTCATCCTGCGCGTGTTCAACGCCTATGGCCCCGGCCAGCCCTTGCCCGCCGCCCACCCGCCCGTCATCCCCCGCTTCCTCAAACGCGCTCTCGGCGGCGGCTCGGTGGTGCTGGCCGGCGACGGCAGTCAGACTCGTGATTACGTGTACATCGCCGACGTGGTGAGCGCCCTGGCGGCGGCGGCCTTTACCGACGGCATTGACCGGCAGGTGATCAACGTCGGCAGTGGCGTGGAGACGAGCGGGCACGAACTTGTCAAAGCCATCAGCGCCGTGATTGGCAAGCCGGTTGACGTTGTCCACAACCCGCTCGAAAGCGGCGGCGTGTCGCGGATGATAGCCGACCTGACCCGAGCCGAGGCCCTGCTGAATTACCGCCCCCGCGTCTCGCTGGCCGAAGGTCTGCGGCGCATGGTCGAAAGCGACTCTCGCTTTCAAGCCAGCGCAGCGTGAAAGTTCCTGACGATTGAAATCGCCACAAAACTGAAACCGGCCTGTCACCTCCCCCCACTAGCGCGATATTTCAACTCAAATACAATAGGAGCAATTCAGAGGCTGTTTTGAAAATGCTCCCCAACCGCGAGGACGCGGGCTGGAAGCGATTTCTCAAACATTCTCTCACAACCGGGACCGCCATCTGGCCGCCCCGCAAGAGACAGTTAACACATTTTGTGTGAGGAGGCTTTTATGAAAGCAAGAACTTTACTGGCGGCGATCGGGCTGGCGGTGTTGGGCCTGTTCGTTCTCACATCCGCTCAACACGGCGTCGCCCGGGCCCAAACGGCGGCGACCCCCACCGCCACTCCGGTGGCGGCCGTCCGCGGAACCATCACCTACACCATCGAACGGGGCGACACCTGGGTGACCATCTCCAAGAAATTCGGAGTGAGCGCCTCACGGTTGATTGACCTCAACGGCCTGCGCACCCGCCCCGACCTGATCTTCGTCGGCGAAATCATCCGCATCCCGATCACGCTAGGGACAACGCCGAGTCTGGTCAGCCCCTTTATCTACACGGTGCAGGTTGGCGAAACCATGCAGGACATCCTCAACAAACTTTACATTGACAAGACGGCGCTCCTGCAGGCCAACCGCTTCAAGTCTAATGCCGTGGTCACGGCGGGCCAGAAACTGCTCATCCCGGCCGGGCCGCATCGCTACGTGGTTCAAAGAGGCGACACGATTCACACCATCGCCGCCATGTTCAGCACCACGGCCAACAATCTTCTGCAGTTCAACCCGCATTTAGGCGATGGCGGCCGAATCTTTCCTGGCAATAACGTCTTTGTGCCTATTGCTTACGACGCGCCTTTCGTCGCGGCTAACATCCCTGGCGTGCCCGCCACCACTACAACGACTACAACCGGCGCGACGACGGGCGAAGGCATCGGCGGCGGCGGTGAGGGCACAACCGACGGTTCAACCAGCGACAACCCCAACGCCAACGTCATCACCACCGTCAAGACCATCACCATGCCCGGCAACGTGGTCAAGCTCAACAAGCCGTTGATCATTCGCTGGCTTGCCCACGTCCGCACCCGGCTCGACCCGGCGGTTGCCAACCAGGGCATCATGACTCTCGTCGTCGAGTTTGAGGGCGGCAACGGCACTTACACTTTGGAGCAGTTGGTGAGCGGCATCAGAAAGTCCATTCCGATCACCGGCATCTACGTCAAACAAGACGGCAGTGAAAAGTGGAATGACATTGAATTTGAAGTAACCGGCACCTGCGGCTCCATCACTGCTGGCGACATCGTCTTCGCCTCAGGCGACACCACTTACACCAGCCGCTGGGAATTCCCGGTTGACTGCCCGAAGAAGTAATCGGCAGCGCCCTTCAACCGAATCAAAAAGCGGCCAACACCTGACAGGTTCGCTCCGCGAAACGCGAAGCGTGTCAGGTGTTGGCCGCCGCCCTTTGCGCTCTACAACACCTGCACGTCGTGCGCCCCGCTCTCGCTCTTCCCGGCAGAAGTGACACGCATAAATTCGGCGTTGGCCCACAGTTCAGGGATCGTCGCCGCCCCGGCATAGCTCAGGCCGGATCGCAAGCCGCCCACCAACTGGTGCAAAATATCGCTCACCGGTCCCCGGAATGGGACAACCGCCTCCACGCCCTCCGGCACAACTCGCTCCCAGTCTTCCGGGTCAACCTCGCGGCCCATTTCCACCTCGCGCCGATCAATGTTGGCCGTGAGCGAAGCCATGCCCCGCACTACCTTGAAGCGGCGGCCATCGCGCACCACCGGCGCGCCGGGGCTTTCGTCGGTTCCAGCCAGCAAACCGCCGATCATCGCCGTGCTGGCTCCGGCGGCAATCGCTTTGGTCAAATCGCCTCCCTTGCGAATGCCGCCGTCGGCGATGATGGGCACGTTCAACGCCTGCCCCGCTTCGGCGCAATCGGCAATGGCCGTGAGTTGGGGCACGCCGAAGCCGGTGACGATCCGGGTAATACAAATTGAGCCGGCCCCCACCCCCACTTTCACCGCGTCGGCCCCGGCTTCCACCAAATCTTTCACGCCTTCGGCAGTTGCCACGTTGCCGCCCACCACCTCCACTTTCGGGAAACGTTCCTTCAGCATCCGCACCATATTGATGGCGCTGTCGGAGTGGCCGTGAGCGATGTCCACCACCAGCGCGTCGGCCCCCGCCTTGACACACGCCGCCGCGCGATCCAGGTCCGACGGGCGCACGCCCACCGCCGCCGCCACTCTTAGCCGTCCGCGCCCGTCCTTCGTGGCGTCCGGCGAGTGCTCCATCTTCACGATGTCCTGCGCGGTGATCAAGCCAAGCAAGCGTCCGCTGTTGTCCACCACCGGCAATTTTTCGAGGCGGTGCAGATGCAGGAGCGAGCGGGCTTCCTCAAGCGAGGCGCCCGCGCCCACGGTCATCAGCTTTTCGCGCGGGGTCATCACTTCGCGAGCCGGGCGCTCCGCGTCCGGCTCGAACAGCACATCGCGACTCGAAACCAAGCCGAGCAACTCGCCGCCCTCGCCCAGCACCATCAACCCGCCGATGCCATGCGCTTCCATTTCCTTCCGGGCCTCACCCACGGTGGCCGCGCCGGACAGACTGTAAGGATGATCCACCATAAAGCTCTCGGCGCGTTTGACCCGGCCTACTTCGGCGGCCTGCCGCTCGAGGGTCATGAAGCGATGAATGACGCCCAGGCCGCCGGCCCGCGCCATCTCAATCGCCATCGGCGCTTCGGTCACCGTGTCCATGTTGGACGAGATGATGGGAATCGCCACTTCAAGGCGGCGGCTGAAACACGAACGGGTGCTCACCGCCTGGCGCGAGGTCACCGTCGAGCGGCGCGGCGCGAGCAGAACATCGTCGAATGTCAGGGCAGTGTCGGGGCGGATGTTCATAAATGTCTCCTTGCAAGCAATGGCGAGGTGGGCCGCTCTCTAATCCGCCCACGTCTCCTGTTCTTAAGATGAACTTGATTCTGCCGGGACATTTCCCGGCAGAACAAAGGTAATTTTCAAGCAAGCTGGTAAGGGGCGGATTAGAACAGCGCCTCTGCACCCTTGCGCCTTCGGATCGTACCACATACAATCTCTCACATGACCCGCCTGCCGCGATCCTTCTTCGCCCGCCCCACCCTCCTCGTCGCCCGCGAACTGCTGGGCCAGAGGCTGGTAAAAGTCGAGCGCGGTCGAAGGCTGGCCGGCCTCATCGCCGAAGTCGAAGCCTACATCGGCGAAGAAGATTTGGCCTGCCACGCCAGAGCCGGGCGCACTCCGCGCACCGAAGTGATGTACTGGCCGCCCGGTCATCTCTACGTCTATTTCACTTACGGCATGCACTGGATGATGAACGTCGTCACCGAGCGCGAGAACTTTCCGGCGGCGGTGTTGTTGCGAGGAATGGTTCCAGCGGAAGGGATGACGACGATGAAGCGGCGGCGAGGCCGAGCCGATCACCTGACCGACGGCCCAGCCAAGATCGCGCAAGCGCTTGGCGTTGACAAGCGCTGGAACGGGGCCGACCTGTGCGCCCGCGACTCAGACATTTTCGTCGAAGAGGCCGACGCCGTCCCCGACTCGGGCGTGGCAACCGCCCCTCGCGTGGGCCTCGGCGGCACCCCCGAACCCTGGCTGAGCAAGTTGTGGAATTTTTCGGTGGATGGGTTGTTTGAAACCGGTTTGCGCCTGGCGGCTGGACGCGATATGGCTTCGAGAACGCCTCGATCAGCGGCGCAATTGTATCGGCCTCAGCCGCATAAAGTTGGTAAAATACGTCGCTGAAGCGCCAATTACAAACTTTTGATTCTTTCAGACTGGAGACCATCATGGGACTACTGACCGGCAAGACCGCATTGATTTTTGGCGTGGCAAACGATCACTCGATTGCCTGGGGCATCGCCCGGGCCTTTCATCGCGAAGGCGCAACGCTCGGCTTCAGCTATGCCGGCGAAGTCCTTTTCAAGCGGGTCAAGCCGCTGGCCGAGTCGGTCGGCTCGACTTTTGTGGAGTCGTGCGACGTGATGAAGGACGAAGACATCGCGGCCCTGTTTGAAAAGGCAAAGGCGGCCTTCGGCCAGATTGACATTTTGATTCACGCCGTGGCCTTTGCCAACCGCGACGAGCTAAACGGCCCGTATTACAACACCAGCCGCACAGGCTTCCACCTGGCGCTCGACGTGTCGTGCTACTCATTCACCGCGCTGGCCCGCGCCGCCCTGCCCCTCATGCGGCCCGGCGGCTCTATGCTCACTCTCACTTACTACGGCGCTGAGAAGGCGGTGCAGAACTATAACGTGATGGGCGTGGCCAAGGCCGCCCTCGAAGCCTCGGTGCGCTACCTGGCCGCCGACATGGGGCCGAACAACATCCGCGTCAACGCCATCTCGGCTGGGCCGATCCGCACCCTGGCCTCCGCCGGAGTCTCCAGCTTCAAGGCCATGTACGGCGAATTCAAGAACATGGCCCCCTTGCGCCGCAACGTGACCATTGACGACGTGGGCAACGCCGCCCTTTACCTCTGCTCCGATTGGGCCGCCGGGGTGACGGGCGAAGTTCATTACGTGGATGCTGGGTTTAATGTGATTGGGATTTCGATGGGAGGGAAAGAGTAGAGACGATGCGGGGGTCGTCTCTTGGCAGGTTAATCACTGTTGGGCAGCTATAGAACTAGAAAGGTGCAAGAATGTCAGAAATACCAATCAATGATAAGAACGCAGTCGCGTCAATAAGAACTCTTTACTCATCATCTGGTCTTTCGTGGTGGCCCGTGATTCTTTTCCTGCCTGCACGTCTTGTGTTCGCATTCATTGCCCAAGGTGTTACTGCTGGCCTATTTGCATTCCAGGGCTCAAGTAACGCATGGCAAGATGCAGCCGCCTGGTGGCCTGTTTACAGCACAATTACAGACTTGCTTTGTTTTCTCTCACTGATTTGGCTAACACGTCGTGAAGATTTGACACTTTTAGACCTGGTCGGAGCTAAAGGCAAAGCCATCCTCAAACAGCTCTTCTGGACACCAGCCTACTTGCTTGCTGTTGCACCTGCGGCAATACTGGCGAGTCTGATCACTCAGGCTTTTTATGGAACTGAACTTCCTCCCATGATTACCGTAGTAAATCTTTCACCTGCCGGAGTGTTGTACAGCCTGATCATTTGGCCTGTTATATGGGTCATCGCTGAAGAGCTCGTATACCTTGGATATTTGTTACCACGCATCGAAGTCCTGTCTGGACGGACGTGGGTAGCAGTTCTTGTTGTGACATTCTTTTGGGGGTTTCAGCACCTTGCCATGCCGTTCATCCTCGATGAAAAATACTTGATCTCACGCGTGCTTGCCGCAATAGCTGCAGTAAGCGGCTTCACGATTGTGTTCGTGCTGTGGCGACGCCGTCTTATCCCACTCATCGGCGCCCATTATATTGCTGATCTCGCAACGGCCATCCTGGCTGGATTATTGCCGTTCCTGAACCGCGGGTAAATCATCCTTGAAAGCCGCCCAACAAAGCGTGTAGTGGACGTGTGGGAGTCTGTGCGTTTTACAGGCATTTTTCTGGCTTCGAGTTTTTTCTGCTCCCAAACAGAATCCACGCCCGCCCACACGCCACTACCGATTACTTGCAGTGTCAAGGGGTTGGAGGAAAGTCGTGCAAGCCTGCTGTCAAACATCCGCGAGAGTCTCTTTCTCTCGCGGTATTTTTTTCTTCGCGCCTGGATTGAGCCTGTCGAA
>Ga0247727_10008059_pt1 | contig 19721 bp, 15 predicted proteins | sample WisWelCaveWW1625_FD_202498 | JGI IMG/M metagenome (GOLD analysis project Ga0247727, IMG submission 202498) | Biofilm microbial communities from Wishing Well Cave, Virginia, United States - WW16-25 | ecosystem: Environmental > Aquatic > Deep subsurface > Groundwater > Cave microbial mat | place... | reverse complement strand
AGTCGCAGTCATCGGTTCCGGCGTGATGGGCAGCGGCATCGCCGCGCAGGTTGCAAATGCGGGCCTTCCTGTTGTGCTTCTCGATATCGTGCCGAAAGACGCCAAGGACCGTTCGATGCTCGCCAAGAGCGCGATTGAAAAAATGTTAAAAGCCGATCCTGCGCCGTTCATGCGCAAGGCCAACGCCAAACTGATTACACCCGGAAACCTCGAAGACGATCTGGACCAGCTGAAAGACGTCGACTGGATCATCGAAGTCGTGCTGGAAGACCTCAAGGTCAAGCACGCGACCTATGAAAAGCTCAACAAGGTCCGCAAAAAAGGCTCCATCATTTCCTCGAACACCTCCACTATTCCGCTGCACAAACTCGCGGAAGGAATCGGCGCAGATTTTGAAAAAGATTTCATGATCACCCACTTTTTCAACCCGCCGCGCTATATGCGCTTGCTGGAATTGGTCGTGGGCAAGAACACGCGCAGGGACGCCGTCGAAACCGTGCGCGAATTCTGTGATGTACGCCTTGGTAAAGGCGTGGTGCTCTGCAACGACACGCCGGGATTTATCGCGAACCGCCTCGGCGTATTCTGGCTGACGGCCGGGATCAACGAAGCCATCAACCAGGGAATTTCCATCGAGGCCGCAGACGCGATCATGTCGAAGCCCGTCGGCATTCCCAAAACCGGGATCTTCGGACTGATTGACCTTGTCGGGATTGACCTGATGCCCAAGCTTTCAACGTCGCTTCTTTCGACGCTGGAAAAAGACGATCCGTACCGGAAAATTTTCAAGGATTACCCTTTCGTTCACGAGATGATCAAAGCGGGCTATACGGGCCGCAAGGGCAAGGGCGGGTTCTACCGTCTCGACCCCAATTCCACCGGTGCGAAGAAAGAAAAACAAGCGCTGAAGATCAATGCGGATGCGTTCGCCGAAACGCACTATCTGAAATCCAACAAGGCGAAGCTGGCCTCGGAAGATGCCGGGAAAGCAGGCCTCAAGGCCGTCGTCACGCATGAGGACGAGGGCGGAAAATACGCATGGAAAGTGCTGAGCCAGACGCTGGCTTACGCCGCGTTCCTCATTCCTGAAATCGCTGACACGATTGTCGATATCGATGACGGCATGAAGCTCGGCTACAACTGGAAATCCGGTCCCTTCGAGATGATAGACGCTTTGGGCCCCGCCTGGTTTGCTACGAAGCTAAAGGAGGAGGGGATTGAAGTTCCCGCGCTCCTCAAGAAAGTCGGCGACGGCACCTTCTATAAAATCGAAAACGGCAAGCGTCAGTATTTCGGCACCGATGGAAAATATCATGACGTGGTGCGCCCCGAGGGCGTGCTGCTGCTCAGCGATATCAAGCTTTCGTCCAAACCGGTTCTCAAGAACGGCTCGGCCAAGGTCTGGGATGTCGGTGACGGCGTGCTGTGCTTTGAACACACATCGAAGATGAACACGTTCGACGAACAAACCTTCGACATGCTCGAGGAAACCATCAAAACGATCGGCGATGAAGTTAAAAAAGGATCTGGGGGAAAATGGAAAGCCCTCGTCGTCTATAACGAGGCGTCGAATTTTTCGGCGGGCGCCAATCTCGGCATGGCCGCGTTCATGATCAACATCGCCATGTGGCCGCAGGTCGAGGAATTTGTCGCCCGCGGTCAGCGCGTGTTCATGAATTTGAAATTCGCGTCATTCCCCGTGGTTTCCGCGCCATCCGGCATGGCGCTGGGCGGCGGCTGCGAGATTTTGCTGGCGTCGGATGCCGTGCAGCCCCACGCTGAAACTTATACGGGCCTTGTCGAAGTAGGCGTCGGTATCATCCCCGGATGGGGCGGGTGCAAGGAAATGATTTTGCGTTTCCGCGAGAAAGAAAAGCAGCAATTCGCCAAAAATCTCGGCAAGATCGGCAAAAAGAACCTGTGGTTTTCGCCCGACGTCACGCCGATGGGCGCGGCCCGCAAGGCGTTCGAGACCATTGCCGTGGCCACCGTCGCGAAATCGGCGTTCGAAGCCATCGATATCGGTTATTTCCGCGAAAGCGACATCGTCACCATGAACCGTGATCGCCTGCTGTTCGATGCAAAACAGCGCGCGCTGGGCCTCGCCAGGGATTACAAACCGCCGGCGAAGGCCGATGATATCCGGCTGCCGGGCGCAGGCGGGCGCATGGCGCTGGATCTCGCCGTCTCCGACCTCAAGAAATCGGGCAAGGCGACACCGTATGATGTCGTCGTCTCCGGCGCTCTTGCCTCGGTTCTTACCGGCGGCAAGAAGGGCGACTGGACCGTGAAGCTGACCGAGGATGATATTCTGAAGCTGGAGTTAAAAGAATTTATGCAACTCCTGCACAATGATGGCACGCTGAAACGCATTGAATATATGCTGGATAACGGAAAACCGCTTAGAAATTAAAGGCGGAGAGGATGAACGATTTCATCGACATCTATTGCGAACGCATCGATCCCGGTTTCTGGGACGAGCCACTGAACGCCCTCACCAATATTTCATTTTTTGTCACCGCGTTCTATGCCTACAGCCTCGCAAAAAAATCCGGAGGCGTGACTCGCCCGGCGCTTGTTCTTGTTTTTCTCCTGCTGTGCATCGGCACGGGCAGTTTCCTGTTTCACACGCTGGCGACGCAATGGGCGCAGCTCACCGATGTGCTGCCGATTTTGTTTTACCAGATCGCGTTTCTTTCTCTCTATTCCGCCCATGTGATGAAGGCGCCGCCGCGCGCGACAGGGCGTTTTATTTTCCTGTTCTTCCTGACCATCGCCGCCTTCCGCCAGTTGCCGGGTGATTTGCTGAATGGCTCGATCGAATACGCCCCGGCGCTGATTTTCCTCGGCTACCTCGCTTACTGGCATTACCGCCATGCCGCCCGTGAAAAGAGGCTTTTGCTGCTGGCCACGGGGACGTTTTTGCTGTCCCTGACCTTCCGGTCTCTGGACATGCAATTCTGTCCGGAAATGTCGGCAGGACTGCATTTCCTGTGGCATATCCTCAATGGATTCCTGCTTTACCTCATCTCCCGGGCCTATATACTCAACGCAAAGCGCTAGATATTGTCATATTTCTTGACTCGGGGCCTTTTCCTCCTTTAATATCAGCGCTTCATAACAAGAAAATTATAAGAGTTACGTGCGTACGGGATTCCCGGACACTTAAAAAATATAAAAGGAAAGAACGATGGAAACCCCAAAGACTGCGTCAGAAAGCGATATGCCGATTCTCAATTTGAGAAAGCTGGGCCTTTTAAGCAACGAATTCAAGCACGCCCACGGCACAGGCGAGCATCCCGATCACCCTGTTTTGCGAATCGGCAAAGCGCTGGCCTGCCGCCTGCAGCGAAAATCCCCCCTGACCGGAGAAGTTTCCGCGCTCGTGGGCGAGCTTGAAGAGCACGCAGAAGAAACCCACATATGTTATTTGGCGGCCTTCATCGGCAATACGGATGTCGAAGCGAACCGCACCTTCCTGAAAGAAGTGTTGCGCCAGAAAACAAAAACGGACAATGCTGAAGGAAAAGTATCAGCTGAGGAATTCGCCGCACGCATCAACAATCTTTATTCCCCGGTTCTGACCGGCCATCCGACTTATAGAAAAAATACCGACCGTGACCAGGCCATGGCGGATGTTGTTGCGTATAAATCCGGATCGAAAGAACACGGGCCGGAAACAAAAGCGCGCCTCGCTGAAACAAGGAAAACCCCCTACAATCCGCCCAACATGAAAGACGAGTGGGCGCAGAATCTCGCCAAGCTGCACAATATCCACACCGCCCGCAAAATCGTGCGCGATGTCGCGATGAAAGTCGCAATGGAGGAATATCCGGACGATTGGCACAAAATGAACTATGCGCCGGTTTCCGTCGGCACATGGATGTTTTACGACTGGGACGGTCGCAAGGATATTTCATGGAACATGGCGGCGGAGAACCGTTTCCTGCTGAAGGAACGGATGCTCACCGATTACCTGCCGCAGCTCCAAGAAGTAAAAGACAGGCTGGGAGCGGGTGATGCTGCAATCGTCGGGCAGATCATCAAAAAATTCAATACAACGATCACGCTTGAAAAATCCCACCGTGAATTTTGCGCGTCTTACGACACGGACAAAGATAAAAGCCTGCAGCAATTAAGCGACTGGAACAAACGTCTTGTGGGCGACAAGGCTGAGCGCGTCATTCACCCGCGCGAAACAGTCGAAGCGCTGCAATCCATCCTGGAGTGCACGACAGATCAGGAAACCCGGGAAATGCTGGTTCGCCTGCGTTCCGACCTCACCACGCAGGGCATCAGCTATGCCGTGCCGCATTTCCGCATCAGTTCGACATCGGTTCTCGACGCTTTCAACGAAAAATACGGCATGGATATCGGCGATTGCGAATCCACGGACAACACACATTCCGATCGTGTTGAAAAACTGCTTCAGGCCACAACACCAAAGCAAAACAATTTCCTGGATGTCGCGCAGTCCAACATGGCTGTTATGACGCAGATGACGCTGGCACGCCAGATCGTCGATGAAATCGACGGCCATTGCCCGATCCGCTATCTTGTTGCTGAAACGCACAATGCTTCCACCATCAAGGCCGTATTGCAGCTCGCAAAGGAAACCGGCGTTCATCACCATACGAATATCACGCCCCTGATTGAAGACGAGCAGGGCAGCCGCGCCTCTGAAGAAATCATGTATATTCTTTATCAAAGCGAAGCCTATCGCGATCACGTCATCGGCCCGCGTCCGCACAACCCGGCGCAGAATATTGTCGCCATCCAGCTCGGCTATTCAGATTTTGCGATCGGAAAAACGGGCGTCAATTCCATTCCCGCCGCCGCATTTCACGAACACGGCATAACCCGCTACGCGAATATTCATGCTGATGCAAAAATCGGAATGCCACAGGTGCCGCTGGTGATTTTCCACACCGGCGGGCATTTCATGGGCCGCGGCCTGCATCCGGGCAGTATAGCCCAGAGCCAGGAATATCTCAGTCCACACTATTTTCTTGCCGCCGTCCAGTCCAAAAACGTGCGTCTGACGATCGAGCGCAGTTTCCAGGGCGGTAGCGGCCAGGCCGTGCTCGGCACGGCGCCAGCGGCTCTTGCCGACCTTACGCAAAGCCTGAGCTATCTGGCGGACAATCATCGCAGGGTGCCCAAGGACCCTTACTATCACGGACAGCAACGCGCGGCTTTGGCGTTTTTCGAGCAGGTCAAGGATGTACACCGCAGGCTCGGCGCGCAGTCCAATTATATCACACAGGCCGCCATGTTCAAAAACTTTATACCTGTCTCCGGCAGCCGCCCTGCAGTGGCGCAGATCGATGGCGCGGCGGGTTTGTCCGGCTTTAAACTGCGTGCCATTCTTTTCAATGCCGCGGTTATGCAGACGGGCATTGCCGATAATGTTCTTTATGGTGTGGGCAAGGCGATTGAAAACGATCCTGACACGTTCAACGCATTGGCCAATGAATCGCCATTCTTCCGCCAGACGCGCCTTGGCCCTGTTGTGCGCGCGCTCCAGCTTTCCGATGCAGGCATTCGCGAATCTTATATTAAATTATACGATCCCGCCTTCTGGATTGACCGTGCCCGTCACAGCCACGAAAAAACCGAACGCGACAATAATTTTGCGGTTGTCGGCTATCTTAAAAAATTCGGTCTCTATAACCAGTTCAAGGATATCGTCGGCGATATCGCCATGGATGTTCAGAAGACACGCGACCATTTCCAGTCCACGGGCCTGATCAATCACCCCGATTTCGACAAGCCGACCCTCAAGATTTCACCGGCGCAGATCGCCAATACTGAAATCGCACACGGCATGCGGATTTACGCGATGATTCAATTGTTCTCGCTGGCCGCCAGCATTCCTGAAATTTCCGAGTCGAACGGCATCAGCAAGGAAAAGATGGTCGAACGTATTTTGTGTCTCGACCCCAAAGCCATCGAAGAACTGGAAACCATTTTCAACCGCAAACTAGCAATCAATGACAACCTGCCGACGCTGGATGTCAAGCCGTCGGACTTTTCTGCGCCGGCTGGATATACGGGCCTTGCGGAAACCCATATCGGCCCAATGCGCGGATGCCGTGAAATCATCGGTCGCACAGCCCATGTAGTCGCGGATTATGTCGGCGGCGTCGGGTAAAAAGCCCATATTTTCAAGCTTTTTTACGAATTTTTGCAATTTCTCAAACCGTTCACCGCTCTTTAACTTTTTGGCGGCATGATGATGGCCCCATGTTTTGGTCTAAAAAGAAAAAACCGGACAAACAGTCGAAATCCGCACAAAAAAGCGGATCGAAGGCGAGTTATGGGGATGTGGGGACGAATAAAGGCCAGCGCTTAAGCAGCGAAGAAATTCGCGCCCAGGCGCTGGCTAATGCCCGTGCCGCCCGTGAGCGTGTCGGGGAAGAGACGATACAGCGCATCGCCGCGGCTCTTGTTCAAAAGCAAATGTCTTTGACGGAACAGGCCAAGGCCAGAATAGCAAAAGAAAATTCACAGCGCGTCGCCGAGGAAATCCGCTATTTGCTGGATGGCGACGACGATAACGTCACCCGTCATTAATCAATATAATCCAGGCTCTTTGCAGGCCTATCCGGTTCAGGCGGAAGTCTTGCCAGCGCCTTTTCGCATTCAATTTGCATCGTCCGCCTGCCGACAGGAATCAAAAGATCGAGATTCTGGATGCGGTCGCGGGTCTGATTGTCCGGGTTCTTCGTCAGTGCGTGGAGCGCACCGACCAGGGAGCAGACACGTATTTAAAGTGTTAGGCTCATGCCGCAGCATGGGGTGCAGGTTGATAAGAATAAGATGATGATCAGGTTGATCGCGTATCATCTTGCGCTCAATGATTTCTCGCTCCCGTGCGAAATCAGGAGGGTCGGCATTAAAGGCCGATTTTATTCTGCGAACCAAGGCGATCATCATTTTTTTGCCGGGGATTTAACATTATGTCAATATTCCTTTGCTTCTGAAACATTAACCAATTTGCGCTATATTATTGAGAATAGTCTTTTCTTATCAAAGGTTCCGCCCATGCCTGTATACACCCCGCCGCTAGAGAATATCCGTTTTGTGCTGCATGACGTGCTGAAGGCCGAAAGCCTCTCCAGCTTGCCGGGTTTTGGCGAGGTGAACCGCGACCTGATCGATCAGATTCTGGAGGAGGGCGCAAAAATCTGCGCCGAGGTTTTGTTCCCGCTGAACCAGTCGGGAGACGAAGAAGGCTGCGTTCTCGAAAACGGCGTGGTGAGAACACCCTCAGGCTTCAAGAAAGCCTACGAAACATTCGCGGCGGGCGGCTGGTGCGGCCTGTCCTCTGATCCCGAATTTGGCGGCATGGGCATGCCCACGGTTGTGAACACGGTGATGCAGGAGATGATTTGCTCCGCCAACATGTCGTTTGGCATGTATCCGGGATTGTCGCAAGGCGCGTATGAAGCGCTGCATGCGCTTGGAACAGACGAACAGAAACAGATTTACCTGCCCAAACTCATCACCGGCGAATGGTCGGGCACGATGTGCCTGACGGAGCCGCATTGCGGCACGGATCTTGGATTAATTAAGGCCAAGGCGATTCCGAACGGCGATGGCTCTTTCAAAATTACCGGCACGAAGATTTTTATTTCTGCGGGCGAACATGATTTAACAACAAATATTATTCACCTTGTTCTGGCGAAACTTCCCGATGCACCCGAAGGCGTGAAAGGAATTTCCCTGTTCGTCGTGCCGAAATATCTGCCCAAGGATGACGGCTCCGCAGGCGCTGCAAACGGCGTGTCCTGCGGCTCCATCGAACATAAAATGGGCATCAAGGCGTCCAGCACCTGCGTCATCAATCTCGACGACGCGCAGGGCTGGCTGGTCGGTGAAAAACACAAGGGCCTGAAGGCCATGTTCATCATGATGAACAATGCGCGCCTCGGCGTGGCGATGCAGGGTCTTGGAATAGCAGAAGTTGCCTATCAGAATGCGGCCAATTATGCGAAAGAGCGCCTGCAGATGCGAAGCTTAGATGGCGCGAAATTCCCCGACAAACCAGCCGACCCGATTATTGTTCATCCTGATGTGCGCCGTATGCTGATGATTTCCAAGGCCTTTACCGAGGGCTCGCGCGCGCTGTCTTACTGGGTGGGCATGAATCTCGATATTGCACACCGCGGCGAAAGCGAAGAAGTGCGCCAGGCCGCCGATGATCTCGTCGCGCTGCTGACGCCGATTCTCAAGGCTTATCAAACCGACATGGGCAGCGAAGTTGCTAATCTGGCTGTGCAGACATACGGCGGTCACGGCTATATCCGCGAACACGGCGTCGAACAATATGTGCGCGATGCACGAATCGCCCAGATTTACGAGGGTACGAACGGAATTCAGGCGCTGGACCTTGTCGGCCGCAAAATGCCGCAGGGTTATGGCCGCCTGCTGCGCCGTTTCTTCCATCCCGTTCAGGAATTCATCGAGAAAGAATCGATGAACGACAAAATGTCGGAATTTGTTTTCCCGTTGGCGAAAGCCTTCGCGAAACTGCAGCAATCCACCGCCATGATCGCGCAAAAAGGGATGAAGGACCCGAACGAAGCTGGCGCCGCAAGCTCCGATTACCTGCGCCAGTTCGCGCTGGTGTCGCTGGGCTATATGTGGTGCCTGATGGTGAAAACCGCGCAGGAAAAAATCGACAGCGGCGAAGGCAACAAGGAATTTTATGAATCAAAACTCCGTACGGCAAAATTTTTCATGCAGCGCATGCTGCCCGAAGCCGACGCGCGTTTTAAAATGATCCTTGCCGGCGCATCGACATTGATGGAACCATCGGCTTCCGAGTTCTAGTCAGAAATACGTAAAGAGAAATTTGCGCAAATCATCATTTTTGATGTAGACTTCCTTTATAAAAAAATTCAAACACAGGGGAAAAGATGACGCAGACTCTCGCGGCTGTTGAAGAACAGCCGGCGCAATCTGTTACACAAAATCCAGCAAGAATAGCAATTATAGGTGGTGGTGTGACCGGCGGTGTGGTCCTGACCGAAGCCGTCGACCATTACATTGAGCGCCTGAAAGACAATACGAACTTGCCGCCGCTGCGGATCGATTTTTTCGAGGCGGGCGGCCAGAACGGCTACGGCACGTCCTATGATTTGGAAACTGTTGTTTTCCGCCTGAATCAACCTGCGCAGACCATGTCGCTGCACAGCGACCGCTCCGGCCATTTCATCGAATGGCTGAAAAAACGCGAAGACGCGAAAAATATTTCGGAAGTGGCCGCCGCCCGCGAAAAAGTAAGAGGCTGGAAAGCGGAAGGTTTAAGCGAAATGCAGATCGCGCATAATCACCGCACGGAATATCTTCTGGCCCGGAACTGGACACAGCATGATTTCGTGCCGCGCGCGTTGTTCCGTCACTACCTGCTTGAACAATATGAAGCGACAATCCACCGGTCACGGGAAGTTAATCTAATCCTCGATCGCCAGGCGATCACCATCAACACGATCAATGCCTTTGTCGACCAGTTGAAACAAACGAACAGCGGAGAAATTGTCATTGGCGTCAAAATCAGGGGCGAGGAACGCAGCAGCACGCTGACCGATTCCGTTGTTATCGCCACGGGGCACCACAAGAACGGAATTCTCAAGGAATTGCGCCCATGTCCCGCCTATGCGGAAACGCCGATTCCCGATATGCATAAAATTGAAAGCGTACTGGCGGCCAATGCCGGGTCGCCCCATCCCGTTTTTATTCTCGGCACCAGCCAGTCGATGCTGGATATCGTCGGCGGGCTGGATGCTGCCGGGTACAAGGGCTCCATCGTTGCCGCGTCATCGCGCGGAATTGAGCCATGGCCCTATGATCCAGCCAAGCACATCCCGCTGCGCACCGATTACCCGCTCCAGCATGTCACGGAAGAAAAGATTCTCGCAATTTTTGCGGAGCATGGAACGGATGTCAGAAAGGCGATTGGAAAATTCTGCAAGATGTTCGGCCATGAACTCCAGGCGCCTGAAGCGCGCGAGATGGGGCCAGGCCATGTCATCAGCACATTCCTGGCGCAGAAGGATAAAATGCGGGCGATGATGGCGTGTTGTCCCGGCTTCTACGAGGAATGTCTTTCCCTCGTAGACCAGTTCGACACCAACCACACCTTTCCGGAACGGTTCGAGACCTATCTTCGCTACAAGGAAAGCGGCCAGTTGAAAATCGTGGCCGCACGCGTCGATACGGCAAAAACTGTCGCGCGTTCCGACGGGCATTTCGATGTGGCGCTAAGCAGCGGCACGATTGTAGCGTCCGCGTTTTTCAATTGCGGCTCGCTTCATCGCGCCACGTTCAACCAGAAGGTCCCTGGCGAACCGATCAGTGTTTTCTGTCCGTTGGGCCAGCGTGCCTACGAGGCGGGCCTGGTAGAAGGTGATTCAAAAACGAAAATGCTGATACCGCATTCGGTGCTTCCTGCCGGCAAAGTCGAAACGGCTGGCCCCGCCCGAGGTGGCAGCTGGGGTGTGCCCTACACGGTTGCAGATTGCCACGCCTCGGCGCACAAGGTCGTCGATTATGCCATCGAAATGGCCCAAAAGATCCAACAAGCCGCGCCCGCTGTAGAGCTCTGAAATTAAACCAGGCTATTATTGCGTGGTGCCCGGCGACCGGGTGACGCGGAGGCGGTCTTCATAACGCATGCGCTGGTCTTCCAGCTTCCGCTCGGCGACCGCCAGCTTCTGCTCCAGCTCCGAAAGGCGGGCCAGTTGCTGCTGGTCGGTGATGCGCGGGTCAAAAAGCTGGGTTTCCAGATCCTGTTTCTCTCCACTGCACAAAGCGCGTTCACGGGCAACCTGCTCGCCCAGGCGCTTAAGCTGGCGCTCGGACTCGTTATAGCGCATGGTTGCACGCTCGAGGTTCCAGTTCTCCGAAGAGATCGACAGGCGTTCCTGTTCAGAACCCTGAACGGAATTTTTCAATTCATCGTTCAGCGCGACATTTTCATTCTGCAGCTTGGCCACGGCGCCTTCCAGTTCGGAAATCTTGCGCAGCATGTCCGGATCGGCTTTGCGAGCGAAAGGCTCATTGAAGCTGCTGGCCGGCTCGACATTGTCGAGACCCGTGAAGTCAGCATCCATCTTCTGCGTTTCCTTGTGTACGATCATGTCAGGCGATCTGATCGTTTCGACTTTTTTCTGAACCGGCGTCGGCATTGCGGCTGGTGGCGGGGCATCGGTGTCGAGGATTATGCCGGGTTTAGCAAAGGGTTCCTCTGCGGCGGGCATCGGCTGGGGTGTCTGCAGAGCAGCGGTCCGGACCGGCGCTGGAGTGGGGGCCGGGGCCGGCTGCTGAATTGCTGCCTGGCGCGCTGTCGCTGTTTTTTCCTCGGCGGTCGGGGCAATCGCCTGCAATTCATCCTGCGGCGGCGCCAGGTCGTTCGTCACGACGGCCACGGTCTCGGTTTTCAAGGCAGGCTGAACGCCGCCGGCACTGGCGGACATTTCCTCGGCCAGTTGTTCCGACATTCTTTTTCTGTAGGTTGTTTTGGCCTCTTCAACCACTTGCTGAGCAGGCGACGGTGCGGACGGGGCAGCAGCGACAGGAGTCGTAGCGGGAGTTGCCGCCGCAGTTGTGGGGTGCTTTCCAAGAACGTCTGCGTTCATCTCATCCGCGTTTTTTTCCTGGATAACGATTTCATCGCCCAGCGTCACTTTTTCAGTGACGGTGACGGGTTGCATGGTGGGTTTCCGGTCTTCGGAAAGATCGATGATCGGAGCATTTTCATTTTTCGTTTCCTGCTCCTCAAAGGAAATGGATTCGTTTAGCAGCGCAATGTTTTCCGGGTCGGCATTGGGCGGCGGCGGGGCCAGTTCGCTCTGGATAACGGGTTGCGGCGCTGCTTGCGGCAGTTCCGTTTGAACTGCAGCCTGGGGTTCAGGTTGCGCGGCAACGGGTGCCGGGGTTGCGGCTGTCACAGATGCGGGAGTGTCCTGCGCCGGGGTTGCCGGGGCGGGCTGTACAGTTCCACCCGCCATGCAGCTTTCAAAATTCGTGGCGGCGGGTCCGAAATTCACGAGATAGAAGCGGAAGCTGTTGGCATCAACGGTGATATCCATCACCGCCGCGTTGCGCGCCGCCTGGTAAATTTCTCTTTCATTCTGCATCGGGATCGTCAGCGTGGTGTTGCTGGTGGCCGTCGCGGAAAGTTTTTTACCTGTCGCGCCGGGGATGCCGAGCGTCACGTCGTAATTCTGGCCTTCGTTGAAAATCGCCTGGCGGAAATTGACGCTGAAAGATTGCAGCCATTTGTCATCGCCATCGAATTGCAGCACGAAACCGTTGTTGAATTCGCTCTGGACCGCGCATTGTTTGCTGTCTTCCGAAGCCTTGCCGACAACCCATGCTTTAGAGGGGTAGAAGTATATTTCCGGTTCTTTCGGGGCCGCAGCATTTGCAGCGGTGGAGAGGATGGTTGTGGCCAGTAAAGACAGCGTTATCTTCTTCATAATTTTTATTCCGTTTTCAGTCTGCAGATGTTGAAAAATCGTATGGCGCATAGATTAGCATCCGTTCCCGGGCCAGACAAACCTTTTTTGGAAAATAGCCGGGCAGGGGCAGGTGCGCAAACGCCCGTGTATTTTGGTGCAAAATCAGGCTATTATAATTTCATGAGCCTCGAAGACATCACCGCCAAGATCAAGGACAAACTGGCCCGGGCCGGGCACATCAAGGCCCGCGTCAAATTCGATTTCGGCGATGACGGAATAGTGTTTATCAACTCCACCCAGGACCCGCCCGCCGTCTCGAACCAGGACGAGGAAGCCGACACCACGCTGGTCTGCTCCATCGACACGTTCAAGGGCTTGCTGGCCGGGACGCAGGACCCCAATATCGCCTTCATGATGGGCAAGCTGAAAGTGAAGGGCTCCATGGGTCTGGCCATGAAGCTCAATTCCATCCTCGAGGATTAAACAAGACCCGTCATCCCCGTTCGGCGCTATGCACCTCGACTTGCCGGGGATGACGATCAGTTGATTTTGTTTTTGATGTCCACAGCCATGGTTTCGACCGTGTCGCCGTCGCGGTAAAGCGCGATCAGCTTGTCGTCCGGGCTCATCAGGTATGTGAAGCTGGAATGATCCATCGTGTAATCGGACATATTGCTGTCCTCCACCTTGCTGGCGAACACGCGGTAGGATTTCTCGACACTCTCGATGTCGGCCTTTGGACCGGTCAGGCCGACGAGGCGCGGGTGGAATTGCTGCACATATTGTTTCAGCACATCGGGCCTGTCGCGTTCCGGATCAACGGAAATCAGGATCGGCTGGATTTTCTCGCCCGCGGACCCAAGCTGGTCCAGCGTCTTGGCGATTTTCTGCAATCCCGTGGGGCAGATCATCGGGCACATCGTGAAGCCGAAATAAACCAGCTTGTACTGGCCCGAATATGATTTTTCCGTGACGACATTGCCGTTCTGGTCCGTCAGCGTGAACGGCCCGCCGATTTGCACGCCGGGAACTGCCTGCTGCGCATCAGTAATGGTGCGGACATTGCTCACGCGTGCGTTCTCTGAGCGAATCTGGGCAAAGGCGATGCAGGCGCCGATGAGCAGCGCGATAACGCAAAGTCTGGTGGTACGGAAAAGACGGGCTTTGAGCTCTGGTTTCATGGCGGGGAGAGTACTAGGCCGGCTGGTTCATTTCAAGAGCCGCCTCAGGAGCTCTGGAGGGTTTTGGCCGCAGCGATTGCAGATCGCACCTGTAAATCAGGAATCTTCTTTCGCCGAAACCGCGCGACCCGGTCCCAGCCAACGCGAAGCCGGCCCGCTGCGCGGCTTTGATGGCGGGTTCATTATCCGCATAGATAAAAATATCCGCCGTTGGCTCTGTCATATGATAGACGGCGTGCCGGGACCGCGCCGCATGCAGGAAGTCGGAAAGCTGTTTTCCCCTGTGCGCTTTCAACACATGCAGCCCGGAAAAGACGGGTGACGGAAAGCCCGGGTTGCACGACACGTTGATGTCCGCCATGCCGGTGATATGGTCCTCGGCGCTGTCCCCGGTTTTCATCAGGACGAAATGAACATCGCCTTGAGCCATAAAATGGTTGCGCCAGAAATTGTGGCTGGCTTCGGGCGTCGTTGTCGCCGCCCAGATTTCTTTCAGGTTAGGGACTTCGCGCCACGTTTTTTCACGGGTGCACATCGTGCTGGCCGTGTGGAAGAGGGCATAATCCGTATCTGTGGCCTCCAGCCGCGCAACGTAATATTGGCCGCCTGTCAGGACCGGGTTTGTTTCAACGACAATTTTCATGGCCGGACTGTAGGATATTTATTGTCATAACGCAATATTTTTCAGTCCAAGATTGACAATTCGGCTGTTTATGCAAGGTTACACCCATACACAAACCTTAGGGGTGCTGGACATGTGTCCGGCTGAGATCAAACCCTTCGAACCTGTCGGTTAGCACCGACGCAGGGAAAGGACATTCCAATGAGCAACTGCTCTTCCAATACAAATAATAAAGCGGGCGCATGCCCGAGCACCAAAGATGTGACTCGCGGCAATCTTCCGGCCTCGAAAAAAATCTATGTCGGCGACCTGAAAGTCCCGATGCGTGAAATTGCGTTGAGCGATAAAAACCAGCCCTCCCTCACGGTGTACGACACATCCGGCCCGTTTACCGACGATGTCGAGCTCGACATCATGAAGGGCATCCCGAAAACGCGCACCGAATGGATCATCGCGCGCGGCGACGTTGAATATATCGACGGACGCAAAATTCAACCCGTAGACAATGGCCTGAAGGGCAACGCACAACACATGCCGTTCCCGGCCAGCCCGGAACGCGTCCTCCGCGCCAAACCCGGCGCGAACGTCACGCAGATGCATTACGCGCGTAAAGGGATCATCACGCCCGAGATGGAATATATCGCCATCCGCGAAAACCAGAAACGCGAAGCCGTTCACGAAAGCGCAAAGCACGGCGAACATTTCGGCGCGAATCTTCCCGGCTTCATCACGCCGGAATTTGTGCGCAAGGAAGTCGCCGAAGGCCGCGCGATTATTCCCGCCAACATCAACCACACGGAATTGGAGCCGATGATCATCGGCCGCAATTTCCTCGTGAAAATCAACGCCAATATCGGCAACAGCGCGGTCACGTCTTCAATCGGCGAGGAAGTCGATAAAATGGTCTGGGCCATCCGCTGGGGCGCCGACACGGTCATGGATCTCTCGACCGGAAAAAACATTCACGACACGCGCGAATGGATCATCCGCAATTCCCCGGTTCCGATCGGCACCGTGCCGATCTATCAGGCCTTAGAGAAAGTCGGCGGCATCGCCGAAGATTTATCGTGGGACGTGTTCAGGGATACGCTGATCGAACAGGCCGAGCAGGGCGTCGATTACTTCACCATCCATGCCGGCGTGCGCCTGCCATACATCCGCTACACCGCCGACCGCGTCACGGGCATCGTCTCGCGCGGCGGCTCCATCATGGCGAAATGGTGCATGTCGCATCACCGCGAAAGTTTCCTCTACACCAAATTCGATGAAATCTGCGAAATCATGAAGGCCTATGATGTGTCCTTCTCGCTCGGCGACGGCCTGCGCCCCGGCGCAATCGCCGACGCCAACGACCGCGCGCAATTCGCCGAGCTCTCGACGCTGGGCGAGCTTACCAAAAAAGCGTGGGCGCAAGATTGCCAGGTCATGATCGAAGGTCCCGGCCACGTGCCGATGCACCTCATCAAGATCAACATGGAAAAACAATTGAAAGAATGCCACGAGGCGCCCTTCTACACGCTCGGGCCGCTCACCACCGACATCGCGCCGGGTTACGACCACATCACCTCCGGCATCGGCGCCGCCATGATCGGCTGGTTCGGCACGGCGATGCTTTGTTATGTGACGCCCAAGGAACATCTCGGCCTGCCCAACCGCGACGACGTGAAGGTCGGCGTCATCACCTACAAAATCGCCGCGCACGCCGCCGACATGGCCAAGGGTCACCCCGGTTCGCAGTTCCGTGACGATGCGTTGTCCCGCGCGCGTTTTGATTTCCGCTGGGAGGACCAATTTAATTTGTCACTGGATCCGGACACTGCGCGGAGTTATCACGACGAAACATTACCGGCGGAAGGAGCGAAACACGCGCATTTCTGCTCCATGTGCGGCCCCAAATTCTGCTCGATGAAAATCACGCAGGATGTGCGGGAGTTTGTTGCGAATGAGGATAAGAAAAAGGACGCGGCTTAATTTTCGCCCTGTTTTTTTTCTGCCTGAAATGTTCCTTCTGCTTTTAGCAGCTTCTTGTCTTGTGATTTAACGTGCCGCTCCAATTTTTGAATGTCTTCCTCGGCGGGAAGATTTTCAGGGCGGATAGTGCTTTTCGCTAAAACAGCTCGCACGTCCTTATTGTTTTTTACATGCTCATCACCGATCCTTTGCGTACCGTGATAGCCGTGCTTACGGACATTAAAATCCGTGATGGCAGCAGCGAACTCCTTGGCTTTCAGTGTCACGGTAGGTAGAAAATCTGCTAGCGCCCGTTTGCTTTTAACACCAAGGCGCTGCTTCATCTGATTAGTGTTGTTGCCTCCGAACAACGCATTGTCACCGCGAGATCGGACAACAGCAAATCCCTTTTCATCGACCCCGTGCTGGTAAAGCGTCGATGATAATTGCTTTTCTGTATCCGATAATTTAGCACGAGCCTGTAATCGTTCGGCTAGATGCATGCGTTCTTCCAGGACTTCCTGTTTACGGGTCTGGAGAGCAAAATAGCTCTGGGCAAAGGCAATGGCGTCTTTGCGAGGGTCGCCATTCTGGGCGATCAAATAACAAGCGTAACGGGTCAGCTTTATGTCATTAATTTCGCGAGAACTCCCTGAGCCAATATCAACCATTTTCGTGACATCACGAAAATGGTTTTCCACAGCCTGGTCACTGTTTCTACAGGATATTTTGGCCTTTTCTATAACAGACTCAAAATTCTCCCAACGAGCGTATTCCAGCAATTCTTGAATATCCCGCGCGAGCCAAAATGTTATGCCTTCTTCATTATGTGCTGCACCCTCGAAATCACCATGTAGCTTAGTAATCAATTCCTGATTCATGTCTGGCCTGTTTTTTAATCGTTGATTCCATGGATATTATCATGTCAAAAGAAAAGAACAAAAAGAAAACATGCCTTCATTAAAAGGGACAAAATGACCACCACCCCACCATGCCCCAAATGCCAGTCCGCCTTCGCGTATGAAGACCGCTTGCTGTGGAATTGCCCGGAGTGCGGCCATGAATGGTCGGCGAGCGTCCCCGCAACCGAAGAAGACACCACGAAAATCATCCGCGACGCCAACGGGACGGAACTGAAAGACGGCGACAGCGTTACTGTCATCAAGGATCTGAAGGTCAAAGGCTCATCGCTGGTGGTTAAAGTGGGCACCAAGGTCAAAAACATCCGCCTCGTCGGTGGTGATCATGACATTGATTGTAAAATTCCCGGCGTCGGCCCGATGGGTCTGAAATCCGAATTCGTCAAAAAGATTGCGGAGTAGAAAAATGCAATTTCACCGTCATTGCGAGCGCAGCGAAGCAATCCAGAAATCTAAAAGATGGATTGCTTCGTCGCTGATGCTCCTCGCAATGACACCGTTTCTTATTGCATGCTCCGGCTACAAAACACCGGGCGTATCAGGCAACCCGTCGAAAATGTCAGCCGACACGCTCTGCTACCGCTACGCCTACGCGAAATCGAACCCGGCCCTGAAAGACGAAGTCGCCGCACGCGGCCTCGATTGCCGCGAAGTGCTGGATTCTCAACCCGCCATGGGACAACCGGCCGTCAGTGAATCGCGATGGTAATTTACCGTCATCGCGAGGAGGCCGTAAGGCAGACACGGCGGTCCAGTTTTTTCTGGATTGCTTCGCTGACGCTCGCAATGACGGTACTATTTGCAACCTTTCCTGTCCGCGCGGCGATCAAGGAAACTGATGCCAGCTATTACGACCGCCTGATGAAATCCTGCGAATATAAAAAGCGCGAAACCTGGCGCGATTATTTATTATATGTCCCGAACAAGCGCCTCGATGAATGCTGCGCCTCAAGCGTGCGCAGCATGACCGATCTTGGCGCGAAGCTCGCCTCGGGCAGGGAATGCCCGGCCGGCACGCAGATCAACCAGCTCAAATGCACCAGCAGCAAAGTCTGGTGCGAGCCCCTGAAAAATTAAAAAGAAAAAATAAAAACCAATAAAAAACCGCCCCGGAAAAGATCGGGGCGGCTCTTTAAGTGAGCGGGATCGCAATCCTAGCGGCGCGATTCCTGCCATTCTTTCAGGTTCAACGCCCCGTCGGAATTTTCGTCATAGATGCTGAAGGTCGAACGCGCATATTCATCATCCTCGAGGATTTTGTCAGCATTGACGTCCCACTGGTCATACAGCCTCGTCGTGGTGACGACGGTGCCGAACTCGTTGGCGTCCAGGCGCTTGTCGCCATCTTTGTCCCAGTACGTGTAGGTTTTGTACTCGCTGTAGCCGACGGGATACCAGCGCGTGGTGTTTGAGGTCCACTCGGTGTCATCAATGAAGCCATCGCCATTCAGATCCCAGCGGCTGTAAACAAAGGTGCCGAATTCATTGGAATCCAGGATGCCGTTGTTGTTGGCGTCATTGTCCTCATGGTAATAGCGCGTCGTTGTTGTCGTGGTCGTGTGCCGCCGGGGCCGGGCGTGACCTCTTTGGTCATGATCGTTTCGGCAAAGGCCGCAGAAAAGCCCACCAACACGGCAGCGCCAGTCAAAAGTCCGGTCTTGAAATTCATGGTTTTGTTCCTTGCATAAAATGGTTCACAAGAACCAACCGCAGCGGCGGCAAAAAAGTTCCCGTTTAAAATCCGGCCCATAAAAAAAACCGCCCCCCGGATGGCGGGAGGCGGTTTCCAACTCAACAGAGTTACCCAACAAAATCCTTAGTTATATTGGTTCTGCATCGTCTCGCCGGTTTCTTCCATGTCGCGGCCCATGCCGTGCCATGTGTTTTCGCAAGCCGTCACAGCCATCGTGCAAACCAAAGCGCCGAGGATCAGAATTGTCTTGTTCAGCATAATCGAGTTCCTTGTTTTGTAATGTTAGCTCATATGAAAGCCCCCGGTCTTTCGCCGATGCCTATATAGGAACAAATGCATAGCAAGGAGAGAAAGTTCCCTAAACCTCGTCGGGATTGACCTTCATGGCGCGGAAATTCTTCGACAGCGCGCCGCCCGCCACAACGCCCAGCGTGATGATGCCGCCGAAGACGACAGACGGGACCAGCCCCATCAGCCTGGCAGCTGTGCCCGATTCAAACGCGCCGATCTCGTTGCTGGAGACGATAAACATCGCATTGACGGAAGAAACGCGCCCGCGCATGGCTTCCGGTGTCAGAAGTTGCATGAGAGTGCCGCGGATAATCATCGAGACGGAATCGAACGCGCCCGACAGTGCCAGGAAAAACATCGACAGCCAGAAATATTGTGACAGGCCGAAACCGATCATGCACAGGCCAAACCCCGCAACGACAAAAAGCAGTCGGCGGGCCGAGATGATTTTCATCGGCCGCAGCGCGAACAGCAGGGCGGTGACAATAGCGCCGAGCGCCGGCGCGGCCCGCAGCGCGCCCAGTCCTTCCGCGCCGACATGCAAAACCTGGTCGGCGAACGCGGGCAGCATCGCCACCGCGCCGCCGAACAAAA
>Ga0247727_10008058_pt1 | contig 19722 bp, 19 predicted proteins | sample WisWelCaveWW1625_FD_202498 | JGI IMG/M metagenome (GOLD analysis project Ga0247727, IMG submission 202498) | Biofilm microbial communities from Wishing Well Cave, Virginia, United States - WW16-25 | ecosystem: Environmental > Aquatic > Deep subsurface > Groundwater > Cave microbial mat | place... | reverse complement strand
CGGCCCCGATCAATGCCCAGAAAACCAACGGTGTTCCGAGAGCGCCAATGATCCGGTTTCGCTGCCGGAAAAAGCGCACGAGCTCCCTTTGGAGCAGCGATAAGGAAGGCAAAATGAGCGCCATGTTTATTCCTCTCTCTCCACTCCATTCCAGAAGCGATGGCCTGTCAGCTGAATAAATACATCTTCAAGAGTGGGTTTTCCGACCGTAATGGCATCAATTTGTCCGGGAAATGCTTCGACCAAACGCGCAATAAACTCATGTCCATTCTTTCGTTCGAAGCGCACGGTGTCATCCAAAACACGCGGTTCGCCACCGAACTTGAGGCGTATCTGTTCACAAAGACGGGTGGCATCGCGGGACCGCGCGAGGATCATTTCTCCTCCGATTTTGGAGCGAAGTGTGTCTGGGGAATCCAATGCCACGAGTTTTCCCCGGTCCAGAACACCCAGACGGTCACATCGCTCCGCTTCCTCCATCAGATGGGTTGTCAGCAAAAGGGTCGTTCCCTCCTGTTTTCTGAGATCCTTCAGATAATCCCATAAATCCTTCCGCGCGCCCGGATCCAACCCCGTGCTGGGTTCATCCAGCAACAGGAGCCTCGGTCGGTGTAAAAACGCCTTGGCAACTTCCACGCGCCGCTGAAGTCCGCCGGATAATTTTTCCGCGATTTCTCCGGAACGATCCAGCAAGCCGACATGACCCAACATCTCGACGGAACGGGCTACCAGTGTTTCACCGGACAATCCATATAAATGGCCCTGATGACGCAGGTTTTCCATGACAGTCAATTTCTTGTCCAGACTGGGTGATTGAAATACAATCCCGATCTGTTTGCGGGTTTCCCGCACATCTGCGCTCAAGTCCTGTCCGAGCACAGAAACCCTGCCTTTTGAAACTGGAATCAGGGTGGAAAGAATGCGAAAGAGCGTGGTTTTTCCGCCACCATTGGGGCCCAGCAGTCCAAAAATCTCGCCTGGATGGACACGAAGAGAGATTTCATCAAGAGCCAGCCGATCACCATAAGAATGGGAAAGGCCATCAATTTCAACTATCGGAGTGGCGCTCATCGTCTACCAGCCGGGTTCAGGGCGCCACTTTATCCGCAACCATGAGCATGAGGAGGGATGGGAGATAAAAAATGGACGCCAGGAAAAGCCGCCTGGAACCGGCCACGGTCCTGGAAAAGGCCGCATGCAATCCGAATCCCAAAAAGCCAAGACTCAAAAACAGCGCCACCCAGAAGTACAACATGCCCGTCATGCCAAAAAACGCCGGTGCCAGGCTTGCCGGAAGCAACAGAAGGGTATGGGAAACAATCTGCATGCCGGTTCGGAATCCATCTGGATCCACCACAGTCAGGATGGGAAGCCCCGCCCTTGCATAATCATCCCGATACATCTGAGCGAGCGCATAGAAATGCGGCATCTGCCAGAAGAAGAGAATCGCAAAAAGAATCCATGCTTCGGCATCCAGCGTGCCGCTCACTGCAGCCCACCCGATCAGGGGAGGTGTGGCGCCCGGGAAAGCGCCCACAGTCGTGCAAAGCGGAGTCTTTTTCTTGAGCGGCGTATAAACAAAAAGATACATGCCAAGAGTGATCGCCGCCAGAAATGAGGTAAGGAGGTTGACGGCCACAACCAGATAAAGCAAACCGGCCACACTCAAAACGGCGCCGAAAAGCAGCGCGTCTCCGGCGGGTAATCGCCCTGAAGGAATGGGACGATCCTCCGTGCGGTCCATACGCGCATCCAGATCCCTTTCCAAAAACTGGTTCAAAACAGCGGCGCCACCCGCCACCAGAGCTGTTCCTATCATGGCATGGAAGAGGAGGATCCAGTCCAGCGAGGCGCTCGATCCCATGCAAAATCCAACCAGGGTTGTGATAAGCACCAGAAATGTAAGACGCGGTTTGGTCAGCTCCCAATAATCCGTCAGACGAGATGATTTGGTCGCAAGACGACCCCCCGGAAACACTGCGGTCGAAACGTCTTGTTGTTTGATGGTCAATCCATTCTTCATGCAATGGCTCCTTTGCAGTGGGAATCGCAAGCAACCAGTAAGCCCTGTCGTGGCGGAATGAGTAAGGAAAGGCTTTCCGCTAAGAAAACGGGGACTGACGAGTTTCTCACGCAAAGAGAAATCCGATTTTAAGAACAAAAATTGTTTTATTCATTTCTGATCAGTCTTTTTCCACGACATGTCGAACATGAACGGTGCTTCATCTCCAGCAGCTAGTGTTTTTGCGATGTCCACCATCCCTTCGAAATAGCCGGCGTCTAGATGTTTTTCGACTAAGTCTGTTCTACCCAAATAGTCAAACATTGTTTTTCGAAAACTTCCTTTCCATTTGTCTTTAAAATTTTCTCCACGTTGTCGAAATAAAATTAATCCAGGAAGAATCGCTCGACCACCATGTTCTTCTAAAGTAAGGAAGTGCAAAAAACCATTGAAACTTCTTTTTTGTAAGATCCCCTGGATCGTCATTTCTTCCCTATGTTCTCGATCGAAAAGTTTGTCCAAATCATACCGCCCAAACAGTAATTTCGGATTCTCGATGGGTTTTTGTTGCTTATCATCCCAACCAAGGCTTGGGGGATTATAGAGTTCCCACTTTGGCATTTCTTCCATAGCAGCATAATCAAATTGTTTCTTGCCCTCTTCCTCCTCGATCATCTGGCAAATGGTTCGCCATTCATGTTTCCATTCGTTGTTTCGTCGCATCAAGGTCTCCCAAACCTTTAGATCCTCATTCCGAGTCACCACCCTTTCCACAATCCGAAAAGTAACAATCCGCTCGATGCAGAGCTGAAGAACCATATTTCCATACGCAGGTTGAGCCAAGGAATCGCGCAAATCCAAAAGTTTATTCACCGCTCTTGCAAATTCATCCAGTGGCATCTCTTTGAGTAAGCGTTGATAAGACTTCAGTTGAGTAAAGAGCATTTCTGCGGATTTTCTTGCCTGTAACGATTCGGCTTGTTCCTTGCCCTTCAGACGTTGCGCACAGAACTCGGCCGAATAAACCTTCGGCCATTTTACCACAGGATTTTTAGAGAGATCAGCCAAAGTCACTTCAAACGATTTTCCGCTCAACAGCTTCTCTAGTTTATCAAGCCCCCAGGTTCCCTGAGTGTCCCCTTGCCCATAGGCACAAAAGGAATGATAAAAAAACAAGATAAGAACCAAAACAAACCAACGATAGATTGCTACTCTCATAGTCACTTATTTCTTTTTTGGCTTCTTGGTGAAAATATCCTTCCATTTGTTCAGGTTGCTATCAATGACCACTTCGTCTTCAAAGATGCGACCCGCGTCATTGCCAGCACGAGCATTGAATCCAAGCTGAACAGTTGCTCCACTAATATTGAGCCCACCACGTTCGTAGTTAAAATCATACAAGTCCATGAACCCACCGGTTGTTCGAACCGACTTGATCTTAAGATCACGCTGGACAACGGCCTTAACCGTTGCAGTCAACGTGATAACGCCGAAGGCATTATGCAAGTCACGATCCTTATGCGCACTAAAGCTAGATGCTCCATCCAATGTTTGCGTCCATTCCCAAGTAAATTCATGTTCTGGATCAGGCGAGGAAGCAAAGAATGCTTCCACCTCCGCTTTCTTCGTTAATAAAAATTCACATTCTTCAGCGTCAATCGTATTGGATTTTTCTACTTTGTCGGAAACCTCTGACCCATCCGGAAACTTGTAATGTGGAATGGCTGCTGTACAGGCCGGAAAAGTAAAGGTTGCTCCCGCAACATGGGTTAAATTTGGATTTCCGGCAGACAGAGCGATCGCCCCGATAATTGTTTCATCAGGAGGAATGCCGGTAAGAAAGGTGTTCAACAACGATCTTGCTATTTTGAGGTGTAATGCAATTGCTTGTGCTCCACTGAGAAAGTTTTTTTCGGCTGTATAATCATTCTGAGTCACGACCAGAGCCGTGAACGGTTTGACTGGTGGTTTCGGAGTTTCCACGATTTCATCTTGTTGCAATTTCTCATCGCCATTCTTATCGCAACCGACTCGGATCGTGTACACCTTATGATCTCCAGTCGTCGCAAAAATTACATCGGCCTCGCCGTTGTCCTGCAAGGTTCCTGACTCAGGTAAGAGATTTGCCCCATCCAACACTCCCCAAACAAAATGTTTTCCGACTCCAGCCACCGATGGTATAATCGTTCCCTTGATGTGAAGCTCCGCCTTGTCATTGGCCTCCACTGAAACATAAAGACGATTGTCTTCCGTCGGCTTTGGATTGATCGTGGTGAGATTGTCACATTGATCATCCTTCTCCCACATTTCGGTTAAATCTACCTTCGGGACATTCACCATCATATTCGTGTTCGCATCTGGCAATGAATTATTACTGGCATCCTTCAATTGCGTCCCCGTCGCTGTCATTGTTCCGTTTCCACCATCGGTAGAGGCAATGAACATTGTCCCGGCCTTCCCACTCCCATCCAGACTCACATCATTGACCGTGAAAGTCCCCAGCGTGCCAGGACTCACACTCCAGTTCACCTTCCCCATCGTCACCGGGGTTTCATCTTCCAACTGTACCACACACTCCACTTCATTGGTCGTTCCCACACATACCGTCAGATTGGTCCCATTGGGGGGTATCGAGAAGAAGATCTTCGGCGGGGCCTGTGCTCCCAACGTGTAGGTAATTGTCCACCCCAATGCGTTGTCATTGCCAGCAAAACTGTCTGTAAAACCAAAACGATACTCCTGCCCAGCTGCAGTCGAAAAACTCGTTTGCCCCTGGCCTACAATGATTTCCTGTTGTGAGGTGCTCCCAAAAAACACATTCAAGCCATTCCCATCAAACAGGACAGCGCCCGGATCATCACATACCGTATGGTCAAACTTCTCACTGTTGATCGGAAATGGCGCTCCGCCATGATGCAAACACCCCACTCCCCCAATAACCTTAAACTCTTCCCCAGTTCCCGTAAATGACGTAAACCCGCCAAAGTCTATCGTGGTGTTACCCCCAAAAAGAATAAAATACGTCGATGGCACAAACACCTCATTGGTGACACCGCAACACTGGGTGGGAAGAAAGAATCGGGAAGGTTGCGTTTGGGAAGGAGGCGGCCAAAATGAAGGATCATTGGTCGAAACCCCTTCCTTCAAAGCTTTTTCCCATGATTTTACCCCTGACATCTCCGAAGAATCCCCTTCCATTCCTCCGCCATCCGCCTTCCCAGCCAGCCCTTTGATCTCAAGAGAAGAGAGAGAGCTTTTGTAGATCCGAACTTCATCCAAAAGAAAGGAAGACACGACTTCTTCCGCCGAAGGATTCCCTAAAACCATTTCACCCAAGCCAGAAAATTCCCATCTCAACACCGGCCCTATAGCTTCAGCTTCTCCATCCACATAAATGCTCACTTGAGATTCCTGTGCCCGATAAACCACCCCGATGTGATGCCACTCACCATCCCTCACTTTCATCTGATCCACACTCGCCGTAAAAGTATGAGTGGTCTGCCCTGACTGACCAAAGATCATCCGGACAAAACCCTCCGGAGTCACCACCAACTGCCAATTGGATTCATCGGTGTCTGTCGCTTGAGCAATCGGAATGCGTTGAACAGAACTTTTCCCGGAAAATAACAGTGAGATCGAAAATCCATCGATAAAATTGATGGCAGAAGTGTTCTGCAGGTTGATGTAGGAGTTGACGGTAAACATCAGTGCATTGCTGACCACACCAGGAACAAAAGGGGAAGGGGTGTGTGGAAAGTTTACCAGATTGGATGTGATGCCATCGGCTGAGGAATCTATGACTCCATCAATTGATCCACCATCAAGCGAAAGGTACACGAACGGATGGGGATCCTCCGGGTGCTGGCCAAACATACTTACACTGAAAATGATGATGGGGAGCAGAGCAGCAACGGAGAAAACAATGTGGTTCGAACCTCGCCTGTTCAAATGAGCACACAGTTTTCGAAGCACTTTGGGAGCCTAACAGTCTGCCAGACTTATGTACAAGATGTTTTTTTGAAGCAATTTTAAACGCAACCAATGTGAGCAGGAAACTGACAACCAGTGTCAACGCGCCCACGGCAACGTGCGCCGTGGTGACATCCGCCTCTTTTCCGGACCAGACCACAAAAATCCCAAGCGAGATCTGAACCGCAAGTAATGCTGCCAACAGCATGACCGGAATCTTCAACGCTCGCCGGTCGCGATAGCGGCGCCAGACGATCCAGAAGGTTCTCAAAACCCCAAAAGCAACTGCAAGCGCCCAGATTCGATGCATCAAGTGAATGGCGATTTGCAGGAATCCAACAGGCTCCAGATTCCATTGCCAGATGCGCTGCTGGTTGATCTGCTCAAGCGTCACGCTGTCCAAGGGTGGGAGCACGCCATCATAAATCAATGGAAAATCCGGCACGGCCAGTCCTGAATCGGTATGTCGCATCGTTGCTCCAAGAATCAGCTGGATGAAGATCAATGCGGTTGTCCAGAGAGTCCACCTGCGAAGCGCGACACCTCCCCCAACCCCTCCTTGGCAAGGAGGGGAATGGAGAGGTCTACCGCCAATGGTAACTTTTTTGTCCTGCACCTCATTCTGTTGGGATTGGACACGCTCCCGCTCCTTCCACCACCGGGAAGTGAACAGGGCAATTGCGGCAAGCAGACAAAAAAAGGATTGCGCCAGGCAGGCATGGAAGATCGCGATGTATTGCTTCAGAAGAAGAACTCGCAATCCACCCAGAACCCCCTGAAAAATCACCAGGGCGAGGGCGATCAGACCGAGCTGTCTCACCCACTGACGAGACTCCTTAATGTAAAGCCAGACGGTCAGAATAATGGTCATGAAGCCAACCAGTGAGGCAATCAAGCGGTGACTGTGTTCGTAAAAGATGCCCCCCACCATTTTGTGCCACGGGAACAGGAACATGTTGTACCCGTAACTGGTCGGCCAATCCGGCACGGCAAGCGCGGCGCCATGGCTCGTAACAAGTCCACCGACAAAAATAAGAGGAAGCATGACAATCGTTGTCAGCACGGCGAAACAGTGCAACCGGAAACCAGAACGATCCGTGGATGCGGCCTGAATCGCCATATTGCCCCGGAAGCGAGTCTGGGACTCGCCTATTCGTAGCCACCACCACCCGATGCGGTGGCAGCAACCTGCTCCTTCAGCCATTTGTCATAGTCCTCGGCTGATTCAACGGTCAGAAAGCCGCGCATTTTGTAATGACCATTGCCGCAAAGCTGCGCGCATGCGATTTCCATGGGATATTCGGGAACCACTCGGATTTCGGTTATTCCGGCTACCGCCAGCTTGGAAATGACCTCCTCCGTAACAGGAGTTAAGTTGGATACCAACACCGTGCCGTCCTTGCCTTTATAATCTCCCATGACGACTTTTTCCGGAGGAATGGCGCTGACTTTCGTTGGACAGGTCTGCGCCATGTTTTCACGCAGTTCAGCGCTTGTTTTAATGGGCTTAAACCAGCAGGGAATGTTCATCCCCGGGATGGTATCCTGCGTGATCCGCATGTGGCGCAAGGTAAAACTGTGTATCACATCCTTGGAGGTAAGATGCACAATTACCGGTCGATTCACTGGAAGATGCATTTGATTCAAAGTGATTGCATCATCCTTCCCATTGGGATCATTTTTATCCCATCCCAGTGGATTACTGGAGCTTACAAGGTTGATATCCTGTTTGCAAAAAACTCCATCAGATCCAGGGTACCAGATATTCCACGCAAATTGTTGGGCGATTACACGCACATGAAGAACATCCTTTCCTGTCGGGAATTCGTTCACACGTTTTGCCCAGAGTGGGAACGCCAACCCAAGTAACAAAACAGCCTCGATAATGACGACTGCGACTTCCCCGTAAGTGGATGCATGGCCGGTTACCCCTATGTAATCTGCCTTGGGGCTTCTGGATTTACGGAATCGGATAATCGTGTAGAGAAAAAAAGTGGTCCAGATGACAAAAAGAACCAGCATGAACCAGTGCACCAATTCCAGCATCAGATCAATTTTCGGGCCGTGCTCTGACGCATTCTGAAGTATCCCCAAGGCATCATTAATCATGGATGAAATCCTTTCACTGCCATCCCATAGGACTCATTAGAGGGCTTTGAAAAATGGCTTGTCCTGAGCCAGGTCAAAAAATTCTTAATCTCACTTTTTAAAGATCTCATGGCTTTACCTCTGCAATCAAAATCTGGAGGATCCATCCCCCGGATGAAGGTGGTCTCCCAATCCCATCCCGCTTCGCGAGGATGAGGTGTGATGATGCGCCCGACCGGAAGCAAGACTGGAGTGCGTCAGATGCCACATCGGCGAGTGGTTTCCATGAGATGCATAAGAGGGGAGCAAAGATGGAAATCCCATCATGTCTGAATCGGAACCTTCCAAATGGGCCAGCATTCGGGATCTTTTCCACAAATAAAGAACAAACCCAAGGATCCCACCCAGAACCACACCTGTGACCCCCAGCAGAAACAGAATGGCCATGCTCATCCCCCGAGCCGTGGAGGAATCCACACCTCCAGAGCCATAGCATGTGGTGCAACTCAAGGCGATCTGTGGAAGCAAACCCCCCGCAGTTGCCACCAGTAAACATGCAAGACGGTTCATTCTCACATGGACCTCATCTGTTTAAGCTTTTTCAGAAACCAGGCTCCATAAAATACAAGCCCGATACCGGCGCCGAAAGAGACGATTCCCATGCCTAAATATACACCATCATTGCCCAAAAAATGAAATCGCATGCACCAGACACCGCAACCCCATGCCAGCAGGATGGACAAGGCAATGAAAAGAATGTGAAACGCCTTCAAGGTCATCGTTAGAGTTTTATGTGATCAGAAAGGGTGCCCAATGTGAGAAACATCAACACCGCGAAGAACGCGAATGTAACAAACAAAATCATGAAGATGGTTTTCTTCTCTGCATTCAAATGCATGAAATAAGCTGCAACCAGCAAAGCCTTGAAGGTCGCGATGAACAGAGCGAGAGCGATATTCCTGGTTTTCCCCAAGTCGATCTGGGCAACCGCCACCGTGATCACGGTAAAAACCAGCAACGCAACAAAAATCCAAACGCACACATTGACGTGCTTTTTGAAATGGGTCAGATCCGTTGTGTCGCTCATGGGGTTTAGAGAAGATAAAGAACAGGAAATAGAAATATCCAGACCAGATCAACAAAGTGCCAGAAAAGTCCGGCGACCTCCACCCGGTTGGTGAAACGGGCCGGTTGAGTGGCCCACATTCGTGTGCCCGGCCCCCAGAGGTAGGCATTCACAATCATGCCACCGATCACGTGGATGGCATGCAAACCTGTCAGCGTGAAATAAATCGCAAAAAATGGACTGTACTTCGGCCCGAAACATGAGATTCGCACGATTTCACTCCTCTCAAATCGTTTTGGCTCCGAATGATGATCTCCTTTGGCATCCGGGATCAGCATCGCGTGATCCTCGGCTTCACTCACAAGATGGCCCGTGACCACCGTGCCACCCTTTAAAAAAATCCCATAATGGTGAAACTTTTCATTATACTCATAAGCCTTCACGCCGAGGAAAATCAGCCCACACAAAATGGTAGCTCCCATATACCACCTGAATTTGGTCAGATTCTTCATCACCAGGCTGGCCCAACCTAAAATCACCGTGATACTCGAAGTGATCAGAACCGCGGTATTGAAAGTACCGATGGGGATATTAAGGTAATCGGAACCCTTGGGCCACATGAGCACCCCGCTTTCCGGCGCATGCACCCGTAAAAGGATGTACGTTGAAAACAGAGCGCCAAACAGCATCACTTCTGATGCCAGAAACAGCCAGATACCCAACTTGGCATTCCAAAGGCCGGTATCCAGCCGTGGGCTGACGGTATAGGGAATGTCCATTTCAGATTTTTTTCAACGGAGGATCAGGCTCGTGTTGGAGAGTAAAGTCGGTTGGATGGCCGGGGACGCTGTATTCATACGGCCCGCGAAAAACCTCCATGGGCCGGGTGAAGTTCCCGTGTGGCGGCGGCGATGGCGCCGCCCATTCCAAGGTGGTGGCATCCCATGGATTATCCGAAACTTTCTTCCCATTCCGAATGCTCCAGAAAAAGTTGATGATGAATGGAATTTGAAAAAGAGCCAGCGCCCACGCAGCATGAGAGATGTGGATGTTTGAATTGATCACCGGGCGGGCAAATTCGTAAGTCGCTCCACCATCCCACCAACGCCGTGACACACCCGACATTCCCTGCAGAAACATGGGTATAAAAATGGCGTTCATACAGACGAAAGAACCCCAGAAATGGACCTTGCCCCAGAATTCATTCATGATTCGGCCGGTTGCCTTTGGATACCAATAATAGATGCCGGCGAAAAGCGCGAAGATTGTGCCTTGAACCACCACGTAATGAAAGTGCGCGATGATGTAGTATGTATCATGGAGATAAAGGTCGATTGCGTTGAAAGCCAGTGGCAACCCCGTGAGGCCGCCGATGCCGAACATCGGCAAAAAGGCCAGTGCGAAGCACATGGGGGTATTGAACCGGATCGAACCACCCCATAGTGAAATGATTAATGCGGTTAAGATGATCATGGACGGAACAGAAATGAGCACCGTTGTTGTCTGAAAGAAGATGCTGATTTTCTGTCCCATGCCGGTCATGTACATGTGATGAGCCCAAACAACGAAGGAGAGGACTCCCACACTTAATACCGAAAATACCAGGGGCTTGTAGCCCCAGATGGGTTTGCGGGTGTTGCAGGCAATGATCTCGCATACAATCCCCATGCCCGGCAGAATCAACACGTAGACCTCAGGATGCCCAAGAAACCAGAATAGATGCTGCCAAAGCAGAGGACTCCCTCCTCCACTATATTTTGTATTCATAAGCTGGTTGCTGACCACCAGCCCGTCGGGAAGAAAAAAACTCGTATCTGCCACGCGATCCATCAACTGCATGATGCCGGCCGCTTCCAGTGGCGGAAAGGCCAGCAGCAGCAGAAAACCCGTGACAAACTGGGCCCAGACGAAAAACGGCAATCGCATCCAAGTAAGCCCCTTTACCCGCAGTTGAATGATGGTGGTGATAAAGTTAACCGCACCCAAAAGCGATGAGGTGATCAGGAAAACCATTCCAATCAACCACATGGTTTGGCCCATCGTCGGATCAAACTCTGCCAGTGGCGAATAAGATGTCCACCCCGCCCTGGCAGCACCCCCAGGCAGGAAAAAGCTGGCAAACATCGTTACACCACCAAGAAACAAAGCCCAGTAGCTGGCCGCATTGACCTTGGGGAAAGCCATATCCACCGCACCAATTTGCAGAGGTACTACAAAATTACCAAACGCGCCAAATGCCAGTGGAACGATACCCAAAAACACCATGATAGTGCCATGCATGGCGCCCAGGGAGTTGTAGAAATCCGAGGACATGATGCCTCCCGGCATGTCATCCTTGCCAAAAATATCGCCGATGATCCCACCAATTACCGGGAGTGGCCTGCCCGGGTAGGCCAGTTGCCACCGCATGAGCATCATCAAGCAAAATCCAAAAAGCAGGAAGATCAACCCGGTGAACAAATACTGCAGGCCAATCATTTTATGATCCGTGGCGAAGATGTATTTCCGCCAGAAAGGCAGTTCATGATGCACCTCATGGTGCGCTGTTTCCTTCGTGTGATGCAAATCCTGAACGGTTGCTTCCATAAGAATCGCGTCTGACCTACTGTGCCTTGGGCTCAAAGATAAAATCGGTCTTCACTTCGCCTCCGGCGATCTTCACCTTCGCCGTTTTCTCTCCCGTCTTGGGATGCATTGCGGCAATGGTATAATCACCATCCGGTATGCCAGCAATTTTGAAGCTGCCATCCGTACCGGTCACCGCAAAGAAGGGATGTTCCACCACTCCCACATAGGCATACATCCATGGATGGATATCACACTTCAATTTTACGAATACTTCCGGTTTAGAAAACTGCTTGTCCATTTTCACACCTTTCACTGGCTGTCCCACGTTAAACTCCGGATTGTTTTTGCCCAACGCATGCACATTGTGCGAGGTGTCGTCACTATTTTGAATGGTCAGTGTCTGTCCCGTCTGAACTCCCAACACGTAGGGTTGGTAAAGACAAGCCTGCTGATCAAGAATAACGGCGGATGATGGAGCCGGAAATTTTTTACCCCCTAATCCTTCCTTCACATAAACAAACACATTCGCGAGATTTCCACTTCCATCCACCACATAATGACGGGTCGTGACGCCGGCTGAATGCATGGTTTTGCATTTTGGATCGGCATCAAATTTGATGGGTGCCTCGGCCGGCCGTGTGCCACTGAGCGTTGCCTTTCCAGTAATGCCGCCAGTCCCCGCAACAGAAGAGGAAACGAAAAGTAAAAGAACAAGCACAGAAGAACGGAAGATTCGAATGATCATGGGATTAAGGCCGGTGAAAAGGTTCATGATTTGCAGCTGAGCGAACGCGAACAAACAGCGGCAATCTATCATCAGCAAAAATGAGCGTCAATTCCTTTGTGAAATTTTTCACAAAGGGGAGTCCCACGGTCTTATACCAGATCCGAAATTAAGTGTGCGATTCCACAATCCCGGCGGTCGCAGACCGCCGCTACAAAATCTGCTGTAGCGGCGCTCTGCCTGTCCCCCGTAGTTTTAACGAATGGGGATGAACGCCGATCCCCACGCAACTGATGCATTACACAACCCAGAAAGCTTTCGGGGCAGCCCACATTCCCTGCAGCGGCGGTCTACGACCGCCCCCGCCGGGGCGAGGTCTCGCGGGAGCGGAGAAGGAAGGGTGCTGTCCCCCCACGTAACTGACGCATTACATTTCAACGGGCACTCACCAGATTATCGAGAACGCAGGGCCGAATCCTGCAGTTTGGAAAGTACCAGGCAAGAATCGAGTCGCACCGGGCGCCCTTCTCCGCCATCGCCAGGGCGCCCAACTGGCAAAGACCCACTCCATGACCGCATCCATCTCCCCGAAAGATAAAACGGTCTCCCGGAGTTCCATCCTCGTTGCGTGGACGATCCACATTGAAACAGGCGCTTTGAATGGTGGAATAACCAAGTATGGCCCGGAATTTGTCGGCAGGCATCAGGAGTTTACCGGTTTCACTCTCAATCGCGATTTTTAAAGCATGCCCGCTTGCAGATCGTTCAACGATGGTGATCCACGGTGAACCACCAAGCCGATGGCCGGCTTGTTTGAAAACACGCAGGAACGTGGCAACATTGATTGCCGCATTCCATTTGTTTTCTGAGGAGGCGCTGCACCAGGGACATTTTGTGGTGCCGGGCAGTTGACCCCGCTCTTGAAGACGGGGTTGAATATCTCCATCATCGCACGTTGGTGGCCAGACGCTTATGGCTGATATCGTGTGGCCGCCACAACTTGTGTGGAAGTAGGCCGGAATGGCTTTACCCCGATAATAAAGAATCTGTCCCCGGGTGATCTCAATAGCGAGAACCACATTTTTGTGGAGTCTGGCTTTGCCAAGATAAGCCTGCGAAAGATTGGCCACCAGATCGTAGGGTTGATCCCGGGAAATGGACGCCATGTAAAGCGCATGAGAACGTGCGGCAATGGCCTGAGCTTTCAGAGCTTCCAGAGGCGCATTCGGGCTGATTTCACGACCGATGACACCCAGAAGATAATCCTCAATGTCCAGGGTATTGACTGCTGTATAGGAACCTTTTTGAGTCTTAAAAACCCGGATCGTTCCCTTGTACTCGTGCTGACAAACTTCAGTCAGTGCTTTACCCAGACTGGGCGCATCACGCAGAATGGCCACTCGGATCATAGAAGAAGCTCCATCTTCCGCATGGACCAGACAAATGCATGATAACCAACAGGTTATGATTTTTTTGAACACGTAGGGGACGTTATTCATATCCATCTCCTTAACTCAAGCTTTTGTTTCATGAATTTTTTGTACAACCCATTCTGGTTGTGATGCTTCTGAAGTTCCATTCAAGCCCTTTCCATGATATCCGCTTTCCTGGCTACTCTTCTGTTTTCCGCATCGGTGGTTTGTGCAAACCGCGCGGCACGATGCATCGGTTCCATCGAGGCCAACTTCTGGAGACTCTTGATCGCAACCATCATCCTGGCAGTTTGGGCGCATGGCTCTGGCAAAGGCTTGTCGGGAGATGGCTTTTTGATTTTTCTTCTCAGCGGTTTTATCGGGTTTGGCCTTGGAGACCTGGCCCTTTTTCAAGCGTTACCCAGACTTGGTTCCCGGCTGACCATGCTGCTGGTCCATTGTCTGGCCGCGCCCTTTGCAGCCATCATTGAATGGCTCTGGCTGGGAACCGCATTGAGCACGGGTGAAATTCTCGGTGGGATGACGATCCTTGCGGGGGTTTCCCTCGCGCTGGCGCCGGGTTCGCATCCTCATCAGGCAACCCGCGATTATATTCCCGGGATTTTTTTTGGCGTCCTGTCGGCTCTCGGTCAGGGATCCGGAGCTGTTCTAAGCCGAAAGGCCTACGAATTGACCGCGCAGGCCGGCCAAAGCATCGATGGCATAACGGCTGCCTATCAAAGAATCCTCGGTGGACTGGTTGTTGCCGTGGTTTTCTTTCTATTTTCAAAGCGCCGTGTGATTCCGGAAACCGAGAGTGACCAGGTTGACAAAACCGGATCCAGTTCCGGCCAGACATGGCGGCTGGCCGGCCCCTGGATTTTTTTAAATGCGGTGGCAGGTCCTGTGCTGGGTGTGAGCTGTTTTCAATGGGCTTTGCAAATGACTCCGACGGGCATCGTTCTGCCCATTGTTGCCACCGCTCCCCTGGTTGTCATCCCGTTTTCACGAGCGATGGAACAGGATCAGCCCGGTTTCCGTGCTCTTGCCGGCAGCATTCTTGCAGTGGTCGGCGTGGTAACATTGGTGATGTTGCGTCAGTAAGTCTCCAATTCAAAAAATGTTTGCAAGTTGCTCATTTTCAATTTCTAATTTTTAACTTCTAATTACTGAATCCAGGATCATGCCTGTTCGTTGCGTTTATCTCGACCATTTCTCTGCCACGCCGGTGGACCCGAGGGTGTTCGATGCCGTGAAACCCTGGTATACGGAAACATTTGGCAGTGCATCCAGTATTCACCGCCATGGTTTGCGTGTGAAGGATGCCATGGCCAAAGCCCGTGAACAGTGCGCTTCTTTCATCAACGCGGAAAGCCCGGATGAAATCATTTTCACCAGCGGAGGCACGGAGGCCAACAATCTGGCCATCAAAGGCGCCGCATACGCCAATCAGAGCAGGGGCAATCACATCATCCTTTCTGAAACGGAACATCCCAGCGTCCTGGAATCCGTGGCCTTTCTCGAAAAAAATGGATTTACCTCCACGAAGGTGCGCGTAAATTCCGAAGGACTGGTCGATCCGTCAGATGTGCGCGCGGCGATCACCGACAAAACCATTTTAATCGCCCTGCACCATGTCAATCATGACATTGGAACCATTCAGTCAATCGCTGAAATTGGCAGAATCACTGCGGAAAAGGGCATTGTTTTCTTCAGCGACGCAACTGCCAGCGCGGGTTGGATTCCAATTGATGTTCGAGCGATGGGAGTCAACCTCTTGAGTTTCGCGCCGCACCGGTTTTATGGTCCCAAGGGCGTGGGCGTTCTTTATCGCAGCCGGAAAGCCCGGTTGGCGCCGATCATTCATGGGGGCGTTCAGGAAAGCGGTCGGCGTGCCGGTACAGAAAATGTGCCGGCGATTGTGGGAGGCGGAGCTGCTGCGGAATTTGCCATCAAGGAAATGTCCCAACGCGCCGGGCACGTACAAAAACTTCAGAAACATCTGATCGAGGGCCTCATGACCAGAATTTCTCATACTCAACTGAATGGTCCACCCTGTGGATTGTTGCGCTCACCTTGCAACATTTCGCTGGCCACCGGGTTCATCGAGGGAGAAGCACAGGTGTTACTGCTCGATCATCATGGCGTTTGCGTATCCAGCGGTGCGAGCTGTGTTTCGAAGGCGCTGAAGACTTCTCATGTTCTCAACGCCATTGGGCTGGATCCTTCCCTTGCCCAGGCCACGATCCTCATGACCCTTGGCAGGGACAATACGCTGGAGGAAATGGATTATGTCATCAAAACCATGGCCAAAGTGGTCGACAAACTACGTCAGATGTCTCCCACGTGGAACAGATAACCCCACCCGCTCCCCGGATTTTAAAAATATTTGTAGCGAAGTTCGTTCATGGGATGACGTTCTTCCCCTTCAATCCGAAATGTGGAGCGGCGGCCAACACCTGTTCGTCGTTGGAGTAGATCACCTTGAAAGCGTTGTCGCGGGCGCATGCCAGATGAAGCGCGTCGGACGCGCGAAGAAAAATATGGGACGATTCATCAGTTTGGCAAAGCCCGGTAAAAGCACACGCCGCTTAAACGGATTGTCTTCCGCCTCACTCTCCCGAAGCAACGGTTGAATCTCCGCCACCGCTTTTCCATGATCGGTGACGATCACGCGTTGGTGAGCGGCGGCCTTGCGGATGTAATGACCCGTGCGGGCGTGAAGTTCGCGGACAGAAACCTGGATGGCAGCGCTCATAAGAATACCGTGACACGCCATGTCAAGTTCACTATTTGCCGGCCGGTAACAAATAGAGTTGAAACTGACGGACCGGATCCCCCTTCCGGAAAATTTCGCCGGAAGCCAGTTCGCGTTTGCCGGCCCACAAATGTGCCGGGAGCCCATCATCCCGACGCCCCACAAACAAGACACGCGGGTTGATCTGCGCCAGATAAACTTCGCGGATGTAAAGGACACCCTCCGGAGGTGGTGTCGGAGAAGTTAAAAAGTCCTCCGGTCCTCGAACACGGAAGGATCGTCCCACCAGATACTGGATCTGATCACGCGAAGTGGAGGAGTCGGTCCAAATCTCTTTGGTCATGGAGGCCATCAACTGAGGGCGGATCCGTTCCACCCATTCCCGCCAGCCGGTCTGAACATAGTGCGGACTGTTGCGCGGGAAGATGGAGATGTCCAGCTTTCGCAGGAACCTGGGGTTGTAGACCGCCAGACTTGTCACTCCACCGTAAGCGATGAAAATCACGAGGAGAAAGCGGGTCAGTCCGGCCTCAGGTCGATCCAGATTGGACCAGTATCCGGCAAGTCGCCTGGCAAAAAGCAGAATGGAACCCGAACTCACAAACGCCAGCACAAACCAGGGAACGGAAGGAAAGCTGACGGTCAGAATAAATCCTGCAACAGTGAACCCGGACACCCACGGATGCCGACGAAAATCGAGGAATACGGAGATCCAAAGGGGAGATCCAAGAAGAGTGTAGAATATCAATGTTTGAAGCGGAAAAGAAGAGCTACGGTCCGAATCTTCGAAAACCTGCTGTGGCGATCCAAGAAACGAAAGCTCGGAAACCAGTGGGAGAAATACTGCCAGAACAATCACCGCCCACAGCGCGCGCAGGCCCGTGTATTTCCATGCCAGCCATCCGAGAGAAGAAAGCCAGAGTGTCTGCAATGTCCATGGAATCGCCCACAAGGAGAGAGGCGACGAACCAAATAGAATGAACCAGCATTGGGCCATCCGGCGAAGGAGAGTGTAATGCGCAGCACTTGAGTCCGTTGCCAAACACCAAAACCAAACAGAACCAAGAGGCGCATCCAGGTTGGTATTTGCAGCCCAAATGAAACGCGAGAGCTGGATACCACACAGAATGAGGAAAGGGATCCACGCTAATCTTGGAAATAAACGACCGGATGTTTTGGTTTCCTCCGCTCGACCTTCCATCTGCTTCCCTAACCCGCATATTTCACAAATTTTCTCGTAGGGGCGCAATTCATTGCGCCCTCCACCTCCCACACGGGCGCAATAAATTGCGCCCCTACGTGCGACCAATAAAAATCCCGCGCCAAGAGACCAGCCCAAAACCGCAGACCCCAGAACATCGCTCGGATAATGGACGCCCACGTACACGCGAGCGAAACCAATCAGGCCGGCGCAACCGATAAAAATCCAGTGTCTCCTTTCAAAAAACGAACAGAGGATCGCTGCGGCCAGAAATGCGCTGGTGGTATGTGCTGACGGAAAGGAATATCCGCCGGCAGCGCCGCTTGCAAGGATCCGGACATCTTTCATTACAGCGGCCGGACGCGGGCGCGCGATCATTTGTTTGAGAGGATAACAAACCAGCATATCCCCCATTCCCATCCCGAGGACCAGCAATAGAACCATCAACCACAATCGGCGTGAGTTCCGGTAGGCCAACCAGGCCGACCCGAGAACAGCCAAAGGCACAAAAGGGGCTGCATGATTCAGAAGTGGAAAGATCCAATCTGTAACCGGGTTGGCCAGATTCTGGTTGATGAAGCGAAACAGGGCTTCATCCAGTTGTTGCAAGTACTCCAACATTCTTGCGACTATACTCTGCTGTTGGACGACGGCAAGCCCCCGCAAGCGCCTGCATACGATATTCAGGATGAACTATCTCTTACTGAACTGGAATCGGCGACGGGCTCCCGGCTGGCCGGGCTTTTTGCGTTCCTTCATGCGGGGATCTCGTGTCAGAAACCCCATTTTCTTCAAAGTGCCTCTTAATGAAGCGTCGGAAAAAATGAGCGCCCGACTGACAGCATGACGGATGGCTCCGGCCTGACTATTCAAACCACCGCCTCTGGCCAGAACAGAAATATTGAAATCCTTGTGTTTGTCGACGGCGCGAATCGATTCCAGCGCGTGATGTTGCAGTTCTTCGGTCGGGAGATACGTTTCCATGGCGCGTCCATTGATTTCCACTTTTCCAGTTCCGGGGAGGAGACGAACACGCGCCACCGAGCTTTTACGGCGCCCTGTTGCAATGGTTGAAGCTGGAGAAGAGGACATATCAGGATTGAATGGGTAAAGGCTGAAGTTGTTGAGCGGCATGAGGATGCTCCGGTCCCGGATAAATCTTTGCCTTTCGCAACTGGGCGCGGCCGAGACGGGTATGCGGAACCATGCCTTTGATGGCGCGTTCGATCAGGAGTTGTGGCCGTCGGGCGCGGACACTGGCCACGGTCTCCGATCGATGTCCACCCACGTAGCCGGAAAAGGTCATATACGATTTTTGAGCCTCTTTCCTGCCCGTCAAGCGCACCTCGCCAGCGTTGATCACCACCACAAAATCGCCCGCGTCGGCGTGCGGAGTGAAGCTGGGTTTATTCTTGCCGCGGATCACATTGGCAACGGTGGCGGCAAGGCGGCCCAATACCTGGTTCCTGGCATCCACCAGAAACCATTGAGGTTTGGCCGTTTCCTTGCTGGCAAACGTGGTTTTCATAAGGAGCTCGGAAATTAAGGGTCTCCGATGGCAGCGTCAATGTCTTTTTATAAATTTTTGCGTGGGTACCGTCACAGAATGGGCGATCCCCTGTATGTTTGCAATTGCACAAGGCCACTCGCTTCTGCACATCCAGCGTGAATTTAACAGGGGTAAATTCACTGCCTTTGTGTGATCCATCGCAGTAAGGCTGATTCTTCGATTGTCCACATTGACACCACCAATAGTCACCGGCTTCAAGGGTCAGAACAGCGGGTTTCTTATCAGCAATCTTTGGTTCGCTCATTCGGGCCAAGTCTACCCCATCCGCTGAGTAACAGTTTAGGGCACATCCGGAAACCACCTCCCCACCCAATGAAAAAAAATGAGATTTCAGCCGATTTTCTTTCGGAGCACGGTCAAAAGT
>Ga0247727_10008057_pt1 | contig 19726 bp, 15 predicted proteins | sample WisWelCaveWW1625_FD_202498 | JGI IMG/M metagenome (GOLD analysis project Ga0247727, IMG submission 202498) | Biofilm microbial communities from Wishing Well Cave, Virginia, United States - WW16-25 | ecosystem: Environmental > Aquatic > Deep subsurface > Groundwater > Cave microbial mat | place... | reverse complement strand
CCTGCGCAATTTTATATAGAAAAGAGAATGTAATCTTCCAAGCGCAAAATCGCGCCGGACACTTTCGATCAGCTCATCAACCTGCGCTTCCGTCCACGACATTTCTTTTTCTCCCACTCACCCTCTCTCCCTCTCACGCACCCCCCCAGCCTCTCCAATGCCTCCTGCGCCTCTTGCGCATGCTCGCCCCAGGGAAAACGGTCGAGGTATTCTTGATAATGCTGCCGGGCTTCGGTGGCGCGGCCAATTTACTTTTTCACACGCCTTGACGTCTTGTGTTTTCTCCCATAGGCAGCTCGACGATCCGCAACTTTCTGCAAGCTTTCGTCTTCGGCAGGAAAGCTGTAGGCGGTTTTAATCGTCTTCTGTGATTTGGCAATAGCCTCTTCCTGCAGCATATCATCCAAATACCACCACCAGTGTGAGCGGTCATAGCGGCCTTCGCGATAACGTCTTAAATGTCCTTTTTCCGACCCGACAATGAGCAAGGCAGATCGGCGCATTTGCGCATCGAGCGCAGCCAGATTTCGCTTTTGCGCTTCCGTCAGCGCAGATGGAGTTTTTTGCAAAATGCTTTCCAATTCGCTGCGATGCCATAACAATGCGTGAATGTCGCCGCTGGTGTCGAGAATTGCCTGCTCAGCGGAATTCGGGAGCGCCGTAGGCAAAAACTTCGTCAACCATTCCAGCAGGCTGCTCGCTTTTTGTTTTGCTGTCGGCTGCGATTTTTCAGTTTTTCGATCAATCGGAGTTTTCATAAATCACCTTGGTATCCAGATGAATTGAACGTCATACTGGCGTTTCAAATAATCCAGCCCGCCATAGGCGATGAAGCACGATTTGATTTCCGACGGATAATCCGGCTTCCATGCCACGAAAAGATAATTTCTTGAGTCAAAAAAACCAATCATTCTTTCGTTGTGATCATATTCGATAATGTAGCTCTTTTTGCTGATAACCTTCTCGGCAAGCTTGAGCGAAATGCCGCGCGACTCCAGCTTGGCCCAGAGTTTCTGATTCGCTCTTTCGAGCGCAAAATCCCGTCGAACATTTTCGATCAGCTCATCAACCTGCGCTTCAATCCATGGCATTTACTTGCTTTCTCCCTCTCCCCCTTTCTCCCCTTCTCCCTCTCACGCACCACCCAGCCTCTCCAACGCCTCCTGCGCCTCTTGCGCATGCTCGCCCCAGGGAAAGCGGTCGAGGGATTCTTGATAACGCTGCCGTGATTCTGCGGTGCGACCAACGGCTTCGAGGGCGCGGGCAAGTTTGATTAATCTCTTGTGTAGTTTGAAAGGTCGATGTTCACCCTGAATAGCAATTTCATATTCTTCGATTGCCCTTTCAGGTTGATTCAGATACTCAAAAAAGAGATCTGCTAATCCCAAATGTGCTCTACTGTACTCTGGGTCGAGATTGATAGCCTTGCTGAATTGCTTCAAGGCATTGTCATAGTCTTTTTGTGCCATAAGAGTATAAGCAAGTTGTGATTGGGCCCATCGCAATCCTTTGTTCAACTCTATACCTCGGCGTAAACAAAAGACTGCTTCTTCAAAATTTCCCATTTCTTTATAAACTACACCAAGACCAGCCCAACTCCATGCATCATTGGGCACAAACTCAATGCATTTTTTGAACTGTGCAATTGAATCTTCATATTGCCCATCTTGCCTCAAAGCCTCAGCAAATTGGTGTCTTAATTCCACATTAGTTATTTGCTCATTCATCGCGGGTTCGAGTATTGAAATCACTTTTTCTGTCATTTCCATGCCTAAAAGAAAACGTGCAAAATAATCCAGAGCTTTGAAGTCATCAGCAGATGTGAGATGAAAAAGATCAAATAGTTTCCCAGTACTCGTTTTTGACTCTATTGATAAAAGAGCAAGCATTTCATAATATAGTTTTTCATATGGAATTGTTTCTTCGAACTTCGTGCTCAAGCTCATAATAAGTACTTGAGCTAGTTCATCAACAAATGAAGTGTCAATTTGCTTTGCATAAGTTACACACTTTGCTGCAAAATATATGTCAAGCCTCATCACCTTACGCACCACTTCCGTCGCATCCTCAATCAACCCGCACACAAACACCAAAACCTCTGCCCAGTCTGGATCACTGGCATGCTCCAACACAAACTCAATAGGCTGATGCAACGCCACTTCCCGCGCAAAGAAATATTCCTGCACTGCCTGATGAAAGAATCCTGTTTGCCCGGCGCTTTCGCGCAATAAGCCGTGGTTGAGAAATTCGCGATTCAGCTCGGAAACATTGAGGTCTGCTGGAGCTTCTTTCTTGTTTTGCAATTCAGCAAGTCGAGAAGACATCGCCGCCGCGGCTTCATCGGCGGAGAGCAAGGTGCGGCTGGTGCCGAGTCGCCAAGCCAGCGCTGAGAGAATTTCTTTTTCCACCCGCACGGCGCCGGCGCCTTTGACGCGCGCCCATTCGCTCAAGTAGCGATCGACAAAGCGGTCGAAGAGCTGGGCGCGGTTTTGTGGAGGGGTGTCGCTAACACGCAATTCGTCGGCGAGAAGGGTGAGCATCAGCGGATTGCGGCAGAGGTCGCGGGTGTATTCGTCGAGGCCTTTCCATGCGGCCTGCGCTTTCTCCGCACCGATTTCGATTTCTAAAACTTTCGAGGCGTTGAAGCTGGTCAGGCGCTCCAATTGAAAAGTCGAAAACTCGTTGCGCAGCTCATCGCGATAAATTCCCGGACGGCAGGTGACCACAAAGCGGTTGTGGGGAATTTCATGATTTACGAGACGGCGGATTTGCTGCACGACTTCATCATACGCTTCGCCGACTTCGTTGAGGCCATCAAACAACAACAAGCATCCACCGGCAGCGAGACGTTTCCGAACATCTACATCATGTATGCCGCGCACGCTGGAGGTGATGAGCCGCAGCAAGCCGTGCTGTTTATCGGCAACGGTCGGATAAGCCGAGAGATCGACAAAAATCGGCAGGTTGAAATCTTCCGGTTCATTGAGGCCGGGCTGCTTGCCTTCGCCGCGCCATTGAGCGTATTCAGCGGCTAATTTTTTCAGCGAAGTGGTTTTGCCGGCGCCAGGCTCGCCAAGAATCAACAAGCGCGGAAAAGTTTTCGCGGCAATGCTCACCTTCATGCTGCGCGGGCGTTCGACTTCGACTTCTTCGAGAAAAAGTGGCGGCAATTGCAGAGCACGCAGCCGGAGAGGACGCGCGGTTTTTTGAAGCTCGGTGCGGCAGTATTCGAGATGTTCAGCGAAGGCTTCGAGAGGCGGGGCGTCTTTGACAATCGGCAGTTCGGCAGTGGCAGTAGCAGGTTGCGCTTCGGGTTCTGGGATTAACTTCAGCAGCCACTCGGTCAGATGCTTGCGCAGCAACGTTGCAAAATGTTCTTCATCGCGATAATTCGCATACAACGCGAGTTGCCCTTCGTCGATCTGCTTTTTGAAATCCAGAACTTTTTGCAATTGCGGGCCGGGGTCGAAGAGAAAATCAGGATGAACCTCGCGGAAGTAGAGCATGATGTGCGGCGCACCTTCTTTGAGAAAGCGCTCGCGGGCGAGATTGAATTCTTCGAGCGTGCCGGATTCAGCCTCGCCGCTCGGCATTCCAAACCGCCGCCAGAGAATGCCGATGAACAAATCACATTCGCGCACGAGAGGATTGATCAAAGCTTGTGGCCGTCCAGCACTCGGCGCAACCTCGGTTTCCCATCCCAAAGGTTGCAAGTCAAAGCCGTGTTTTTGCGCCAAAGAACGCAAACCTAAAATCTCTTCGCGAGCTTTATCGCGTTCGAGCTTCACATCGCCGGGAGAGGCGAGGAAGACTTTCAGCAATTTTACTGGTTGGCCGGGCATGTTTTAGTTACCAGTTATCAGTGGCCAGTAAACAGTGTTCAGTAATCAGTGAACAGATCTCTGATGACTGATCACTGGTTACTGTTCGCTCATTCCCTCACAACTACTTCGGGATTCCGAGTTGTTCCCGATACGGCACATCCTCATTTCCATGCAAGCTCCAATACGGAACGCGCAAGGTTTTGATCAGCTCGCCCCGGCTGCCATCCGTTGAGTTCCATTTGAGTATGCGATGCGGATAAGCTTTCTCCACCCAGTAGGTTTCTTTGCGATTGCCGGCCTGCCACGTCCATCGCCAGGTGGGCGCTGCGCCGTTCGTGGATTTCAAGGGCTCGCCTTCTTCTTTCAAAATCCAACCGGATTGGAAATCGGCTTTTTGATGCGCGGCGCGCAAGAACCACGAGCTGGGGAGAATTTGCAAGTCGCGACGCTGGCCGGGCTTGAGAACTTCGCCGTACAGCTCGCGAATCCAGATCGGGAGATTGTCTTCATAAACGGCGTTCGCTGGCAGCCTCAGGCTGCGTTTTTGATCGCCTTCATTTTGAAAATAACTGTGCAGCGTTAATTCAACTTGATCGCGCTGTGGGATCAACATTTGAAAAACATGGCCGCACCATTCCTGCGCCGAGAAAGAAATCTTCATCGGCTCGAAGCGCGGTCTGCCCAGCTCTGATTCTACGGCGCTGAAGGTTGAAGTCATGATCGAGTAATCATAGATGCCGGTGTTGAACTTCACGACGCGATTCAATTTGAGCACCGGCACACGATCATTTTGCGGGATGGCATCGGACTCGACTTTGACCCTGGTCGTGCGCGAAACTTCTTCGGCCACAAAAACCAAAACCGACCAGCCTTCACGAAGCTCGCCGTAGTGCGGCGCGATGATTTTGTAGGAAGATATTTCTCCCGTGCCGTCACCCCACCATGGCCAGAAATCCTGGGCGATTGCATCTGAGATTGCAAAGTGCAGGACGCAGATGAAGACTCCAAAGACCCAATAGGTTTTCTTCATTTCAATTCCGTGGTTTGAAAAATCGTATGTATTCAAAACGGACGCAGATGAGCGCAGATTTTCCTGGGAAAATATTCTATAAAATCTGCGACCATCTGCGTTGATCTCCATTCTAAAAAAATTAGATCCCCCCGCCGCCGCTTACAGTGAACTCTGCGGACAAAACCGCCATGCCCCACGTGGCTTTCAGCGCGCCGGTTGTTTCATTCGCCGCCGACAACTCGACGGTGAAGCGCTCGGCGGATTCCGGATTTGTTGACGTGGTTAACGGCGTTTCAGCAAAATCATCCGCCGGCGAATGCTCAGTACCCCAGACGCCGGTTTTTTTGTTGAAGACGAGATGCCATTGGCCGGGGCCGATCTTTTTCATCCACAACGAATAGCTGCCTTTGGGAATCACCGTGTCGCCGAATTTGAGATCGGCGTCGGTTTTGATTTCCGTGGCTTCGTTCATGCCCATGCGCCAGACCATGCCGTCGGTGGCTTGGGACAGCATGTCGCGACCTTTTAATTGGGGCCGGCCATAGTTGATGCTGACGGTTGCGCTGCCGAAGCTGGCGCTGGCGGCGCCGCGATCGCCTTCGGCAGATTCGGACGACATGGCGGTGGCCGTGCTATCAGCAGCGGTTTTCATTTCCTCTTTTTTGCTGCACATCACAAACACGAACGACGCGCCGAGCATAAAGGCGGCGAGGGCGAAACGTGAATCGGCTTTCATGAAATACCTCCAATGGTTAGTTTAGTGATTGATAGAAGAACGAATATTTAAATTGCGGAAAGTCGCACTAAGGATCTGCGCGAAATTAACTTGGATGATTTAAAAGCTTAATAGTAACATAATGATTCTGAAAACGCCAAAATCTCTTTATATTTTACATATCAGAATGTTACTATTACGCTTAATTGGCACAAATTATTTTTGCGCAACTCCTAAGGGCGATCGATGCGCTTCATTGGTGAAGCACGGTGCCGACGCGCAGAGCCATTTGCTCGTCATAAACATTTTTGAAGTCAATCTTATCCAGAGCGGTTGGAACGATTTTCCCGAAAAGTATCTTTTCTCCGTCCCAGTTTTGCACGATGGAATCTGCCATCACCGAGCCGGTGCGAAAGTGATGCTGCCGAAGAAGATTGTAAACCAGCTCTTCATCAACAGAAGTCAACTCGACGGCGCGAACCAAGTCGGTGTTGAGATTGTTCCGGCCGTTTTCCTTCAGACGGTAAATGTATGACACGCCGCCGGTCATGCCCGCACAAAATTTTTTCCGATTTCTCCCAGGACAACCACGGTGCCGCGCGTCATGTATTTGCAGCCATGATTGCCCACGCCTTCGACGACGGCGCCGCTGTTGCGCACGGCAAATCGCCCTCCGGCTCTTCCGGCAATAAGCAATGTGCCGCCGGCATCGTGAAACTCGTTCGGATTGAACAGTGGTGTGTTGCGCTCGCGCATGTTACCCATCCACCTTGAATTGATTCCATAGAAATGTGCAATGATAACAAAAGCGCCGCCCAATCGCAATACGATTTTTTGTTGAAGGGATTCAAATCTATGAGCGTCAAGCTCCAATAAAAAAAGCCCGCTTCGGTTTTCGAAGCGGGCTTGGCGCGCTGAAGCTGTGTTCCGGCAAGCGCGAATTTCATTTGCAAAATGCTTAACGAAGAATACTCATCTTCCGCGTCGCAATGAATTCTTCGCCGTTTCGCGCGCGCACCTCGATACGGCAGAAGTAGACACCGCTTGCCGCTTGTTGATCCCGATCATCACACCCGTTCCATAACACCGAATGGCGGCCGGCCGGTTGTTCGCCGTCTTTCAGCGTCTTGACCTTCTGGCCGTTGAGATTATAAATCGTCAGAAAAACTTTGCCTGCCTTCGGAAGCTCATAACGAATCACCGTCTCGGGGTTGAAAGGATTCGGGACATTTTGATGGAGGGCAAACGTTTTTGGCAGTTCAGCGCCGTCGTTGGAGGTATTTACACCGGTGATCACTCGCTCCACAAGAGGCGCAAGGTTGGTAAAGCTCTCCGCTGCTGCAAGAGTCACCACCTCGAGCTGCAAGCCTTGCCACTGTGTGATATCGACTTTTGCTTGCAGACGCAGCGTCAAAACATTTACCTGAGAAATGGCGCCCGTAGCGTTGATGCTCGCAAAAATGAGCTTGCCTTCTGCGGTCTTGTTGATATTGACCGCCGGTTCTGTAAACCCTTCCGTCGCACCCGGAGCGAAATCTGCGAAGGCGAATTTCGTCGCATCCCATTGCACGCGCGCCGCGATACACCCCAGCCGAAAATCGGTTTCGGCCATATCGACGATAATCGGCACGGTGATAATCTCATCCTTCAGCGGCGTTTGATTTGAAGGCAGAGCGATGATGCGAATTTTGCCGTCTGCCTGAGACTGATTCGGCAGCGCCGCGAAAAACATCGCAGCTATTGCTAAACAAAATTTGTAGGTGGGCTTACACATTCTCAAAGCTCCTTCGTTTTTTAAGCAAAAGGATCTCAGGCAAAGACGCATAATCGCACTCCGCCCCGTATCCGTAAGTTCATAAGAAGCGGAGCGGGGAATGCCTCGCTAAGAAAATCCTTTGCGTATTCTTTGCGCCTTCGCGTCTTTGCGTGTTTCTTTTCCGTTCTGTTAGAACCAAATCCATTTGCCGATGGGATACTGCACCGTCTCTTCAACCACGTGCTGAAGAATTAATCCGGCGTCAAGCGCATCGGCGGCGTTGTCGAAATTCACGTCGCCAAAACCCAGCTCGATACGGCTCTGATAGTCCGCCTGATTAAGCAAACCGAGGCGATAGGTTTCGATCACCAGTGCATCCAACGCCGTGACTTTATCGTCGCCGGTGACGTCGCCCAGATATCCTCCGGTGGAATTCACCGAGCTTGCCAGTTGCAAATTCGAGCGGATGCCGGTGGCAAAATAATTAATGCCGTCGCTAAAGTTGCCCAGCTTCGAATTATCGGTGGCCGGATTATAGAGGTCGGTCTTGATGCTCAAAATCATCGCATTGTTGCGGCTGTCAAAAGCGGCAGTCGTCATCCAATCGACCAAAGTGTCTTGGCTGACCGGCTGCGGCTGGGACCACGAAGAATTGGTCGTCAGATTTTTCAAGCTCAAGAACATGTCGCCGTCCGCGCCGTCGTAGCCGCGCCAGCTCAACATGGCAATTTCTTCTCCGGCTCTGGTGGTGATCTGAAGCGATGGCTCTTCGAGCAGAAGCGAATCAGCGAAGACGGTTTCCGGCGCGCTCCATGATTGTTGCTGGAGGGTGCCGCGGGAAAACATCAGGCGTTCCAATTTCGAGCTATCCGGGAAAATTTCACGTTCAACCCAAGCGGCGTAAGGCGCGCCGGTCGCATCAAAGGCGGTCTCGGGGTGATGTTCTTCGAAGATCGTATTTGTCAAATGAACCGGCGGCAGCCAATTATTTCCATTCCAAATCGCATATTGAATATCGACGTCATCGACCGTCTCCGCATCCGCATCGGCATCGTGCGTCCACACGGCGATGCCAAGACCTTCTGCATTCATGGCGACTTTGGCGCTGTGATCAGCGGCGTTGTTGTTCGTGAGCAAAGCGGGAGCAGACCACGCATTGTTTTGCCTCCCTGCATATTTGATTTCCCAATCGCTGCGCGTCGTCAAATCATTATCTTTGGTATGCGTCCACACACACAGCGCCTCGCCATGATTCGAGAGCGCAACATCGGGGAGGCCGTCGGCAAAGTCGTCATCGGTAATCGGCGTCGCCGGCGACCAGCTCTTGCTCGCAGCGTCATAATACATCGAGGTGATTTCTGAGTTCGCTAGGATTTCTTCAAGTGGGCGAGAGCTGTCGGCAATGGATGATTTATTGCGAGCCCACGCGACCATCGCATTGCCAACATCGTCCATCGCGACTGCCGGATCGGTGTCGAACGTATCGCCTTGCGTCAAAGGCGTGATTTCGGTAAAGCCTTGCGCCGCGTTCCAACGGGCGGCGTGAATTTGCGGGATCACCAAACCATTAACCGGCGCGGTCTCTTTCATCCACACGAGCAAAAGTGTGCCGTTGCTATCGGCCGCGACGGACGGTCTGACCAAAATCTCCGGGAGATTCGGCTCCACCTGGGTGATGCCTGTCGTGGAAAGCCGTGCTTGCGATGCCGGCCGCGGCTTGCCGAATGGATACGGGCCGAATCGACCGCTCTTACTGAACTTGAAAATCCAGAAGACCTTGCCCCTGGCCCACCAGTCCAGCAAGATTTGGCCGCCGGCGCCCCAGTTTCCGGCGTCGGTAAGTGGCATGATGAGCCAGAGCGAAAGCACCGGACTTGCTCCCACGCTGGCGGAAGCAACGCCGAACAAAACCTCTACCGATGCCGAAGCAATACCCTTTCCCGAAATCACCGGAACCAAAGTCGCTTCCGGTCCCAGCGCCAGACAATTATCAAAAATCATGTTGATGTCGACTTCTAACCGTGCAAGCAGCTCGACAGTAACATTCACCTTCGCGACACTTGCGAGGTCGAGATTGATGCCTTTGTAATAGACGCGGCGAAATCCGGAATCCAGCGCCCATTTGACTTTGGCTTGTTCGATGTCGAATTTGTCGTCGACGACGAGTGTGCCGGCACGCTCGGCTCTGACCAACTCGGAGCCCAGCACAATCACATTGAAATAGCCTGCCAAGCTCTCTTTCAAATCTTCATGAGTGATGATGCCGTGCTCCCACAGCATGTTGAAATCGAGGCCGACGGCGATTCGCTTTCCGCCGATCAAGAAAATATTTTGCGGAATGGTATAGTCTAAGCCGTAAATCGGCTTGGGGAAGCGCAGATCGAATTTGTACCGATCATCCTCGAAAGCGAAAGCGTCTTGATGAGTGGCGATCCAGCACGGCTGCGCAATGATATTCAAACGGCGCGTCAACGGATTCGATGAACGATTGCGCGAATCGAATGCCGACACCGCCAATTGATTGGGATGATCGTTCGAGGTGGGAAACAACGAGCCGAGATCGAGGTTCGGCCACTTCCATCCATCCGCGGCAGTGCTGTCTTCAAAAATTTGTCCATCCAAATCAAACCGAACTCTGGTGATGGCATCGTTCGGATTGGCTGGCTTAACCGCCGCCTGAATCGTGATCGGCGTCATCAGCGCATCCAAGACTTTGACGAGATCATCCGCGATCGGCTCGATCGCTTGATCTTGAAAGGTTGCGGCGATGCTTTGCACCGCGGGCGCTGCTGTAGAAGGTTGACCCTGCCCGAGATACCAAAACCCGATGCTTTTGATGTTCGAAGAATTTTGGATGACCCCGATAACCGGCTGGCCTACCGTGCTCACTATCCGAAAATTATTATTTGAAAGTACCGCGCCGCCATTGCCCAAGACACTCTGCAAGCGATATTGCGCCTGGGTGTCCGGCGAGAGAAGCACGCCAGCGACGCACGTGAACAGCAGCAGGAGGATTTTCATGTTTTTCATGGCCACTCTCCTTACTCCTGTTGATGGCGTTGCGGCGTGCGCTGCGGATTTTGTGTCCGCGCTAATCTCGTTTCAGGCGACTGCCCGTAAACGTCCGGATGCAAATACGTGCCACGCTCAAAATCACGCTTGTCTTCTTCGACGGCGATGCGATGTTTTTCTGCATAAGGATCGTGGCGAATGCCGGTCACTTGCCAGGACACTTTCAAACCCGAAGCGCCGCCGGCAATTTTGAAACGATTGTTCGAAATTTCTTCGGCGATATAAACCGGCGCAAACCCGCCGATACAAGTTAGTTGATAACGAAAATCTTTGTTCAACACTTCGAACCAGCTTGGCAATTCAACCGCCGCTTCGCCCTTTCCATCCAACACAACGTTGCCGTTGTAAACGTTCATCATGTCCGGGCTTTCGACGAACGAGTGAGAGAGATACTTGTTGGCGGGATCGAGCGGATGATCGATCTTGAACGAGCCGCTGCCCTTGCTGAGATTGCCGGTGATATTCATGTCGCCAAGCACAAATGCATCGGCGTTGACTTGCAATGTTCCATCGACCGTCACATCTGCTTCAAAAAAACCCGAGCCTGAATCACCCTCGCCAACGCGCAGCATATAGGATGAGACGGTCGTCGTTCCGATTCGGGCGCTTCCCGTGGTCAAGATATTTTGCGAGCCGAAGTTGGGATTGATTTTGGTGCCGGCGATGGCTGCCGCCGGATGCACGTCAATATCCTGAATGGTTTCGTTGGCAATATCAAAACCGGTTACCGCGCCTGCGGCAATTTCGAGGCTACCAACCGCATTCTCGGCAATCTCGGCGCTGCCCACGGCATCTGCAGCAATCTCGCTGCTGGTCACCGCATCCGCGGCGATCTCATCGCTGGCCACCGCATTTGTGCCGATATCCGCAGCCGCAATGGCGCCATCTAGAATCATCGCGCTGGTGATGCCGCCCGTTGCGACTGACAGCGTGACATCGCCTGTAACGCCGCCGCCGGTCAATCCTGTTCCCGCAGTGACCGCAGTAATATCGCCCGTTCCTCCGCTGGCGGCAATGATGATGGTATTCGCCGCGTCATTCGGCGTGATGGTGATGTTTGTTCCAGCCACCAGATCGACGTCGCCGCCGTCGTTGTTCACACCATCGAGGCTGGAGACGATGTTCGGAGAAATCTTCGCCAAGGTCACGGCGTTGTCTGCAACCTTCGCGGTGGTGATGCCGGCATCGGCGACGCTCAAGCTCACATCGCCGCTTGTTCCGCCGCCGGTCAAGCCTGTTGCGGCAGTGACCGCAGTAATATCGCCCGTTCCTCCGCTGGCGGCAATGGTGATGGTATTCGCCGCGTCATTCGGCGTGATGGTGACGTTTGCGCCGGCCACCAGATCGATGTCGCCGCCGTCGTTGTTGACGCCATCGAGGCTGGAGACGATGTTCGGAGAAATCTTCGCCGAGGTCGCGGCGTTGTCTGCAAGCTTGGCGGTTGTTACAGAGCCGTCGGGAAGCGCAGCACCGGTTGCAGAAATGGTCAGCGTGTTCCCATTTGCATTGAGATTCACATTCGCGCCGGCGGCAAGGGTGACAATATCTGTCAGGGCATTAACACTCGTTTGATCAGCCGTCTTGGTGAGATTGGTTTGACTCGGCAGGACATTGATCCTTCTCACGACCTGCCCTGGGGCAATCACCGTGGAGTCCACCGCCAAAGGCGCCATGTTCCTGCGGCCGATCGAGGCCGGGGCAATCACCGTGGAGTCCACCGCCAAAGGCGCCATGTTCCTGCGGCCGATCGAGGCCGGGGCAATCACCGTGGAGTCCACCGCCAAAGGCGCCATGTTTCTGCGGCCGATCGAGGCCGGGGCAATCACCGTGGAGTCAACTGCCAGAGGGGCCATGTTTCTGCGGCCGATCGAGACCGGGGCAATCACCGTGGAGTCCACCGCCAAAGGCGCCATGTTCCTGCGGCCGATCGAGCCGGGAGCGATTACCGTTGAGTCAACTGCTAGGGGAGCCATTTTGCTTCGGGTGATCGCGCCTTCGGCGATCTTGTCGCTGGTCACCGCATTGTCAGCCAGATTCGCGCTGGTCACGGCGCTATCCGGCAGCGAGCGCGCCCGCAGCGCATAAGTCGAAGAAGTAAGCTGGAGGCGCGGAGACAGCACGCCGCCGGGATTCATCGCCACCTCCAGCCAATAAAGTTTGTCGAAGGGAAGATTCAACGGCGTCACGCTCCCTAACACCACGTTGAAGATCCCGCTATTGACCGGAACCGACTGCGCTTCCGACCAAAGCTCGGCCCCTCCGGTTGGCGTATCATAAAGCTTGAAAGTGAGGTTATAATTGCCGTCTGGCACGAGGTTGCCGCTCGCGTCGGTCAACAGGCCTTGATAGCCGATGGTTTGGGGAATTTGTCCCCAAGCCATCTGTCCGAACGCCATCACGACAAGCGTTAAAAACCTGGTGCTGAGAATACTGAAGGGCTTCATAATTTTTCTCCGATCGTTGTATGTCTCACCTGCAAAGACGTACCCCAAACAGAAATTCCATAAAGTTTTGTTAAGAATTTTGAGGCTTGCTTTCGGCAGGCATTTTTCAGATATTTCGGGCAGACGCGATGGAGCAAGAAACACGTGCTTTCGATCTTCCCCAAAAGCAGGCCCTACAAAGATTTCTCGGATGCCGAGCTTATCGCCCGCTATCAAAATCCAGGAGACGACGCTTATTTCGAGGAACTCTTTGCCCGCTACCAGGACAAGGTCTTGCCCATTTGTTTCAGGCTGCTGAGAAATAAGGAAGAGAGCCAAGATGCCTGCATGGAAATTTTTGAAAAGGCAAGAAGCAGTCTTCGAAAAGAGAGCGTCGATAGATTCAATTCATGGCTTTTTATCTTAATAAAAAACCATTGCTATGATCAGCTACGAAAACGCAAAAGACGATTGGCCACGAATTCGTATGCTGAAAAAGAATTGGAAGAAATTTTATGGAAAAAGGGCCCGGCCGAACGTCTTAATGGCGAAAGCGATCGTACACAGAAGCTTCGTGAAGTAGAGGCGGCGCTCAGGCGATTGGATGAAACCCAAAGAGTCTGCGTCGATGGGTTTTATTGCCAGGGCAAAAGCTATAAAGAGATTGCCGACGAGACCGGATACAACTCGAATCAAGTGAAGTCTTATTTGCAGAATGGCATAAGGAATCTGCGGATCATTTTTCACCAACGAAACAATTGAGATCATGCACAAACATGCCATAGATGTAGCCTCAGGGGATGAGAGAGTTTGTTTGGCTGTGGACGAGATGATTGACTTTGTAAACAACCGGCTGACCGATGAACGGCGACGAAAACTCGAGGCCCATTTCGACCAGTGCCGACTATGCAGCGAAGCCGTGGATGGCGTTCGACTGTATCCCGACAAAGAAGAGCTGCGCGGAATCATTGGCTCGCCGAAGGGCTTCTTTTCGCTCCGCAGCGACTGGGGAAATTTTCTTTCACGGAATTGGCAAGGCGCGTATGCATTGGCGGCGGTGTTGGTTATTGGTTTAACTGCGGCATTTTATTTGGTCAAGGAGAAGCCCAACGGAAAGCTTTTCGCGGAAGTTTTTCAACCATATCCGAGCGCCATTCCATTGGTTCGCAGTGTGCCGGCCGAGGGAAAACTGGCCGAAGCGTTCGAACAGTATGAAGCAGAAAATTTTACCGGCGCGCTGAAAATCTTTCAGGAAATTCTTGCCGCCGAGCCGGGCACTACGGCAGCGCATTTCTACGCCGGGATTTCTTGCTTGGCGCTGAAAGAGACTGCGCCGGCCATCATGCACTTGCAGAACGTGCTCAATGACAAAGGCAATGAACTGGTCGAGCCGGCAGCGTGGTATTTGGGATTAGCCTATTTGCAAAAAAATGATTTGGCCAACGCCCGGACGACGCTGAACCAAGTAATTTTAGATAACGGCGCTTATCAAGAGAAAGCGATTCAATTATTAGAAAGATTGAAGTGAGCAGTAACCAGTCGTCAGTAAACAGTATTTTGTTGCGCACTGATCACTGATTACTGGACACTGATTACTGTTTAATGCGCCCTGCTATTACAGCGCGGAGATTAGTTTATCATGTTCACACGAGGCCCTTGTTGGTTGGCGATGCTTGTCGCCCTCCTCATCTCCTGCTCCGAAGAACCAAAGACTGCTAAAGAAATAATATCGATTCCACCTGAGATGTCCGGTAGCACCCTTGCCCTCGCCGATACAACTCTCGCCGGAAAATATTTTACCCAAGCGGAAAAACTCAACGAGCAAGCAAACTACGACAGCGCGATTGTCTGCTTTGAGAAAGCCGCTGTGTCGTATGAAGCTAAGGGAGATTGGGAAAAGTATGTTCGTTGTTACAGCCAGATCGGCGGCGGCTTCATTGAAAAAGTCGATTATGCGCAGGCACTGAAATATTTGAGCCGCGCCGTGGAGGCCGGCGCGAAGCATTTGGGAGAAAAACACCCGGAAATGGCCGGCATCTACTATCATTTCGGGATGGCTCACTACCTTCAAAGAGCCTACGATCAGGCAATCAAATATTTTAATCAAGCTTCGAGCATTCAAATCGCAGCGCTGGGCGAGCAAAACCCCGAACTGGCCAAGACCTATTTTAGGATGGGCGTTACTTACGCCGATAAAGGCGACAATCTTCAGGCGCTGGTCTTGCACGAAAAAGCCTTGTCCATTCAGCTTGCAAGCCTCGGCGAGCACCATGCGGATGTCGCTCGGAGCTATAGCAGAATCGGCGTGATTTATCGGCGCAGAGGCGATTATGAAAAAGCGCACGCCTTTTTCGATAAAGCGATTGCGATCGGCCGCGCTGCGCTGGGCGAACAGCATCCTCAAGTGGCTGCATTTTATCACAGCTTCGGCAACGTTTTTTTTGATCAAGGCGACTATGATCAGGCGCTGCGCTGCTGGGAAAAATCTCTGGCCATTCGGTTGGCCAGGCTTGGCGAGCAGCATCTTTATGTGAGCTATGATTACAATAACATTGGCAATGCCTACCAGATGAAGGGAGACTTCGCCCAAGCCCTGAGCTTCCACATTTGGCCATCAAGCGAGCGGTCTACGGTGAGCTGCATTCCGACGTCGCGATGGCTTACAACAACATAGGCAGAATTTATCAGAAAAAAGGCGACGGGAATCAAGCGCTCGGTTTTTTCAACAAGGCTCTGGCGGTCCATTTTGCCAGCCCGGGGACTTATCATAGCGAAGTGGCTGAAACCCAAATCAACATTGGCGAGGTCTACGAAAGACGGGGCGAATATGATCAGGCCTTGATTTATTATCAGCGCGCCATCGGCTTCGATGTGCTTGGATTTTCTCCTCGTGATCCATTGGAAAATCCGGTTTTAAAAAACATTCTCTTCGAACAATCGTTGCTCGAGGCCCTCGCCCAAAAGGCGAATGCTCTTGCAAACCGTTTTGCCAAACAGTCCCGCCGCCTCGGCGATCTCGAAGCCGCTTTCTCCACTTATCAGCTCGCCTCCCGGCTCATCGACCAAATGCGCAGCGGCTATAAAGCCGAAGGCTCAAAATTATTCCTTGCTGAAAAAGCCACGGACATTTACGATCATGCCATTCGAACCGCGCTTCTGCTTCATCGGGCAACAAAAGAAGGCGCGTACAAGAACACTGCCTTTATGTTCGCGGAAAAAAGCAAAGCCGGCGTTATTCTCGAATCGCTCTCTGAAGCCGAAGCGAAACAGTTCGCCGGCATTTCGGACAGCTTGCTCGAAAAAGAGCGGCGTCTGCGCATCGATCTCGCTTTTTATGAGCGCGCCCTCGTCGAAGAGCAGTTGAAACGGCAAGACGTTGACAGCGCCAAGATCGCCTCGTATCAAGACAAAGCTTTTGGCCTCGAGCAAGCCTACGATGCTTTGCTTCATCGGTTTGAAAAAGAATATCCCGATTACTACAATCTCAAGTACCACGTTCACACCGTGAACGTCAGCGAGGTACAAGAGCAGATTTTGGACGATCACACTGCGCTGGTGGAATATTTCACCGGCAAGGACTCGATCTTTATTTTTGCCGTTACGCAGGATCATTTCGTGGTGAAAACCGTCGCCAAAGATTCTTCCTTTGAGCGGCAGATCGAGCAATTGCGTCTTGGCATCATCGAGCGGGATTTTATCCGATACACCCAAACGGCGCATCGGCTCTATCAAACATTGTTTGCGCCGGTTGCGAGCGAGCTGCGCGGCAAAAGCCTCGTCATCGTTCCCGATGCCGCGTTGTGTTCCATTCCGTTCGAAGCCTTGCTTGCCCACGCCGTTAGCGCCGAAGGCGGCTTGAAGGATTATCCAAAGTTGCCATATTTGATGAATCAACACGCCGTCAGCTATGCCTACTCGGCCACACTTTTACAGCAAGAACAAAACAGGAAGCTTCGGGAGACCAAGCGCGACTATCTCGCTTTTGCGCCAGTGTTCGCGGATGGTTTGCCCGCCGGCACGCGCGGCGCAGATTTCTTCGACGAAAATTTCAAGCATGGTTCAGCGCCGGCCATTACACGAGCGCGAGGTTATCTGCCGGCGACCAAAAAAGAAGTGGCGGGCATCCTGAATCAGTTTGAAAACAGTTACGGCTTTTTTGAGCGCTGGTTCGGCAACAGAACACAAGTCTATTTGGAGCGCGAGGCCAAGGAGGAAAAGCTCAAGTCTGCTGATGTGGGAAATTATCGCATCCTGCACTTTGCCACGCACGGCTTGGTGAATGAAAAGAACCCCAAGCTCTCCGGTTTGATTTTAGCGCAAGAAGATACGGCTTCAACGGAAGACGGCATTTTGTTTTTGGGCGAGATTTATAATTTGAAACTGAACGCCGACCTCGTGGTGCTGAGCGCCTGCGAGACCGGACTCGGGAAAGTCGCCAGGGGCGAGGGCATCATTGGGCTGACGCGCGGCTTTCTGTATGCCGGAGCGTCGAACGTGCTGGTGTCATTGTGGCAAGTGAGCGACATGACCACCTCGGACTTGATGATGAGCTTTTACGGCAAAATGTTAAGTGGGATGAGCAAACCGGCAGCCCTGGCCGAGGCCAAGCGCGAAATGATTCGCCGGGATCCGGGCTATGCCAAGCCGTATTATTGGGCGCCCTTCATTCTCATCGGAAGATGAAGTGTTTCGAAGTTTGCTGCTCAAGAATGTTTATTCAGCAATCATCCCCGACTGGAGGATTTTATTCATGAAGAAAGAATTCTTGGGAAGGAATGAACTACACTTCCACTTACGATTGAAAGCGGATACAGCAGATCGAGCGGATAAAACTTTCACAGATTCTTCAAAATGTAATCCGTCATCATATTGTACAAATGCACTCTCGTGTGGCGGCCGGAGATGCCGTGATCTTTGCGCGGATAGATCATCAAGCTGAAAGGCTTGCGCGCGTCTTGCAGCGCCATCGCGAGCTGCAGCGCATTCGAGGCGTGCACGTTGTCGTCGTTCAAGCCATGCGCTAAAAACACGCTAAAAACAAATTGCCTTTCAGCTCCTTGGCAAAATTTACCGGCGCAGTGTTCTTGTAGCCCTCGGGATTTTTCTCCGGCGTTAGCATGTAACGCTCAGTGTAAATCGTGTCGTAATTTCGCCAGTCGGTCACCGGCGCGACGCTGATCGCGGTTTTGAAAACCTCGGCGCCTTTGAGAATGCAAAACGCCGCCATGTAACCGCCGTAGCTCCATCCCCAAATGCCGATGCGCGAGGCTGTATTCCTTCAGCGCTGGAATGTCATTCGGCTCTACAACTTCGATAAGACTCCCGCTGTTGCTGTAGAAGCTGTAGCGCGGCGGGGTTGTGATATTGGAAAAAGTATCGATGTAGTATTTTGCACCCGGCGACATGTTGATGCGATGCGCGCCGTCGCCTTTGCTGAGGCGCACCATGCCGCTGCCGTCCAGCTTGATTTTGTAAAGCTGGCGTTCCAGCGGGCTTTTTTCGGTTGCCGTGAAATAAATCGCGCCGCTCTTTTCATCGACGCCGGAGACGTCGTGCACGTGCCATTCGCCTTTGGTAATCTGCTTGACGAGCGTGCCGCTCATGTCATAAAGGTAGAGATGAGGAAAGCCGTCGGCCATCGAGAGCCACAAAAATTTTCCGTCTTTCAGAAATTGCCAATCATCGTTGATGTCGATCCAACCGTTGTTTTCTTTTTCTTCGAAAATTTTTTGCGTTGCGCCGGTGGTTATATCGGCAAGCAACAACTCAATATGATTCTGATCGCGATTCAAACGCAGGATCGCCAACTTCGCAGGATCATGTGTCCATTTGATGCGCGGAATGTAGATGTCGGTCTCGTTCCCGATGTCCATCCAGCGCGTGCTGCTGCCGTTCGTGGCTTCGACATCGACGACGCCGATTTTGACGATCGAGTTTTTGTCGCCGGCCTTGGGATAACGCATCGGCTGATAGTCGTTGTGCACTGGAATAAAATCGGTCAGCGGAAAAACCGTGACCTGGCGCTCATCAAGCTGGAAGTAGGCGAGGTGGCGGCTATCCGGCGACCAAAAGAAACCGGTGCGAATGCTGAATTCTTCCTCATAAACCCAATCAAATTTGCCGACTAAAATGTGCGCTTCACCCTGGGTGGTCAATTGCTTTGTTTGCGCGCTGGCAATATCAAGCACGTGAAGATTATGATTTTTCACAAAGGCGATTTTTTTGCTATCTGGGGAAAACTGCGGATCGCGCTCTTCAAGGCTATCGCTGGCGAGCTGACGTGTTTGTCCGCTGGCGACGTCGAAAAGATGGAGATCATTTTTAGACGGCAGAAGAATGCTCTTGCCGTCCGGCGACCAGAAATAATTGCCGAGAGAAAAGCGGTTTTCTTGCCTCTGTTCCGAAAGCGCCGTCACCTTTTTGGAGTCGATCAATATAGAGCGCTTTTTGGATTTGAAATCATACTTCCAGATGTTCAGCGTGCCGGCGGAGTCGCGTTGAAAATAGGTGAAGCCTGAGCCGTCGGTCATCCATTGCACGCCGCTGACGGTTTTTCCGGAAAGCTCGCGTTCGGCGAAGATGGATTCGACGGAGAATTTCTTTTGCGCCAAGCCGAGGTTGGCGAACACCAGCAGCCAGCAGAGCGCAAAAACCGAACGAACAGACTTGTAGGAGTTCATGTCCTCTCCTCAGAGACTGGTTGATGTTTTGAAGACGAGTGGGATCAGCGAAGTATGGGACATTGGATTGATGGATTTTCGGAGTGTTGGATTATTGGATTGATGGATTGTTGGGCTATTACAGCGTTTTTCATTTGTGTGGACATGTATAACCACAATGATTGAACCATCCGCGAATATCATCAGGGGTGACCTGGCGCATCGCTTGCGATAGTGCACGTTCTAACGTTGGCTGCGTTTTCGC